>Ga0126339_10000352_pt1:2500-24084 | contig 24084 bp, 20 predicted proteins | sample OrbTmetagenome_2_FD_92532 | JGI IMG/M metagenome (GOLD analysis project Ga0126339, IMG submission 92532) | Coral microbial communities from Petempiche,Puerto Morelos, Mexico - Orbicella T R C metagenome | ecosystem: Host-associated > Invertebrates > Cnidaria > Coral | place...
ACGTACTGGGCACATGATCAGGGGGCACAGCCGGTAGAAACTCACTTTTACAACTGTAACACTTTCTCACGTTTGCCCAAATTGTTCCCTTTTCTTTTCCTTTGTCCGCCATATTGAATTCTCAGGCGGATTACCGCTGTACACTCGTTCCCAGACTCCCGTTCCCGGTTCCCCGTTCCCCGTTACCAGTTTTAGTAACATCCCACACAGTTGCCTTTGGCACCTTTGGCCTGAGCAGTCCATGGCCATCTGTAATTTGTACCATTCAGTGAGACAATTGCAATTGTGAGGGTCGTGACCCATAATCCCCCTAGAGTTGTAATTCCCATAAGCCCTTGCGGTATAAGTGTAATAAACAAGAAAGCACATGATGGTCGAAAGTGTTGACTGTGTTTGTGGATTAGTTCGCTGTTTCCCACTCGAGACGCTGTCGAGATCCTGCTTTGAAGCTCTATCGGCAAGCGAGTAACAAAATTGGTGTTTAGGGCCGGGCAGTTCAGCCGATAGAAGGAAAGAACGCCATCATTTACACGTTCAGATACCAGCCGATGTCATCGAGTGATGCAAATATGGCTGCACGCCCAGTGAACTGTTCTGGTAAAGCCGATGCAACCAAATAGACGAGGTAAGAGACTAAGAACCTGTATTGTCGAGTAGAGTGTCACGATAAAAGTTCAAGTAAGAAATGGCGGAGGAGCTTCAATTAAGAATCCACACGGAACGGTGCAAAGCGACCGTAGAAAATACCAAGCTGGTTGCAAAGCAATTGAAGATAAATGAAGAGGAATTGAAGGACAAAACGAAGGTTCCGATCATCAATAAAATCGCTAATGTTATCGAGAAAGAGTTAACAGGTGTGCAGGAAGAGGAAAAAGTAACTTTTCTCCAAGCTATCGTTGAGATATTGGTCGACACTCCACCGCCACTCGAAGATGTTAAAGAAGATAACAGTGAGTGAATTTCTTTAAAGAAAGAAATCGAACAACTTAAGCTTTTGCACAAACAGAAAACCACGGAATCGGAGAGTAAAGTAGATAGGATCTGTCACTTGACCGCCTGATGAAGATTCTTCGTAGTAATTATGGGGTTAAGAATACTGCAGAATTGTACCAGAGTTTAGCATCCATCTGTCAAAATGGGAAAGAAACACCTCAAGCATTATTAATGCGAACCATTGACTTGAGACAGAAGATACTCTTTGCAAGCCAGGAAGGGGAAGACCCATTGAAGTATGATACTGGTCACATCCAGCAACTCTTTTGCAGAACCGTTGAGACTGGCCTCCAGGATGACAGTATTAGAACTAAGCTCCGCCCATTCTTAAGCAATCCATTGGTTGAGGATGAGGAATTAATTCATCAGCTCAACGTCGCAGTCTCAGCTGAGGAAGAAAGGATAAAGAAACTGAAGAACCAATCGAAAGGCAAATCACCTACAGTGTCTCAGATCAGTCAGGAATCACCAGAACCAACTAAAGTACCTCCCGGTAAAGTAGCGACCCCAAAAGAGGACCCCAAGTCAACCGACTGTACTAAAACAGAACTTTAAGAACTCAAGGCTGCAGTGGAAGCACTTACGACCGAGGGTAAGGCTAGGTCTGATACAACCCCCAGCCCGAACAAGGAAGAAGAAACAGATGGAACAGCGGAAGAGGACAAGGAAGACGCGAAGTGAGACCGCGCCCACCAAAGTGTTCAAAGTGCCTTGCAAAGGGAGAGCAATGGTGTGATCATTGCTTCAAATGTGGAAGTGATAGTCACTACGCCATTGGTTGCCGTTTTGGTGAGTTGTCTGGACAGCGGCCGTTAAACGGAAACCGGCTGCTTGTGCGGGACCAGAAGTAGCCGACGCCTCACATACGTCCCACCAATGTAACTGCTGTGGCCGAGTAGAAATGCAAGTCCTATATCAGCGCTGTTCCCAATGCCAGGTGGTATGGTACTGTTCTCGGAGATGCCAAAAGGGACAATGGCCGAACCACAAGAATATATGCCAGGCTATAAAGGTGCTAACTCAAAGGGAGAACCCCAAATCCACTGAGACGGCATTTGTGAGCCACCTGACACCGACACAACATGCGAAGATTGTTAACCTAGTTGGAAGAAAGTGCACCGTTAAGTGTCTCTTGAACGAGTCCGAAGTATCAGCTCTTTGGGACACTGGGACCCAGGTGTCAATAATGACGCAGGCAATGTTGGAGGAAACGCTTCCAGGAACAGCAGTGAAAGACATTTCAGAACTGATTAATGTTGGACTTGATCTCACAGCCGCAAACGGAACCAAGATTCCTTTTATTGGTTGGGCAGACGTGAGAGTAAGACATCCATCACCGACAAAGGAAGGGCAAGAAGTTCATGTTCCACTTCTTGTTACTGTTGATCGTTTAGAAATGCCGATACTGGGCTATAATGGTATTGAAGAGTTAGTGAAAATGGATAGTCAAGAAGGAGAATCACCCTCAGGATTTGGTATCCTGAGTTCCCTCAAAGCAGCATTTGTAGATGGTGGTGAAAGTCAGTTGGAAGCCTTGATTAATCTCATTCAAGCCTCAGATGATGACTACCTGTGTGGTGTACGGACGCCAAACAGAGACACTGTCATCCCACGTGGCCAAGCAGTGAAAGTGTCATGTAGGGCAAACACCAGTCCCGTGTTGACAAATTTACCTGTGCTGTTTGAACCTGATGAGCTGTCTCAGTGGCCAACAGGACTTAAGATACATGAAACATTGAAGACTGTTAAGAAAGGATCTGTGTCCCGAGTTGACATCGAAGTTCACAACACAAGTGATCACAATATTACTCTTCCGCACCTTACCTTGCTGGGTAGATTGCCACTCATAAAATCTGTTACACCTATGGAAGTTAAATTAGCCTCGACAGTGATAGTAAAGAACCTGAATCTCAATTTGCTGATGACTTAAGTACGGGTATTAGAGAAGGAAATACCGAGTCAGACGCCGCTACCCCTGAAGTTGATATGACCGGTCTAACCATGCAACAGCAGGAAGTAGTCCAGAAGATGTTGAAAGAGGAAGCTGCATCATTTGCAAAGAATGATGATGATATTGGGTGTATAGAAGACCTTCAGATGGATATTGACTTGTCAGACAGTACACCAGTCCAGAGAAATTATGTCTCAATCCCACGGCCCCTTTATCAAGAAGTGAAACACTACATTGAAGATCTACTCAACAAGCAGTTCATCACAAAATCACGGTCATCATATTCATCTCCAGTAGTGTGCGTCAGAAGAAAAAGATGGAACTTTACGTCTGTGTGGACTATAGAGAATTAAACCGTCGTCCCACTCCTGACCGACACCCGATCCCAAGGATCCAAGAAACTTTGCACAGTTTAGGTGGGATCTCTTGGTTCACGGTGTTAGATCAGGGAAAGGCCTACCATCAGGGGTTTATTTCACCAAAGAGCCGACCGTACACCGCTTTTATTACTCCATGGGGTCTGTACGAGTGGGTGCGTATAACCTTTGGCCTAACGAACGCACCTGCAAATTTTCAAAGGTATATGGAATATTGTGTTGGAGAATTAAGAGACGAAATAGCCATCCCATACTTGGACGATGTCATTGTGTTCAGTAAATCGTTTGAGGAACATGTTGAAAATGTACGAAAGGTACTGCGCCGACTTCGACAACAGGGTATCAAACTCAAACCGCGCAAATGTAAACTGTTCCGAAGAGAAGTTTGTTTTCTGGGGCGTATTGTTTCAAGGGATGGTTACAGAGTTGATCCCAGTGGAATAACTGCTGTCACCAGCCTTGCCGAAAAAGAGCCATCAACAGTTGGTGAAGTGAGACAGTTGGTTGGATTCCTGGGTTACTATCGTCGTTATATCCCAAATTTTGCCAGGCTTGCTAAGCCCTTGTATGAACTGTTGAATAAACCTTCACAAGGGGTCACACCCAAGAATACCACTAGAAGGTCTCCAGACAAAAAGAATGGCCAACTACCATCTGGAACACCAATTAGGTGGACTGAAACACATCGGCAATCGTTAAATGAACGGATTGGATATCTCACCACACCACCAATTATAGCCTGTCCACACAGACGCCTGCAAGGATGGTCTTGGAAAAGTTCTCTATCAGCGCCAAGATGGAAAAATCAGAGTCATCGCATATGCATCGTGTACTCTCACACCAGCTGAAAAAAACTACCATCTCCATACTGGAAAATTAGAATTTCTTGCTCTAAAATGGGCAATTACAGGGCAGTTTCGCGACTACCTGTACTACGCGCCTGAGTTCACAGTATATACTGACAACAACCCTTTGACATACGCACTAACTTCGGCCAAGCTGAATGCGACAAGTCTACGCTGGGTTGGAGAATAAACAGATTACAGGTTTCAAATCAAATACCGTCCTGGGAAGTCCAATAATGATGCTGACACATTGTCACCACTGCCGTTAAACATTGAGGACTACATCCAAACATGTTGTCAAGGAAGTAGCTCTGAGGTTGTACAAGCTGCCATCTGTTCTGTACGATTTCAAACCAAGGCGATCTTCCATGGTTAACAGCCCTGACAGATTCAGTAACTGCCATTGATGATGACTACAACAGTCCAAGCATACAGCAGCACGTTGACCTTAGGCAAGTTCAAGCATTAGACCCTGTGATAAGTAGAGTTGTGCATCTTGTTAAGACAGGAAAACGTCCCTCAGTAAAGGAGAATAAAGGTGAATCAAGTGAAGTTCAGCGGATGTTACTTGAGTGGAACAAACTATCTTTAGGAAGTGACAATATCTTGTACCGTAAAACGAGCCTGAATCAACAAGTTGTGTTAGCCCGGCAGCTTCGCCTGACCATCTTTAGAGAACTCCATGAAGACATGGACCACTTAGGCGTAGAAAGAGTATTTGACCTGGCTAAGTCACGGTTCTACTGGCCCAATATGAAGGAAGACATAACACACTATGTTACTAAAGTCTGTCGATGTTTGAAACAAAAACCACCTGCAATGAAACAACGAGAGCCATTGCAACCCATCATTACCACAGCGCCCTTTCAGATGGTATCAGTGGATTTTCTCCACCTTGAAGCAAGTACAGGGGGTTATGAATACATTTTGGTTGTTATGGATCATTTCACGCGATACGTTCAGGCTTATGCAACCAAAGACAAGTCTGCGAAAACAGCTGCAGAAAAGATATACAATGACTTCATTTTGCGGTTTGGACTTCCAGAAGCAATCCACCATGATCAAGGCGGTGAATTTGAAAATAAACTGTTTTACAACTTGGACAAACTTATTGGAGCCCGTCACTCTAGAACAACACCGTATCATCCGCAAGGAAATGGTCAAGTAGAATGATTCAATAGGACACTCCTATCCATGCTCCGGACTCTGCCCGAAAAACACAAGTCAAGATGGCGCGATCATCTGAATAAAGTGGTACATGCGTACAACTGTACAAAGAATGATGCCACGGGTTACGCACCATTCTTCCTACTGTTCGGGAGAGCCCCACGCCTTCCCATTGATCTGATTTTCAATCTTAAGCCTCCCAGTGGGTTTAGTTCCTACCCAGAGTATGTCAAGAAGTGGAGAAATGCCATGTTAGAGGCGTACAAGATTGCCTCAGAAACTGCAGAACGGAATGCCCAGCATGGGAAGGCCCAGTATGACAAGAAGGTGCGTAGGATTGTGTTGGAACCGGGTGATAGAGTGCTTGTCCGAAACATGAGTGAACGAGGAGGTCCAGGAAAGCTGAGATCGTATTGGGAAAATGAAGTGTATATCGTCGTAGAACAAAAAGGTCAAGACACCCCAGTATACGAAGTCCGATCCGAGTCTGGGACAAAGAAGAGTGCTGCACCGCAACTTACTGTTACCTTGTACATACTTGCCAGTGGAAAAGGCTGATGTAGGACCCGGGGATAAAGACAGTGCTAGACAACGGAATCAGAAGCCTTCGTCACAGCTCAGTAAGCAGTTGAATCGACCAACGTGCACAGTCAGTCAGGCAGACGATGATGAAGACATCCCATCCTTCACACCTGACCAACTGCAGGTCGAACATCCGAGTAACACTGTTGAACACCCAGAAACAGAAGAGTTAAGTAACCAGGATTCTGTGGCTACCGATGGTACTGCTGGTCACTTACTGGAAGTAGAACCTGAGCTACCTGGTAATGACTTGCAGAATGAGTACACACCTCATGTAGAACCTGAGCAGTCCCAGTCTCCTAGATCTCAACCCGTCGAAACCCGACAGCCACGAATCAGAAGACCACCTGTCCGTATGACGTATGATGTCCCTGGCCAGCCTTCATTCTATCCAGGAGTAACTACTAACATGCATATGGTTTCAGCTGCACCAAATCTGCCTCCAATGTGGCTAGGTATGGCACCTCACCACCAACCACTTTGGTACTGTCCACAGTATGGATTCCCAACTATGCCTTTGTACCCAGTTAGCTGGTAATCACTAGAACAGTCTAGGAGGATATCTAAACCATTACTAAGACACTGCATGAGAACATTTTTTTTTATCTTTGTTGTTTAGCGAAAAATAGGACCAAGTGAACATGTCTGCATTGACATTATAAATACTTTGTGCTATCATGGAAGGAACAAGGACTTCTGTCCACACTTTTGCAAAGTGTGATAACTTGAAGATTAGCTGTTTATCGTGCATTCTGTGGACCTGCGCAACCCACAGATGGGAAGTCGATTTATGTCTACCAACAGTATTACGTGTAGGATTTGTAGGACTCAGAGATATTGTGAGCAGTTTAGTTTTGAAATGTCACAGAGCACATTTTTTTAAGGGGAGGAGAGTGTGAGGGTCGTGACCCATAATCCCCCTAGAGTTGTAACTCCCATAAGCCCTTGCGGTATAAGTGTAATAAACAAGAAAGCACATGGTCGAAAGTGCTGACTGTGTTTGTGGATTAGTTCGTTGTTTCCCACTCGAGACGCTGTCGAGATCCTGCTTTGAAGCTCTATCGGCGAGCGAGTAACACAATACCCCTCTTTCACTTAGGAATTAACGCGTTTTTCTTCTCAGCTGGGAGAAATCTGTCTCCTCACTAGCTTACTTGATCGATCGCTTACTCACACGGATGTCAATATTTGTGTTCTCTGAGCTCTGTTCGGCAAGATTCACGTTAATTCTCCACATTCACGACACAGTTTACAAAAGCGTGTCGGAGTTCAATCGAGGGCCTCAAGGGCGATGCAATTTAGCGAGAACGTGTTCAGATAATAGCTGATCACAACTATTTTTTCACAACTATTTTTTCATCTTAAATCATTTATTAACCACACTAAAATGCCTAGTGGAAGATAAATCATGTTTTTGCATACTATTAAGGAACGAAAACAATCACCCGCAAGCAGACTTAGCAAACTTTGTTAGCAAGATTAACACTTGGCTATTTATCAACCTGAAGTTGAAGCTGACGTTTCGAGGTTAAGCCTTTCGTCGCTTTACGGAGGTTAATTTACCTTTATAAATTTTAAGTTGATAAGAGGGGGACATGGGGATTTACGGTGTTGCGGTGTTGATGTTTTTTCTTTAATGCGGTGATGCAGTGAATAAAATCTCAACTTGCGGTGTTGCGGTGATCTCAAACCCTAGGGTGTGCGATATTTGTGTTTTTCACGCTGCAGTGTTCGGTGGAATGAAATGGTTTGCGGTGTTGGGGTTTTTTGATTTATCTTTCTCAAACCTAAATTTGACCTAAATTTAGCATGTAAACTTCGTTAATCCATGCTAATTTATGACAAACACGTACCATTGAGGTTAATAATTTGTAACAAATTACAAACCATCACTGTCTAGTCAATCTTCAATATACTTCGGCTGCCAGTCCGAAGTTGTTTTCTTTTATACGTAACTTGACAAGTAACTCGACCTCTGCCAGCCGGAGCTCAGTGTTTAGAAACAATCCTGGAAATTCTGGAAGCGCCAAGGCAGAATATGATGTATTATTGACTGCGCAGCTTTTTTCTACGAAAAAAGGAAAAGGTGGCGAAAACTACCGGCCACAAAATATATCCAGATGTCGCGTCGGCAGGGAAGAAAGAAGATTTGCTAAGCTAAGGAAGCTTTGTAAATTACACACGTTTACTTTTTTTTTTCCTTTTGCTATTCGGCTTCGTCTAGAGGTCATTCTGATACCGGTCTATAACCGCTCCAAGGTCCTGCGACTTTCTTGACCTTCTATTATTTCAAACGATTATCGATATCGAAAGCAAACGCAGCTAGCTCCGGAAAGCAATACTTTCAGTCAAGACAGGGCTTCAGTCAGAGGGTTTGTACACCAAGAAAAGTGAGTGAAGTACATGTAAAAGAAGAGAGGGATCTGGAGTAAAGGCCATCTCTCGACGCTCCTTTCTTTTTTCTTCGTCCGCTTCCTAGCTTCCTGCAAGGTTTCTTCCCAAGAGCAAGAAAACTGATTAACAGGCATCAGCAGTATCGAGATATGCGCAATGAACTGAGCGTTGTGCTGTGTTTATTTTGTGGAAAATTGTTGAGGTATAAAAGTATTACTTTACGTGTAGATCAACGAATCATGACGCTAAAAATACCTGTTGCGGTGACGGTGTTTCGTTGACTTTCTTGCGGTGATGAGGTGTTAGTTAATTTTTTTTTTGCGGTGTTGCGGTGTTCAGAACCCCCCATGTCCCCCTCAAATAGCTACGCGTTTCATTTGCCCTTCAACTCAGCAAAATGCTTTGTTTTTATTATAGACTAACCCCTTTGTTTTAGAAAAATGGCTGTGGTGACTCCTGTATGCTATCGAAAAACGTGCATGCCGTTTTAGAGCCTGTATAAAGCAATAACAAAGCAAAAAGTTTGAATAAGCATCACGTGTTATCTAATCGTGTTACTATTTTCTTAAGTTCCTAGTATATCACCCAATTTGACAGCGGTGATGTTAAATTCAACAAGCATCCAAGTGACCCTTCTGCCTCTTCCTTCTCAATTTGCTCATGGTACACTTAGAGGATACTTCGTCCGTTATCAACGGGCTGATGAACCTCTATCACCAAGCATTGATCGATTCCTCCAACAAGATCAGTCAGTGGTTAACTTGACCGATCTGGAGGAATTCACAAATTACAGCGTCCAGGCGTCGGCAGTTTCTTCAAAGGGACAAGGACCGTTTAGTGCACCGTTTTATGTCAAGACGGACGAAGATGGTAATCTACGATTAATTTTTACAATTTAACAATGGAGTATTTATGTCGGTACAAATCACTGTTAAACGAAGTAAGATATTTAAAAAATAGAGAAGATCTTAATATGGTGAAAACCGTATCGCACCCTATACCGCAAAAAGAATCCTAAAATCCAGCAGCATGTCGACCTGGGCGTGTCTGGGAGAAAATTTGGACTCTATAAACTTTACTTATGGACCCTAGTAAACTATTAATGTACAATATATCATACTTCTTAGGGCTATTCTAATTTTTTGTTAGTCGAATGTGATTATCTGGATAAGGGTGACTCGGAAAAGAGATGTTTCGATGGCTGAAATTTTAACAAACTAGGCGGAAGTCAGCTTCAGATCTAAGTAAAATGCAGGAAGCCTGGCATTCGAGCACTTGATATTGTAACCCTGTCTGTCGTTGGATCCCCCCTGCCTTGAACGTGACTTGGAAATGTCGCAACCCAGTTACAGATTTGTGGCTTAAATGTCATTAACAGCCAGTGCTTATGATGATGCAAAGAAGGTGTAAAAGGCACCTTCTTCGCTCTTAAAGAAAGGATTTAAAAACAAAGGTAAATTCTTATTTTAAATCTGTACATGAAACAAGGAGAAAAAACAAGACAATAGAACATCTCTTTGGATACCAGTTACCTATATATTCTTAAAGATTATTCTTAGAGTTCATATCCTTTCACTGTTAATTGGTATGATGGTTTTCCTGGTTCCTCGGTTAATATCTTGCAAAACATGGGGTAGCAGATAGGTCTGAATGGTTCTACCTTCATGAGTTTAAAAAAGCCATGCCATTGAGCAAGCATTTTTAATTCTTGAATTTAAAAAAGGACATCCCAGCAGAACATAAGCCGAATAAGCGAAGAACATTAATTAACTGAGATAATGGTAACAAACACTGCCTTCACTTTTAGTTCCTTCATCTCCTCCTTTGAATGTTGAGAGTATCAGCAGCAGTTTCGACGAGATTCAGTTGAGATGGGAGGCTATTCCCCCTGACGAAGTCAATGGAATACTACTGTATTACAAGATCCGTTACCGACTTACTGGATCAAGCTCATGGAAACGAATAACAGTGCCGCCCTTTGTTCTGGAGACCAGCATTCCTAATCTGTCTGAAAACGCAGTGTATGAAATAAAGATGTCAGGATATAACTCAAAGGGTGATGGCCCACTCAGTCCATGGCTGACCGTAAAGACAACCGGTAGAGTAGATATCGATTGTTTAAAATTGAATAGACATCAGAGTAAACTACATACACGTACCTGTACCGTGAGTGGAGATTCGAGGAAAATTCCACTTGGTCGCAAGAACACAGAAGTATTAATCGTTTTAGTGCCTGTGCGTCTTTGAAGTCTTTTCTCTGTGTCGTGATCCACTCACTCATCCTTTGCGGACGATCTCAGTCATGCTCAGTGCCATTTGATTCCAAAGTAGCCTGCAATGCAGGCGTGTTTTGGGCGCGCAAGTGCACATTTTCGTATTAGGCCGCCATCTTCGATTTGGAGGGTTGGGACGAGGGGAAATTTGCCGTGGGAGTAGGAATGAGGTGGTCAAGTATCCAATTACAATCCAAGATGGTAGCGTCGAAAACCTGGTTTGTCGAGCGTTCCGTTCCAAAACGATGCCTGCATCGTAGGCTAACTACAAAGCTTTTTAAAATAAACTCTGACCAAGAGCCAAGAATTCCCAGATGCTCACGCACTGGTCAACTTATTGTTGTCCCTTTTAACCTGATATTAAAATCTGGGACCTAAGAGGATCGTTCTCAGTTTGAACTGTTCATCTGCCGGTATATAAGTAATATTTTATTGTATTAACTGCTCTTAAAAGCAAGGGAAAGGGGGTTATTAAGTCAAGTGGAGACAAACAAAAGAAAATACAAACTGAGTAGATTCACAGGTCCATGTGGCACATATACTACAGATAATTTGAGCCGCGTATTTGAAAGGCTTGGATGGGACCATGAAAAGCAAAGAGAGCTTAAAACATTAACCAAAGAGCAAACACCAAGGAAACAAGGATACAGTACCCAAAAGAGGAAAGAGCCTGTAGGACAGAAAAAGAAGATGTGTTTGGTTCTAATGAAGCAACTAGCATATATGTAACAATTATTTCTGTCTTATTTTCAGACCAGGATGAGTGTCAAACAGGCAATCACAATTGTTCCCATCTTGCAAAGTGCACCAATACACAGGGATCTTACACTTGCTCGTGTTACAGTGGCACTGCAGGCAATGGTTTCGTCTGCTCAGGTGTGTAAATTGCCACAAGGTACGCCCAGAATATGTACAAAAGCTCTTACACTGTGGAAAATTGCTATACTTGTTGTATATTAGGCATCTGGTGCAAAGCCGATCGTAAACTACGTGGAATATAAATTTTCTAAGCGAGACGACATGCCAACTTGTTTGTGTTTGCTTTCAGATATCGACGAATGTGCGTCTGACCTGAAATCCTGCCTTTATGGCGAGACCTGCATAAATGGCGACGGATCTTTCTTTTGTTTGAACATCACGAATGACAAAGGTATTGGCTTTTTTCTTTCAGTGCTACTTACAACAAACTAAATACACGTTTCCATACTGAAACTTCAATTTCCATTTTTGCCTTCGAAAGAATAGCCAAGCCCATATTACAATAGACTTTCTAATAGTTTGTTTTAGATCTTCTTTTCGCCGTAATCATAGTTATCCTTACCATCTTTTCGTGCCAACATTTTTGTCTATGTAGTAAATTTTTCAAATATAATCAATGGCATAGCTGTGGCTCATGTTCAGTTCCACCCCCGATTCCGGCCCGGTGCCATATGTGGGTTGAGTTTGTTGTTAGTTCTCACCTTGCTCCGAGGGGGATGTCTGGAAAACCCGAATAGCGAATAGTCGCGAATAGCGAATAGCGAACAGTCCCGAATAGTACGAATAGTCTCGAAAAGTGCGAATAGTGGCGCCACTATTCGCGCTATTCGAGACTATTCGCACCATTCGTACTATTCGCTATTCGCTATTTGGGACTATTCGCTGTTCGCTATTCGCGACTATTCGCTGTTCGGGTTTTCCAGACACCCCTCCGAGGGGTATTCTCTGGTCTCCTCCCTTAGAAGAACCAACAGCTCCAATCCACTTCGAGCAGGATGGAAGACCCGCATGAAAAACCGGCGATTTCCCCTCTAAATCTAATCTTTGTCAATCTAATACAGGTTCAATCTCTTTGATTTTACAACACATTGTTCGCACTGATACTCTTCACATGGTCTCTTTTATAACCACTCCAGCATTGCTTCTTTTTATTATTATTTCAGATAATTCATCTTGCGTCTTTGGATCCATCGCCAGAATCCTGAATATCGATAAAAACGTTAACACATCAACAAAACTTACAAAACTGGACAGATACATCTTTATGGCAGAACTCGATACAAATTGCAGTACAGTGAGCTTAGAATGGAAAGTTTCCACTGTGACATCGCTGCCGTTTAGTGTAGGAAAAGCGCATTCCATAACAGTTGGCTTCGATTCAGAATGGAGCGACACAACATCCCTCGCGCTTGGAATTTATTTGGTTGAGTATATTGTTCAGTTCCAAGACTTCTATTTTCTTGATTACGGTTTCGTGGAAGTGCTGCCTTCCCCACCCGTTGCACTTATTGCAGGCGGACCAGAAGTCTCAAGGAAACACAATTCCCTCATACATTTGGACGGGTCCCAGTCCCGTGATGTAGATCTTGGGCCAGGAAATTATGGTGGTATGACATTTTCATGGTCATGTAAGAGAAAAGGTGAACAATTCTATGACGTCAACGCATCTAGCTATAGTATAGGCTGTTTCGGAACAGGAAAGCAAGCTTTAGAAGATACGGAAAGAATCGTGCTTTTGGACACCAGCCCAATGCAAGTCAACCAGTTCTACGATATCAAGCTTACAGTATTTACTGCAAGTAAGATGAGCAACAGTTTTGTGCAACGAATGCATATTGTCGCCGGGGAACCTCTCTATGTCGAAATAAAGTAAGTAGATTTAAATGCTTACATACTTATGATTCTTCCTTTGTTCACGAAAGCGTCTGACAGATGTCGTTGTTGATGTCATTCATTGTTGTGTCTTTAAATTTAAATAGTTGCATATTCATTTAATAACCAGGTGTTCTTAGGTTCATATTCTTAAGAACGAAAATTCCACAGGTAAGCATAACTTGGTCTATTCCAAGATTTATTATTTATTATTTATTTCTTTTTTTCGCATTTCGTTGCACGCTAGCTGATCCTGGATCGCTAAAAGGTTTCCAATGAACTTACACGTCGAGAGACAATCTCTCAAAATTTCAAAGAAGCGTAAACTAACGTTTGAGGAGGCAGCGTGGCCGAGTGGTTAGGGCGCTGGACTTGAAATCCCGAGGTCGTGGGCTTAAGTCCCGCTCTGAACACTGAGCTTGTGTTGGTTCTCAGTAGACCCTAGCTCAACTCCTTGGTCATGCTTGTAAATGCCAACTGGTCTGCCTCCCGCCAGTTGGGATTTTCAAGCCTATAATGTTTAATTGATACATTTGTCTCTTTCCGTTTAAGTGGCATGACTGTGAACTAGCTGGGTGTAGCTAAGCGCACTGACCACTATAAATAGCAACATTGAAAAATATCTTTTTGAGCTTTTTTGGTCACAAGCTTGAACTGTGTGTATTATTTTTACTTTGCAGCTGTATCATGAATTGCGGGTCAGAGGTCATTCCAGCAGTCAGGGTGGTTCTGTTCTCAAACTGTACAAATTCTCCTTGTTTCAAGGAAAGTACTGAGCTGAAATATCAGTGGTCGTTATTCTCACAAAAACATCCACCGGATTCGTCATGGTCAGAAGTTCATCAAATGCAGACCATCACAGGAACTTCGCTTAATACTAGCAATTTGGTTATCAATCCTAACACGCTAATTGCAGGCCGAGATTACCGCCTAATTGTTTATTTAGAAAACGTAAATGGTGAAGATTCTAATGGTTTTGCTGTATGGCTTTTCAAAACCAGCACTATTCCTGCTGATGGGACATGCACCGCAAACACTTCATCAGGAGTGGCTGTTGGCACAGCCTTCACTCTTTCCTGCGCCAACTGGTACGACGCAAACGCGCCACTTCTTTACGAGCTTGTTCTTCCTCTAGCAGATGGCCTGAGTACCATTTTATCTTATCGATACTCTACTGTGGTAGAAGTTATTTTACCGCCAGGTGATCCTATGGAAAATTATACTTTGACAATCGAGACCGTAGTTACAAGTTCCATTGGTTCAAGGGCTAATACCTCGATAAAGGTGAAGGTAAGTTACTGACTAACCACCACTAGTAGCCACTCAGCTGTGTTCTATTTTAAATCCGCGAATCTGATTGGTTCTCTCATCGTTTGCAATCGAAAAACTGATGAGCGTGCGTTCATAACTGCAAATTTCAAATGACAAATCAGTCCGTGCGATGTTTCTTTGGGTGAAGTTAAATTCTAAACGAGAAATAATAGAAAACTGTTATCTGAAGCAAATTTCTGTTAAATTCTACTAAAACAATTAGATTACTTTCGGCCTCAGCAACTATCATCTCATATAGACACCAGGTGCTCATAATCTAATTGTTTATTGGTTTTAACTTGCAGGTTTTGCCTTGGCCTTCTATGAGTACTCAAGAAGCGTCAGCTGAAATACGCCGTCTTTTAGAAGACCCTTTCGCCAAACTTATTGCTAGAGCGGATTTGCAAAGACCCATCCAGTTGGCTATTGCTCTTTTGAAATCCTTGCAACTACAGGAAGATGTAATAAGCAAAGAAGAGAGGATCGAGGTAGGAAAATCGGAGACAAGGTATATTTAGTTGCGTTAGAACAACAAATCTAACGATTTTGATTTGTAACATAAATGAAGACCACACCTCGCTTGAGTCAATCTGGAAAGCTTCCTGCAAAATTCCATTTTCCCGCTGAATTATTGGCACTACGTTTTCACTTGGGGATATTTTCTGAAGTTGTTAATTTTTCCGGATTCGTCCCATTTAGGGCACTGGGATTAGTAGGCGTTTACATTAAATTACATTATTTCCTGCCGTTTACGCACACCGTTAATCCTTTTACCTTCGTGCGGGAACGGTTATCAGACAGCCAGAAAAATATCGGGATTTATTTTAAGAATTTAAGTTCCCTTGACAGAACATTGTGGAGACGCGCCATTTGAACCCTTCAGAGTTGCTTGATATTGGTATAGCTTTTACAGACTAGTACTGTTTGCTAACAACAGCCCAGCGAAGGTTTACTTTACGCCGACTGTGCTATAATGCAAAACTAATGTTTGCACCCGATAACTGTTACGCGCTAATGTTTATCCCGTGTGATAATCTCCCCGTAGCGTAACTGATAGTCTCTGATAGCTTGTTGCTTGAGTATGACACTTTGCTGTGCCACATTGCCAGCTTACCAGAAGCACAACACCGATCCCTCTCTCTGCGGACCTACGTAAATCGGTCGCAGCATTCGTCAGATGATCATCTATATTCAAAAGACATTTTGACCAACATCAGCTCTGTTTTACTTTTCTAGATCAAAAGCTTCATCATAACAGTGTTGAGCAAGATAGAAGTCCGAGACCTGACAAGAATTATACAGCTGTCTTCCGTTATGTCATTGGTGATGGATGATCCAGAAGAAGTCAGACCGGATGTTCTGGTTAGTCGTTTATCCCTCATTATTGTTCACAATGCGAAGAATTATACCGACCAGCATGTTGTTTTCTACCTTGGCTTATTTTCTTATTCATCTGTGTAAACTCCGATTAACCATTAAGTCGACAAGCACCCCTCGTACCAAGTCTCTTGTTGAAACATGGCCAAGATTTCGGTGCTTGTCTTGAATTCGGGGCCGTCATCAATGTAAAATGCAGACTGATTACTGCAGACTAACCTTAGCCCTAACTAAGGAAAATCGTCAACCCTAAAAGCCATAACCTAACTACTAAGCTTAAACCTAACTTTCTTCCTGAAGCCTGACCTTAGAGCTAACCCTTAAAACCAAAATCCATTGTTTCCAGTCAGTGTATGAGTTTTGCAACGGTCGCTTTTTGGAAACCCATATAACTCGAGAACTAACTAGTACATAGATTTTTTGAAGTGAGTTCCCGAGTTCATGTCTTCGGTCACACTAATTCAAATAGTCAGCTGAGCAGTCTCCACCATTTAGGATTTTCTAATTCACAGTTATAGTAATAGCATCAGTAGGGCTAAATACACTGGGAATAAAATAAAATCCTTCGAAAAATCCTCGAAGCTCTCAGTTTTTCTTGCTTTGCTTTCTGAAAACTATTCGTTTCTAGAAACAGATTATGTCCGCGGACCGTGAAATATCCGAGCATATTTTCGCGCCAAATGGAGGCGATTGTTTATATATTTCGTCTAATAATGAAATAGATGGAATAAAAAGTTCCAAAACTAAGAACAGGAATAAGGAGAACAATTATTTTCATCAATATGTTCTAACAAGCGACAACGATCCAGGAGCACACATTCCCCATACGTGGGCCTCTTCCAATGAACTAATTTTAGCGCGAGGTCAAACGTAAAATAGACTTAAAAAGATTATCATTGGACACGGGATGTGTACTGTTAGATCATGGTCTCTTGATTCTAACCATGGGTATCGTTTGGCAGCAACTGATGATGGGGATGCTGCAGAATATGACGAACTTGTTTGCTAAGATTACTGCTCGAGGAGATGCTATGGATGAACCTTATTATCAGATGGCCGAGAGTAATTTAGTTTACGCTGTAGGAAAGCAGCTCCAGGCTTCCTCGAGTGGCGATGGAGGTGGTAGAGACTCCGACCATGTGAATATAGCTGTAAGTTGGGGTTGTTTTAATAGATACCAGGGTTTATTACATAGACACGAGTGTTCTACTGGAAAATACACCACTTCGTAAAATTCATACGAAACTACATCCGGGAACAGAGTGGAGTATTTTTCATATCCTCACCAGTCGGGATGTTGATGACGTCATTTCCCGTTTTTTTTTTTTTTTTACCGTTGTTTGAGTTAACAGTCCGTTTGTCTATATAAAAAAGACCATTACATAGTGGCTTGATCATAGGAATTTCATTTTTTCGTGTTTAAAAACAATACGTTACTCCCTCCCTGCGCTCGTTCGTAAAATATTGTTTTTACCACTCGAAATTAAAATTCATATCTTTACGCTGCCGTGTAATATCCTCTACACATCAGTCACATGTATGTATCCAGTACCGCTGCTGCTGTTGTTGTTGTTCTCGTTGATGCTGTCTTGCCGTTGACTTTTTCTCTTCCACTGCAATTTCTTATTCTTTTGTCGCTTCCTTTTTTCCAGAGATAGGCCGCCACTCGAACAACAATCAACTGAAGTAAACCGGATCCTTGAAACTTCAATGTTTATTTCACCTAGTTTAATCACCTCTTAGTATCTGAATAACTTACCATTTTCTCTTGGCCATTAACGGAGCACTCAGTTTTAACTGCGATTTATTTACAACTTTTCTCTTAAGACGGGCTTGGAAATTATTCGGAACATTTTGAGGACTGTGACCAAGAGGAAAGTCGTTAACGAGGAACCCACTATTATACGGACAGAAGCCTTGGACGCATTGGTGGTAAGACTAGATCCTGAGGAGGTGGCTGGTTCTTTGCTGACCTTAGAAACAGGTTCCCTTCAGTTACCCGACTCAGCCGACATGAGAGAGACGTTAACAGGTGCAGGGGACTTCGTCGATATCGAGGTAATGTTACACATGTATGTTGGGCACTTCATAGTCACTTTTGACAAGAATACTTAGACTGAACTATCTGAAACGTCATTTCCTGGCGAAGCTCAACCATGAAAATAGGTGGTCCACAACCACGTAAGACGACCGACAATAACTTCTTACGTCCAAACCGAATTGAAAAAAAAAAGAGAAAACAGTTCAATCCTTGGGACGTTGTTTAAATCCCTTCACTACCGCTCGATGGACTTGTGTCGAGTGATCTTGAGTTGAACAGCTTCGTGCTCAATAAAGGGTCAACCGGTAATCTTTGGGTTCTAAACAAGTATTTCATGATTATTTTATAACATCAATAACAGTCTCCTATACACATTAAGTTTGTTGCTATGGGGGAACAAAAATCAGCAAACTGTTGTTTCCCAGTCTTCACCAAAGTCACCGTTTTGATTAGTTGTGATTTCCCGACATGTTATTTCTATTTACAAGACTACAAGTCTGCAGTGCCCGTTGGTGGGAATATAATATGATAACGACACTCCGTAATATACATGTGCTTCACGCATGATGGCCAAAAAGACTAGCATATTTCTTTCTATGGGACCTTTGTTTCACGTGTCAAAATCACAATGAATACATTGATGGTACTTTCCTCCCAGGTAATTTCATCACCGATCAACTATTATTACTGGGATTCCAGTGCAGATCACATCACATCACGTGTTCTTGCAATTGAATTGAGAGGGGAGTCAGGCGAAGTCCTTAAAGTACAAAACCTTACATCGGACATACAGTTAGGTATTCCAGTTGACCAGCAATCAGCTGATAACGAATCTGACGCTGAAGACACATCATTTCTCACGCCAGGAGAGGCTCGATATCACAAACTTCACATGATTCACGAACAAACCTCTTTTCTGATAACTATAACGGCGAAAGAAAGTTTGAGCGTTTTTGTAAGATATGGAAGCAGACCATCAGTAGAAGAACATGACAAGAATTTCACTATCCCAGACTTTTCGTCATGCATCAGAAACTCAGTTATGGATGACAAGGAAGATTACAATTGCACTCGTCATCCACACCAGCTGCTTATAACAAATGAAGTTCTCAAAAAGCCTGGAGTGTATTATTTAGGGATCCTTTACTCAGGGAATTCTTCTGGTAACCATTCCCATCGTAGCAGGAGGTCTTGTTTCAGTACTAGCAGACAGAAACGGTCATGCGTCGAGACGAAGGACCCTCCACCTCCTCTAGGAGTATATGAACCAGGCCCTATCCCAGAGTATGATCTGCGTGTGGACTTGAACTACACGATTGCAAATGAAGAGCTGAGCTGTCGATTTTGGTCACATGACCAACAAAAATGGCTGACAGAAGGATGCAAGGTACTGGTGTGGCTTATTGTTAAGAACTTAGACTTTAAAAGACAAAGTTTAGAGTATGTTTCCTCTTTTAGGGCTTTGGGGTCACGCTTACTTGTATTTTTGCACAACGATTGACGAACACTACAGTAAAATGAATTCAGTGTTCAAAAAACGGTAAAAATAAGGACAAACGCGACAAACTTAACGTTCATTCCAGTAATTAGCATACCCTGACACAAGCCTGTAAATCTGTAACCATCAACAGCAATTATGACGTCCCCGAAAGACATACTGCTAATCTGAGGGTGTAGCACCATAATAACACAGCTTTGGTGTGCTGCAGATACGATACTCAGTTTCTTACAATCATCCCCATCGTTGCAGGTTGGACCTCAATCCACGAATCATCGTCTCCTCTGTCTCTGTAACCATCTGACATCATTCGGTGGAGGACTTCTGGTAGCACCGAACCCTATTGATATGGACACTGTATTCAAAGAGCTCAGTCGCCTTGATGAGACTGGTAATTTTGGTGTTCTCCTCACAATCATTTTCGTCTTTTTGTTGTATGTTATTGCTATCATTCTCGCCAAGAGAGCAGACAGGAGAGATCAAGCCAAGGTAGGTGTTAAAAAACCTGAAAAATATCCATAATTAGTAAGCCTGTTATCGTGTTGGATTTTACTAGAAGATGCCAACTTTTGACACGTTTCAGTCATTTTCAAAACCCACATTCGATAGCACTTTACAAAGTAAAGAATAACTAAGACTCCTTAGATCGGTTTTCAATTGAGAGCCGTAAAACCAAAACCAAAATAACAACTCTGGCCAATCACAAAGGACACAAATAATCCCGTGAATCAATCAAAGCTAAGAGCAAATCCAAAGAGCTCACGCGAAGAGCGGGAAAACGTGTGCATGCGAGTCGCGATTCGTTTTAGATTTACTTCTGATTGGAAGACAGAGTGGTGCGAGTTTTCCTAAGCCAATCGAGCAGTGTACATGTTCTTATACAAAAGTAAACCAAATGCTAATTGAATTTTAAAGTCATGTGAAAACGGCTCTAATCAGTTGTCCTTTTAACTAGCTTGGTCCCAGGATTGCACTGGATTCGGCAGGGGACCTCATTTTCCATCAGTACGAGGTTACAATCAGTACTGGTGTGTGGCCAGACAGTGGAACCACAGCCAAGGTTACCATGGTGTTTTATGGCAGTTCTGGTAATAGTGGACCAATCACAGTGTGTCGAGACCTTGATCCTCCACGAGTTCTCCTTTCCCGCGGCAGTGTTAACAGGTACGTTATGTCCACCTCAACATCCCTTGGAACACTACACCACGCTTATATCTGGCATGACAACTCTGGAGAAAGCCCCTCTTGGTTCTTGGACCATATCATGGTCAGGGAAATAGAGACTAGTAAAGAATGGAATTTGATATGTAATCAGTGGTTTTCTCCCGATAAAGATGATGGAAATGTTGTCCGCAAGCTCTCAGTAGAAAGGACAAATTCACTACCTGCGTTCCAAGAGGCCTTTCGCAAGACACTCTCTGGCACTCTTTATGAAAGTCATTTATGGATGTCGTCAGTTACCAAACGTCCGGGAAGCTCTTTTACTCGTGTACAACGTGTCACATGTTGTTTGTGCGTTGTACTCACGGCTATGCTTGCAAATGCAATGTTTTTCAACTTGGGTGGTGAAAGTACAGTGAATACCATCAAAATTGGCCCATTAAAGGTTTCGATGAGACAAATCATAATAACATTACAGAGCTGTTTGATTATAGCTCCCATCAATTTTCTTATCGTTGCAATGTTCAAGAACTCAAAGCCAACTGTCGGCAGGTGTTGTGGCAAGGTATATAGAGTAACAGAAGAACAGGGTTCAGATGATGATGACAAACCCTTACACCACGTCTTTGTCTACGTTGCTTGGTTTCTTTGTTTCGCCACCGCCATAACCTCTGCCACAGTTTTATTCTTCTACAGCCTGATGTGGGGTAAAGAGACAGCTGATGAATGGCTTTCATCGATTCTTATGTCGATAACAGTTGACATCTTTGCCATTCAACCTGTGCGTCTTACTGTATTAGCAGCTGTGGCTGCCGTTCTGATAACAAAAGCAAAACAGACAAAAGAAAGACTCTCATCAAAGAAGAGGTATCTTTAACTTTATATTATATTTAGTAAAAACGATTATTTTTATTTGCTGTAGAATGCTGACCGTACCTGTTGCATTGATACGAACACCTGAGTCGGTTGATCGACTGGCTGAC
>Ga0126339_10000353_pt1 | contig 23978 bp, 23 predicted proteins | sample OrbTmetagenome_2_FD_92532 | JGI IMG/M metagenome (GOLD analysis project Ga0126339, IMG submission 92532) | Coral microbial communities from Petempiche,Puerto Morelos, Mexico - Orbicella T R C metagenome | ecosystem: Host-associated > Invertebrates > Cnidaria > Coral | place: Petempiche,Puerto...
AGTGAAGCGGGATCAGCTTGGGTCAAGCTGACCCGACTTCACTCTCATTCTATAGGTTTTGAGTATCTTCGAGATCAAGTTGGTCCGTATCGCGACCCAACTTGATCTCGGAATACTCTAGCGCAGGGATCCTTTTTACGACAACGACGCCGTCAAGGGTTTCATCCTTGACGGCGTCATTGCATAACGCTTTGAAAGCAGTTCCCTAGGAGTCGCTTTTTCACATGATTTCCATCCGTTCCTTGGAGCCCTTATCCATGCCCGCTTCGACAACAATCCGGGTTGCGGCTCTGGTGCTGCTGGGTGTCACCTTGACCGCCTGTGCCTCTTCCGGAGGGAGCGCCAACCGCTGGACCGCGCCGCCTGGAGTCACCCTGGCCAAGCAGGACGCCGACGATCGCGCCTGCAAGCGCAAGGCGGACGAAGACGCCATGCGACGCGTCATCTCCCCCAGCCGCGTGGGCGCCGACACGGGACGCTATAGCAGCAATCCCATGACCCAGGCCGATCGAGTGAAAGCCAACAATGCCTTCCGCCGCTATTACAACGACTGCATGCTCGCGCTGGGCTATACGCCCAAAGCCCCATAGGGTCTGCACGACCGCAGGACGGCCCGATCACACCGGGGGCGTTCCATTGTCCCGCAGCACCGCCCCCACCAAGTACAGGGACCCGCACACCAGCACCCGCGCCGGTCCCTCGGCGGTCTCGGCAAGCACCCCGAGGGCCTGGGTTACGTCGTCCCGTTCCTGAACCGCCACGCCCGGCGGTGCCACGGTCCGCGCCCGGTCCGCCAGCACGCGCGGCGGTACGCCGGTCGGTGTGTCCGGAACGGAAACCACGGACAGGCTGGCCGCCCGCGCCAACAGGGGCGCCAGAAAACCGCCTTGATCCTTGGTGTCCAGCATACCGACGATCAGATGCAGCGGCTGATCACCCCAGGACGCCGCGACATCGGCCAACGCGTGCCCGGCCGCCGGGTTATGCCCACCGTCCAGCCAAAGCGCCCACCCCGGCGGCAGACAGGCCGTGAGCGTCCCGGTCTCCAGCCGATGCAACCGCCCCGGCCAGGTCACGCCCGCCAGGCCCGCGCGCATGGCGTGGTCATCCGGTCGCAGCCCCGGCGGCAAAGCGCGCGCCGCCATTACCCCCAGCGCCGCGTTGGCCCGCTGGTGGGCGCCGACCAAAGCCGGAGTCGGCCACACCGCGCCCGCGACCCGCAACGCGTCGCCGGCATCATCCCAGTGCCAGTCCCGCCCGCCGAGCGACAGCGGCGCCCCCACCTGGGCGGCCCGCCGCATCAAAACCGCCGCCGCCTCCGGAGCCTGCGCGGCGGCCACGCACGGCACACCCGGCTTGAGGATCCCCGCCTTCTCGCCGGCGATGGACGCCAGGGTGTCGCCCAGATACTGCTGGTGATCCAGCGACACCGGCGTGATCACCGTCAGTGCCGGGCGTTCGACAACGTTGGTGGCGTCAAGTCGACCGCCCAGGCCCGTTTCCAGCAAGACCACATCGGCCGGCGCGCGCGCGAAGGCCAGCAGCGCGGCGCAGGTGGTGATCTCGAAGAAGGTAATGGGTTGATCGTTGTTGGCGCGCTCGCATTCTTCCAGCAGCGCGACCAGGGCCTCGTCATCGATCAGACGGCCGCCGCCCGGTGCCCCCAGCCGAACGCGCTCGGCGAAACGCACAAGATGCGGCGACGTGTAAACGTGCACCCGGTGCCCCGCCGCCTCCAGCATGGCGCGCAGGATGGCCACCAGCGAACCCTTGCCATTGGTGCCGGCCACATGCACCACGGGCGGAAGGCGCCGCTCGGGATGATCCAGAGCCGCCAAGAGACGCCAGACCCGGTCCAGGACCAAGTCGATGACCTTCGGATGCAAGGCCATCATCCGCGCCAACACACGGTCTGGCGGGGACGGCGCCAGCGACGGGACAGATCGATCGGTCATGCGCGGACGTCCGGATGAGAGCGCGAGCCCTCCAAGATCACGCGCCAGGAGGACGATCGGCGGCGGTGGAGGCCGCCTCGTCATCGCCAGCGGAGACCTCGGCCGCCCGCGTCGTCTTGCCCGCGCGAGGACCCTCTGTCTTGGCACTCCCTTTCTGCTCGTTCGCCGGGGTCTCCACATCGGGATGGGGCGTGTCGCTGTCGTCCACCGGCCCCGTGGGTTCCGTCGCCCGATGTCCGCCGGCCCCCCCACCGCCTTCGGTGGGAACAGGCAGCGGCGCTTCCTCGGGCAGATGCGGTTGCATCAGCAACCGAATCACCCGGGCCAGGGTTTCCTTCAACTGGTCGCGCGACACCACCATGTCGACCATGCCGTGCTCCAGCAGGTATTCGGCCCGCTGAAAGCCCTTCGGCAGCTTCTCATGGATGGTCTGTTCGATCACCCGGGCGCCCGCGAATCCGATGATGGAGCCCGGTTCGGCAAGGGCGATGTCGCCCAGCATGGCCAGCGAGGCTGTCACGCCACCAGTGGTTGGATCGGTCAAGACGACGATGTAAGGCAGGCCAGCGTCCTTGACCAAGTCCACGGCCACGGTCACCCGTGCCATCTGCATCAACGACAGGATGCCTTCCTGCATGCGGGCGCCACCCGATGCGGGAATGACCACCAGGGGCGCCTTCTCGGCCACCGCCAGTTCGGCGGCGACCACCACGCCCTCGCCCACGGCCATGCCCATGGACCCGCCCATGAACTCGAAGTCGAAGGCCGCCACCACCGTGGTCCGCCCCTCGATCGGGCCCTTGGCGACGATGATGGCGTCTCCCTCCCCGGTGCGGGCCTGCGCATCCTTCAGGCGATCGGTATAGCGCTTGAGGTCGCGGAACTTGAGCGGATCGGCCACCGCCTTGGGCAGCGTGACGCGATCGTGCACACCATCATCGAACAGCATGGCCAGCCGGCGCTTGACCGGCAGACGCATGTGGTGGCCGCACTGGGTGCAGACACGCCGAGCTTTCTCCAGCTCTTTGTGGAAGATCATGTGGCCACATTCGGAACACTTGTGCCACAGATTGTCCGGCACCTCGCGGGTGGTTCCCACCAGGCTGCGGATCTTGGGGCGAACGTAGTCGGACAGCCAGTTCATGGATGCTCCCGAAGGCAACGATCATGGACAACGAAAAGGGCGGACGGACCGGAGACCAGGGCACGCATCAGGCACGCGCCACCCGCACCGCTGTCGCCAGATCGCGCACCAAGGCCAGCGGATCGTTGTCGGCCGCCACACGCTCGACCACGGCCGAGCCCACGACGGCGGCGTCGGCGATCCGGGCCATCGCCGCCGCCTGCTCGGGCGTACGGATGCCAAAGCCCACGGCAATGGGCAGGTTCGAGTGGAGACGGAGACGCGCCACGGCGTCGGCCACCTGCGCCTGGTCGGCCGCACGCGTCCCGGTGATACCGGTGATTGACACGTAGTACAGGAATCCACTCGCTTTGGCTAGTACAGCCTGCATACGGGTCGCATGCGTTGTCGGCGTCGCCAGCAGAATCAGGTGCAACCCATGCCGCGAAAGAGGGCCGGTCAGTTCCGGCGCCTCCTCGGGCGGCAGGTCGACGACGATCAGGCCATCGGCGCCGGCGGCCGCGGCATCGGCCGCGAATCGCTCCACACCATGGCTATGGATGGGGTTGTAGTAGCCCATCAGCACGACCGGCGTGTCCTGGTCCTTCCGCCGAAAGGCCGCCACCATGTCCAGGGTCGCGCGCAAGGTCTGGCCGGCTTTCAATGCCCGCTGGGCGGCGGCCTGGATGGTGGGGCCGTCGGCCATGGGATCGGAGAACGGCATGCCCAGTTCGATCACATCGGCGCCGGCCTCGGGAAGTCCGTCCAGGAGGCGCTGGCTGGCCTCGCGGTCCGGATCGCCGGCCATGATGTAGGTCACCAGGCCGCCCCTGCCCTCGGCGCGCAGGGCGGCGAATCGACGCTCCAGGCGGCCGCCCGAAGACGCATCGGACACAGGCTCGCCAGCGGCGGTGGAGAGCGGCGCGGTCATGTCAGCATCTCCCCGAAATCAGCGCCCTCACCGCCGGCACCCAGGGCCTTGGCGACGGTGTTCACATCCTTGTCGCCGCGTCCGGACATGTTCAAGACGATGAGGTGATCCCTGGGCAGGGCCGGCGCCATCTTGATCACCTGAGCCACGGCATGGGCGCTCTCCAGTGCCGGGATGATGCCCTCCAGGCGGGTGGTCAACTGGAACGCCTCCAGGGCCTCGGCGTCGGTGATGGGCACGTAGTCCACGCGGCCCTGGTCCTTCAGCCAAGCATGCTCCGGTCCCACGCCCGGGTAGTCCAGGCCTGCGGAAATGGAATGGGCCTCGGTGATCTGGCCGTCGCCGGTCTGCAAAAGGTAGGTCCGGTTGCCGTGCAGAACCCCGGGCCGGCCGCCCGTCATGGAGGCGGCATGCCGCCCGGTCTCGATCCCGTCGCCCGCGGCCTCGACCCCAACGATGCGCACGTCGGTTTCGTCCAAGAAGGGATGGAAGAGACCCATGGCGTTGGAACCGCCGCCGATGCAGGCCACCAGGCTGTCGGGCAAGCGGCCCTCCAGTTCCAGGATCTGGTCGCGGGTTTCCTCGCCGATCACCGACTGAAAGTCCCGCACCATGGCCGGATAGGGGTGCGGTCCGGCGACGGTGCCGATCAGGTAGTAGGTATCGTGGACGTTGGCCACCCAGTCGCGCATGGCGTCGTTCATGGCATCCTTGAGGGTGGCCGATCCGCTGGTCACGGGCTTCACCTCGGCGCCCAACAGCTTCATGCGGAAGACATTGGGGGCCTGCCGTTCGATGTCGGTCTGACCCATGTAGACCACGCATTTCAGGCCGAACAGCGCGCACACCGTCGCCGTGGCGACGCCGTGCTGTCCGGCGCCCGTCTCGGCGATGATGCGCGTCTTGCCCATGCGCCGGGCCAGCAGGATCTGGCCCATGCAGCTGTTCACTTTATGGGCGCCGGTGTGGTTGAGATCCTCACGCTTGAAGTAGATCTTGGCGCCACCCAGGTGCTCGGTCATGCGGCGCGCGAGATACAGCGGGCTGGGCCGGCCCACGTAGTGCCTCAGATAGCCGTCCAACTCGCGCTGGAACGCGGGGTCGGCCTGGGCGTCCTGGTAGGCCCGATCCACATCCAGGATCAGCGGCATCAGGGTCTCGGCCACGAACCGGCCGCCGAAAAGACCGAAACGGCCGCCCTCGTCGGGTCCGGCGCGATAGCTGTTCGGGGGGGGAGTCGCTGCGTGAGTCATCGCGTCCTTCATTCTTCGTCCGCGCCGGGGTTATAGCGTGCCCCGGTTGGCCGGGCCTAGAGCAAAGTGCGGCAGGGTGACGAGGGGCGAAGGACGGCCCCCCGCGCTACAGGACCAGGGTCTCCCTCGGGCCTCCCGCCCGCAGCAGGTCGGCCACCACGGCCAGGCCCTCGCGCACCCGCGCCCGCGTGCTCTCGTGGCTCAGGCAGAGACGAACGGCATGGGGACTCGCCGACGGGTCGACGGCGAAGGCGCCGCCCACGACGACCTTGACGCCCCTGGCCCGCGCCTCCATGCGGAACACATCGGGATGCCAGTGTGGCGGCAGGGGCACCCAGACATGAAACCCGTGCGGGTCGGCGACCAGGGACTCGCCGGTCACCATGGCGCGAGCCATGGCCTGGCGCGCGGCGGCCTCCTCCCGCTGGATGGCGTTCAGGTGGTCGGCGGTGCCGTCCAGGATCCAGCGGCTGGCGACGTCCGCCATCAGGGGCGGCGGCATCCAGCTTGACAGGGTCACCGCCGTCCGAACGGCGCGCATCCGGTCCGGCGGCCCATGGACGTAGCCGACGCGCAACCCGGGCGCGAGGCTCTTCGACACACTCGTCACATAGAGTGTGCGCTCCGGCGCGAAGCAGGCCACGGGCGGCGGGCGATCCGGCGGCAGGGTGCCGAAGACGTCGTCCTCGATCACGACCAGGTCATGCTTGCGCGCGACGGCGGCCACGGCGGCCCGCCGTGCCGCATCCATGGTGACGGTCGTGGGCGTGTGCAGGGTCGGCAGGCAATAGAGCGCGGTAGCGGCCACGCGCGCGCAAGCGGCCTCCAGGGCGTCGGGGCTCAGCACGCCATCCTCGCCGGCGACCGGAACGATCCTGAGCCCCAGGTGGTGCGCCATGGCCTTGATGGGCGCATAGGTCAGCGCCTCCGTCAGCAGGACGTCCCCCGGCCGCATCGTCGCCAACAGCGCCACCAGGATCCCATGCTGGGCCCCGTTGGCGAGCGCGATGTCATCGGCTCTGGCCTCCAGCCCCACCCGGCCCAGCCATTGGGCGGCGGCGGCCGCGTGCTGGTCCCGCCCACCCACGGTCTGGTCATCCAGATACGCGGCCAGTGTGTTGGACCCCGCCAGGTCCGCCAGAGCCGTCGCCAGTGCCGGGGCGGCCTGTCCCGGTGTGGGCAGGTTGCGGGAAAAGTCGATCGGTCCCGTCGCCGGGCGAGACAGGTCCGCCGCCGGCTCCTGTGTCGACGGCGGCGCCTTGTCCCGCACATAGGTTCCCCGTCCCACCTCGCCGCTGACGAATCCCCGCGCCGTGGCGTCGGCGTAGGCCCGGGTCACCGTGTTCAGGGAGATCCCCAGCGCATAGGCCAGGTCCCTCTGTGGCGGCAAGCGGGCTCCCCTGGGCAGCCCTCCATCGGCCACATCGTCCCCGATGGCGTCGGCGATTTGCCGGAACAGGGGACCGCTCCGTCCGGTCAGATCTGGGCACCAGAATGTCTTGGCGACAATGTTAGGATTGATGGGCACATAAGGTCAATGCAATCTGCCTGCATTGCATTGATTGCCCTGAGGTCCCCGATGCGACACACAACCCCTCCCGTCGGCCTTGCCCTCGCCTTCGTCTGCCTGATCATCCTGGGGGTGATGCCCATCATCGCCAACAGCCGCCCCGCCGGCTTCGACGCCCTGAGCTTCGCCTTTTTCCTGTCGGTCTGGCAGCTTCTGGCCGCCCTGCCCTTGGCGGGATGGGAACTCGGGGGCGCGAACAAGGGCATCTTCCAGGCCCACCTCACCCCGGCCCTGAAGCGCCGCACCATCGCCATCATCCTGGTGACCGGCGCGATCTTCGGCCTGTCGACCTATGTCTATGTGCTGGCCGTCGAAAAGGCGGGCGCGGTGAGTGCCGCGATCGCCATCCAGGCGTATCCCCTGTTCGCCATCCTGTGGGAAACGCTGTTCCTGAAACGCCGCAAGACCGCCACCGAACTGGCCTTCACCCTCGTCCTGCTGGCCGCGCTGTACGCCCTGGCGACCGAGGGAACCTGGCGGATCGCAGGGTTCTCCCCCTGGTTCGCCGTCGCCCTCGGGGTGCCGTTCCTGTGGAGCGTCGCCCACGTCATCATCAAGGAGGTGCTGGACAGGACCCCGATCACCCCCGCCCAGGTGACGGTCTTCCGGGTGCTGGTATCGGTGATCGTCCTTGGGGTCGTGCTGATGGCCGTCTCGGGACCCACCCGGATCCTCGCCGACCTGGGGACCCTCGACTTCCAGGTCTTCGCCCTGATCATGGGCGTTGTGTACTACCTGGAACTCATCGTCTGGTTCTACGCCGTGCGCTCCATCGACGTGTCCGTGGCCAGTTCCGTCACCGTGCCCTGGCCGGCGGTGACCATGGTGCTGGCCGTACCCATCCTGGGCGACACGGTCGAAGGTTATCAGGTGATCACCCTGGGCGTGATCGTCGCCAGCCTGTACGGGCTGCTGTACGCGGGCGCGCGCAAGCGGCGGGCGGCCGTATCGTCGGGTTAACCGGCGACGGGTCCCTACTCTCGGTCTCCGAACGTGTTGTCCCTCGGGAAGCCGCGCGGGGGCAGGCGACCGGTCTGGGCGCGGGTGCCCAGCCAGGGGGCGAGGTCCGTCTCGGTGCGGGTGCGCTCACCGCTCTTCCAGCGCAGGCCATCGGCCAGGCGGAACACCAGGACGTCGGTCAGGCGCGCGTCCTTCATGCGTTGCAACAGCACGCCCCGGCCCTTGGCCATCACCGGCACCTGTTCCAGCGGAAACACCAGCAGCTTGCGGTGCGTGCCCACCACCGCCACGTGATCGCCGGGTGTCCCGTCGCCGTCCGGATCCAGCGGTCGGCAGACCACCGCCACGGCCTCGGCCGAAAGGGTCAGCACCTGCTTGCCGGCCTTGGTCTGGCCCAGGCAATCGGCTTCCTCGACCACGAAGCCGCGTCCGTCCGAGGCCGCCATCAGCAGCTTTCCGCCGGGCCGATGCACCCGCAGGGCCACCAGGTCGGCGTCGTTGGGCACATCGACGATCAGGCGCACCGGCTCACCGAAGCCGCGCCCGCGCGGCACACGGTCGGCGGCGATGGTGTAGATCCGCCCGTTGGAGGCCAGCAGCAGCAGCTTGTCCGTGGTCTGCGCCTTGGTCACGGTATGCAGGCCATCGCCGTCCTTGAACTTGAGGTCACCCAGGTCGTCGACATGGCCCTTGAGGGCGCGGATCCAGCCCATGGCGGAGAGGATGACGGTGATCGGCTCCCGCTCCACCATCGCGTCCACGGGCACCTCGATCGCCGCCGGCGGCTGGCCCAGCACCGTCCGCCGCCGTCCCAGCTCGGTATCCTGGCCGAAAGCGTCGCGGATGCCCCGGATCTCGTCGCTCACCCGCGCCCAGCGCAGGGCCGGGTCCGAGAGCAGCGTCTCGAGCGCCGACTGTTCCTCGGTCAGGGCGGCGTGCTCCTTGCGGATTTCCATCTCCTCCAGCTTGCGCAGGGAGCGCAGGCGCATGTTGAGGATGGCCTCGGCCTGCACGTCGGTCAGGTCGAAGGTGTCGATGAGCGCGGCCTTGGGGTGGTCCTCCTCGCGGATGATGCGGATCACCTCGTCCAGGTTCAGGTAGGCGATCAGGTAGCCGTCCAACACCTCCAGCCGGTGGGCGATCTTGTCCAGCCGGTGCCGGGTGCGCCGCACCAGCACCTCGTGCCGATGGTCCAGGAACGCCTGGAGCACCTCGCGCAGGTCCATGACACGCGGCACGCCGTCGGCGTCGAGCACGTTCATGTTGAGGTTGAAGCGGGTCTCCAGTTCGGTCTGCCGGAAGAGTTGCTCCATCAGCGTGGCTGGATCGACGCTGCGGCTGCGCGGCTCCAGCACGATGCGCACATCCTCGGCCGACTCGTCGCGCACGTCGCCCAGCAGCGGCACCTTGCGATTGACCACCAGGTCGGCGATGCGCTCGATCAGCTTGGTCTTTTGCACCTGATAGGGGATTTCCGTCACCACGATGCGGAACAGGCCGTGGGTGAGCTTCTCCACCGTCCAGCGGGCACGCAGGCGGAAGGCGCCGCGCCCGGTGCGATAGGCGGCGACGATGGCCGCGCGCGCCTCCACCAGTTCCCCACCGGTGGGAAAGTCCGGTCCCGGAAGCCGCGCCACCAGGTCATCAATGGGGGCGTCCCGGTGGTCGATCAGATGCAGCAACGCGTCGCAGACCTCGCCCGCGTTGTGCGGCGGGATGTTGGTGGCCATGCCCACCGCGATCCCCTGGGCGCCGTTGGCCAGCAGGTTGGGAAAGGCCGCCGGCATCACCCGGGGCTCGTCCTCCTCGCCGTCGTAGGTGGGGCCGAAGTCGACGGCGTTCTCGTCCAGCCCTTCCATCAGGGCCTGGGCGACGGCGGTCAGGCGCGCTTCCGTGTAGCGCATGGCCGCCGCGTTATCGCCGTCGATGTTGCCGAAGTTGCCCTGCCCCTCCACCAGCGGATAGCGGACGGCGAACTCCTGGGCCAGGCGCACCATGGCCTCGTAGACCGCCGAGTCCCCGTGCGGGTGATACTTGCCGATCACGTCGCCGACCACGCGGGCGCATTTCTTGAAGCCGCCGGCCGGGTCCAGTTTCAACTGCCGCATGGCATAGAGCAGCCGCCGGTGCACCGGCTTCAGGCCGTCGCGCACGTCGGGCAGCGAGCGTGAGACGATGGTCGACAGGGCGTAGGCGAGATAGCGCTCGCCCAGCGCCGAGGCCAGGCGGGTGTCGCGAATCTGCTCGCCGCCGGGCTCGGCGGGCGGAGGCGTCGTGGTCGTGGTCGTGGTGCTCATGAGCGGAACAATGCGCCGAGGGGGACCGGGAATCAAGGCGTTGGGGCGCCCGTGACGGATCAACGCCCCATATAGTTGACCCGACTCTGTCCGCTGCCCGCCCCTTCGGGACTGTAGGCGTAGCGCACCTCAAAAAACACGATTTCACGGGTCAATCGACGTGAGGCATACTTGATCTCATCATCGCAACCATCGGGCCGGACACATGCCCAACTATCGCCGTTCGTTCATCGCCGGAGGATGCTTCTTTTTCACCGTAACTCTTCGGGACCGCCGGTCAACACTCCTCACGGACCACATTGAATTGCTGCGGCGTTGCGTGCGGACGGTTCGCCGAGCGCATCCCTTTGCCATCGACGCCTGGGTTGTCCTACCTGACCACATGCATTGCATCTGGACCCTCCCGAACGGCGCCATTGACTATCCAACACGGTGGCGCCTTATCAAACTCCTGTTTTCCAGGGACCTACCAAACATCTCGGAGAGAAGCTCCTGTCAGGTCGCAAGACGTGAAAAGGGTATCTGGCAAAGACGTTATTGGGAACATACCATTCGCAACGAATTGGATTTCAACCACCATGTGGACTATGTCCATGTGAACCCGGTAAAACACGGCTTTGTCACTCGGGTAAGTGATTGGCCGTATTCGACGTTTCACCGGTTCGTCAAGGCCGGCATTCTTTCGTCCGACTGGGGGAGTGACATATCCGATCTAAAGACAGCGCAGGAGTAGACACCGGTGCGCTGCCCGCCTCTTTGAGGCGGTCGAGCGCACCCTACAATTCTACAATTCGTAATCCGTAGGGTGCGCTCGCGCCGAAGGCGCAGCGCACCAGGAACCTCGGGCGCCTGTACGCTGCACGCCCCTTCAAGGTGGTCGAGTGCACCCCACAATTCTACAATTCGTAGCCCGTAGGGTGCGCTCGCGCCGAAGGCGCAGCGCACCAGGAACCTCGGGCGCCTGTGCGTTGCACGCCCCTTCAAGGTGGTCGAGTGCACCCTACGACACCCCCTCGACCCGTTTCGCCATCCTGACCCGCGCCGCTGGCAAGCCCTGATTGCGCGGCGCGAAGACGTGGCGGTCGAGGAAGAAGCCGGTCAGGCGCAGGCCGTCGCGCACCTGGTCCGGCGGCACCGACGACAGCCCCGCGCGCTCCCCCAGCAGGAACGGCGGCAGGGACAGCAGGCGGTCCCGGTACGGCTCTCCGGCGGAGGCGGACACCGCCCGGCCGCTCTTGGGTGACACATAGACCAGGGAGTCGTTGCGGCCTGTGGCGGCGCAGCGGGACAGATCCAGGCCGAAGCCCAGGTCGGCCAGCAGGGCCAGTTCCCAGACAACCAGGGCCGGGCCAACCTCGGCGGCCCGCGCCTCGTCCACCAGCAAGGCCAGCAGCGCGGAGAAGTCGGCGACCACCCCCGGCACGGGTTCGCGCTCTGGCAAAGCGCCGTCGGCCACCGCGCAGGCCGCCGCCAGCACCGCCAGCCGGTCCGGCGCCCCCAACACACGGGCGGCGATGGCTTCGCTCATCTCCCCCGTCAGGTTGCCCAGGTGCTCCGCGAGGCGCGCTTTCCAGGTGACGGACAAGAGATTGCCGGGTTGGTAGAGCCCGCGCGCCGCCTTGCCTGTGCCGCCGCGCACCAGCCCCATGTGGCGGCCATGCGCCTGGGTGAGCACCGAGACGAGCAGGCTGCTCTCTCCGTGGGGCCGGGCCGACAGGACAAACCCCTCGTCGCGCCAGTCGATGGCCATGCTTTTATGTCACCCCACCACCAGCGCCAGGGCGAACAGTCCCATGCCGGCCAGGATGCCCCCGAAGCCCGTGAACACCAGGATCGGCGGCAACCATCGTGGCAGACGCCACAACCGATGCCGGCCGACCAACAGGATCAGGCTGACCGCGCCAACCGCCACCAAAATCATGGCCCAGGCATTCATGGCGCCATCGTTCCCCCCCCTCGTCTCCCCGGCATCGTCAGGCGTCGAAATCCAACCCCCATTCGGCATAGTGGCGCCGGTCGTCCCAGAGCTTTTCGTGAACCTTCACATGCAGGAACAGGTGCACGGGACGGTCGAGAAGCGCCGACATTTCCTGGCGCGCCATGGTGCTGATGGACCGCACCCGGCTCCCCCCCTTGCCGAGGACGATGGCGCGCTGGCTGTCGCGCTGCACGTAGATCACCTGATCGATGCGCACCGAGCCGTCGGCGCGCTCCTGCCACGCCTCGGTCTCCACATGCATGGCGTAGGGCAATTCCTGGTGGAGTTGAAGAAAGATCTGCTCGCGCGTCATCTCCGCCGCCCACAGCCGCTGCGGCAGGTCGGACACCTCGTCCTCCGGATACATCCAGGGTCCGGGTGTCGCCGCCCGCGCCAGATGCGCCAGCAGGTCGGCGGTGCCGTCCTCCTTGAGCGCCGAGATCATGAACACCGCGCCGAACAGGCCCGTGGCGTCGGCCTCGGCCGCCAGCGCCAGCAGGGTTTCGCGCTTCACCAAGTCCACCTTGTTCAAGGCCAGCACACAGTCGGCACGGCCCGATTCCCGCAGGCGGGCGATGATGGCGCGCGTGTCGTCGTCGAGACCCCGGTGCGCGTCCACCACCAGCAGGACCTGATCGGCGTCGGCGGCGCCGTCCCAGGCGGCGGCCACCATGGACCGCTCCAGCCGCCGCTTCGGGGTGAAGATCCCCGGTGTATCGATAAAGACGATTTGCGCCGCCCCGAGCAGGGCCACCCCGCGCACCCGGGTCCGCGTGGTTTGCACCTTGGGGCTGACGATGGTCACCTTGGTGCCCACAAGGGCATTGACCAGGGTGGACTTGCCGGCGTTGGGCGCCCCCAGCACGGCGACAAAGCCACAGCGGGGGGGCTCATCGCCGATCTCGTCGTGCGTCACGGGCGTGGCGATGGTTTCCGGCTCCTTGGTGGTCACGTCCGCACCCTTTCCAACAGCAACGCGGCGGCCTTCTGTTCGGCCTGCCGCTTGGACGTCCCATCGGCCCGCGCCTCCTCGGCGCATCCCTTGACCCGCACGGCCACCGTGAAGGTCGGCGCGTGGTCCGGGCCGCTGGCCCCCACCGTCTCGTAGACCGGCAACGGCAGGCCCCGCCCTTGGGCCCATTCCTGAAGGCTGGTCTTGGGATCCTTGGGCGGCGACAGATCCTGGTCCATCAAGGGAGTCCAATGACGGTGCACCACCCGTGCCGCCGCCTCCAACCCGCCGTCCAGATACAGCGCCCCGAGCAGAGCCTCGCAGACATCGGCCAACAGAGTCGGGTTGTCGCGTCCACCCAGGTCCACTTCCCCGCGCGACAGGCGAAGAAGCGGCGGCAAATCCAACGCACGGGCCACCAGGGCCAGGGCCTCGCCGCGCACCAGCGCCGTGTGCCGCCGCGCCAGGGAACCTTCGGGTTCCTCCGGAAACCGCTCGTACAGCTTATGCGCGATCAACAGGTTCAAGACCCGATCGCCCAGGAACTCCAGCCGTTCATAGCTTTCCAGGCCACCGCCCAGGCTGCCGTGGGTCAAGGCCCGCTCCAGCAGGTCGCGCCGCCGGAACCGATGGCCGAGGCGATCCTCAAGGGCGGTGGCGCCCTGCGCTGTCTCGGCACCGCCTTGGGCGGCGCGTGACGACGGTCCCGTCATGCGATGCGGTCCTCGTGGTGGTTCGGTCGTGGCCAGCGGCGCGTGGGCGCGGCAACCGCGATCAGCGAACCAGATCGAACAAGCGCCCGAAGCGGATGGCCATCGGCCATTTCCAGACTTCCCACAGGGCGGCCGATCCATTCGTCGAGAAGAAGATCACGTCGGCGCGCCCCACCAGATTGTCGCGCGGCACAAAGCCGACGTTGGCGCGGCTGTCGGCGGAGTTATCGCGGTTGTCGCCCATCATGAAATAGTGCTCATCCGGCACCGTGAACTCGCGCGTGTCGTCCAGGGGACCCACGTCACTCCGATCCTCCAGAATGACATGGGCGCGGCCGCCCGGGAGCGTTTCGATGTATCGGGGCGAGCGATGCACGTTACCGGCGTTGTCATGCCAGACCGCGTCCTCGACCCGTTCGCGCGGCACCGGCTGGCCATTGATGTGCAGAACGCCCCGGATCATCTGGATGCGGTCGCCGGGCAATCCAATGATCCGCTTGATATAGTCCACCGACGGATCGGATGGCAGCTTGAACACGGCGATGTCGCCACGCTCCGGCTCGGAAAACAGGATCCGCCCCGGAATCGGCGGGAAGCTGAAGGGCAAGGAATGGCGGCTGTAGCCGTAGGACAGCTTGGACACGAACAGGTAGTCGCCGATCAACAACGTTGGCACCATGGACGCCGAGGGAATGTTGAACGGCTCATAAGCCACGGTGCGAACGACGATCGCGATCAAAACGGCATAGATCACAGTCCGGATCGTCTCGCCGAAACCGCCGGATTTTTTTTTCTGCATGAACGGGCTCGCGTGTTCCCGGGGAACCCCCCGGGGGACGACTTAAAGACGCGGCGAGGCACCGCCGCGTCACGCCGGGATCGAGCGATCAAGCCAGCGGGCCCCGGGAATGTCAAGGCTGGGTCAGGCGCCGGCGGCCGGATCCATCTCCACCTCGGGCCGCGCCTCGTCCATGAGGGTCCGCATGCGGCGGATGGACGCTTCCAGGCCGACGAAGATGGCCTCGCCGACCAGGAAGTGGCCGATGTTCAACTCCCGAACCACCGGGATGGCGGCCACGTCCCGGACCGTGTCATAGGTCAGCCCGTGGCCGGCGTGCACCTCCAGGCCGGCCTCGGCGGCCCGCAGGGCGGCCACGCGCAAGCGCTCCAGCTCGGCGGCGCGGGCGGCGCCCTGGGCATCGCAGTAGCGCCCGGTGTGGAGTTCGACCACCGGCGCCCCCAGGGCCACGGCGGCGTCGATTTGACGCGGATCGGGCTCGATGAACAACGACACGCGCACCTGGGCCGCCCCCAGGGCGGAGACGAATCGCGCCAGATGGTTATGCTGGCCGGCGGCGTCCAGGCCGCCCTCGGTGGTCCGCTCCTCGCGCCGTTCGGGCACGATGCACGCGGCATGCGGCCGGTGACACAGAGCAATGTCCAGCATCTCGTCGGTCGCCGCCATCTCCAGGTTCAGGGGCAGGTCGATGTCCCGTGACAGCCGCACAATGTCATGGTCGGAGATGTGGCGCCGGTCCTCCCGCAGATGCGCGGTGATGCCGTCGGCCCCGGCGGCGGCGGCGATATGGGCGGCGCGCAACGGATCGGGAACCAGCCCACCCCGGGCGTTCCGGATGGTGGCCACGTGATCGATGTTCACACCCAGACGCAGCGAGCGGGAGGAGCGATGGGAACGAACGGACATGGTGAAACGGTCCTTGACGGAAGGGTGAGACCAGGCCGCACGGGCCCTTAGCGGCGCGCGCGCTCCACGGAGTTAACGGACGACGAGGCGCGAAGCGCGGCAATGATATTGGTCAGGTGGCGGACGTCGTGCACCTCGACATCGATCATCATGTCGAAGAAGTCGGCGCTGCGGTTGGTGATCTTCAGGTTGGTGATGTTGCCGAGGTTCTTGGCAATGACCGTCGACAGCTCGGACAGCGATCCCATCTGGTTGCCCACCACCACCTTCAGGCGCCCGGTGTGCACGTCGGCGGTGGCTTCGTCGTCCCACGCCAGATCAAGCCAGCGCTGGGGCTCATCGGCGTAGGCTTCCAACTGGTCACAGTCGATGGTGTGGATGGTCACACCCTTGCCAGTGTTGACGATGCCGACGATCCGGTCGCCCGGCAAGGGGTGACAGCACCCGGCGTACTTGATCGCCATGCCGGGGATCAGGCCCTTGATGGGGATGGGCGCGCGGTCGTTCTCACCGCGCGAGCGTGACCAGCCACGGCTGAACGGCTGGATGACGCGGGCCAGCCGATGGGTGGCCTTCAAACCGGGATAGACGGCGGTCACCACCTCGCGACCGCTCACCGTGCCGGCGCCCACCTCGGCGCAGAGGTCCTCCAGGGTGGGGGCGCGGAAGCGACCCAACACACCGTCCAATCCCTTCTCGGTGAAGGTGTAGCCGGACTTGGCGAACTCCCGCGACAGCATCTGCCGGCCGAGGCTGGCGTACTGCTCCCGCTGGCGCAGACGGATGAAGCGACGGATCTGCGCCCGCGCCTTTCCGGAGACGACGAAGTTCTCCCAATCCGGCGAGGGGGTTTGCGTCTTGCTGGTGGCGATGTCCACCTGGTCGCCGTTGTTCAACACGTGACGCAAGGGCACCAGCCGCCCGTTGACCCTGGCCCCGGCGCAGCGGTTGCCGACATCGGTGTGGACGGCGTAGGCGAAATCCACCGGTGTCGCGCCCACCGGAAGGTTGATCACGTCCCCCTTGGGCGTAAAGCAGAACACCTGGTCGGGGTACATGGCCAGCTTGGTGTGTTCCAGGAACTCATCCGGGCTGGTGGTGTGTTCCAGAATTTCAATGAGTTCCCGCAGCCAGCGATACTGCTTGCCGTCCACGTTCTGCCGCATGCCCTGTTTGTAGGACCAATGGGCCGCGACGCCGCGTTCGGCCACCTCATGCATGTCATGGGTGCGGATCTGGACCTCGATGCGGTGGTTCCGTGGCCCCAGAACGGCCGAGTGAATGGACTGATAGCCGTTGGCCTTGGGCGTGGAGATGTAGTCCTTGAAGCGATCGGGCACCATCCGGTAGCTGGCGTGGATGATGCCCAGCGCCCGATAGCAATCTTCCAGACTCTCCACCATGACCCGGAAGGCCATGATGTCGGAGAGTTGCTCGAAGTCCACCTCCTTGCGGTGCATCTTGTCCCAGATGGAGTATGGGCTTTTGACACGCCCGGAGATGGACGCCTGCAGTCCATGCGTCGCCATCACCTTGTGCAGTTCATCCAGAATCTGGGCCTTGAGCTTGCCGCCCTGCTCTTCCAGGAACGAAAGCCGGGCGAGAATGGACTCGCGGGCATCGGGGTGCAGCTCCTGAAAGGCCAGATCCTGCAACTCGTCCTTGACCTCGTGCATGCCGATACGCTCGGCCAGGGGCGCGTAAATCTCCATGGTCTCCAGCGCGATACGCCGGCGTTTCTCGATTTTCTTGACGAAATGCAGGGTGCGCATGTTGTGCAGCCGATCGGCCAGCTTGACCAACAACACACGAATGTCATTGGACATGGCCAGCACCAGGCGGCGGAAGTTTTCCGCCGCCCGGTTGGCGCCATCCGCCTGCAGCTTGATCTTGGCCAGCTTGGTGACGCCGTCCACCAACGTCGCCACCTCCGACCCGAATATGCGGGTCACCTCTTCCACGGTGGCATCCGTGTCCTCGATCACGTCATGCAGCAAGGCCGTGATGATCGAGGCGCAATCCAACTTATAATTCGTGAGTATCCCCGCCACCTCGATGGGATGGGAGAAATAGGGGTCTCCGGACTCGCGCAATTGCGAGCCGTGCATCTTCATGGCGTAGACATAGGCGCGATGGAGCGCGTCTTCGTCCGCCGCCGGATCATAACTCATGACCCGGTCGACCAGTTCCACCTGCCGCATCATGGCGTCGCCCTCCCGGACCACGCCACCGGAACCGGAACCGGCCAGTCAAGTGCCCCCTTCATCCGGGGCGACAGCAACCGACTCTCTGGCGCCGATTCCAGGGTGACCCTATCAACAGACCAGATGTGGACCGACGCAGTGGGTACGCCGCCACCGATGGACATCACGGGCCTTGACTCATCGGCGCGGTCCCTGATCAGGCCCGCCTCCCATGCCATGGCGCAACCAAACACTGCATCCCTTGCCCGGCGTAAGCCGATGCCGTCAGGATTCGTCCAAGAGGGAGGCACCATCCATGTCCGCTTCGTCCACGGTCACCGCTTGTTCGGCCGTCGTGTCCTCGACCTCACCCCCGTCACCATGAATGGTCAGGCCGTCGGCGGCCACTTCCTCGGCCTCGTTGGCCGGCTCGCCGATCTCGGCCGCGATCTGGTGTTGTGCGGCCAGGGCATCGAAGGCATCTTCCGCCGGCTCGTCGGTTTCCACATGCTTCTGCAAGCCCTTGATCAGGTCATCCTGAACCTGGTCAAGGTCGGTGGTGCTGTCGGCGATCTCGCGCAGGGCGATCACGGGATTTTTGTCGTTGTCCTTATCCACGGTCAGCGGCGAGCCAGCGGTGATATCACGGGCCCGCTGTGCCGCCATCAGCACCAGTTCAAATCGATTAGGAATTTTTTCAATACAATCTTCGACCGTTACGCGCGCCATTCAGGAGTCTCCCCGAGGGTCCAACCGAACTGATTTATATAGACCGTCCCGCGCTGCACCGCAAGAAAAGCCAAGCCGTCAACAGCGGTTCTCAGGAGGCGCTCGGACCGGCGACGTTTGGCGACGGATCCCCGCCTTGATGCCCGGAGGTGGGCTCGACGGCCGCCCATTGTTGTGCCTTCGCATCCGTGGACGCCGCGCCTGGGTTGGCCCGCGCGTCTCGCCAGAGTCGGCGTCAGGCCTCCTCGTCGTCCGGCACCGGACCCGCACCGTCCACCCGGCGCGCACAGGTCATCAACTTGTCGATCAGCCGCGACAGGCAGGCCCGCTCGGGCGCGGTCAACAACCCCATGAGCCGCTGCTCGTAGTCCAGGGCGGCGGGCACGATGCTGTCGTAGACCGCCCGCCCCTCCTCGGTCAGCGACAGGATGGCGCGGCGCCGGTCGCTGGGATCGGCCTGGCGCGACACCAGGCCGACGGTCACCATGCGCGCGATGGCGCGGCTGACCTGAACCTTATCCATGGCCGTGCGCGCGGCCACCGTGTTCGCGCACAGGGTCACGTCCGGCGACCGCTCGTCGCCCAGTGTGGCCATCACCCGCCATTCCGCCACGCTCAGACCGAAGCGGTCGCGGTAGGCCAGGGCCACCGAGTGGCTGATGGTGTTGGCCAGAACCGACAGGCGGTAGGGCAGGAAGGTTTCCAGGTGAAGACCGGCGGCGTCGCCCCCGGGCTGACGGGACGGATCGGCTCCGGCATCCGGATCGCACCCGAGACACGGGATGGGAGGAGCGTCGCTCGAGCAGGAATCGATGGCCATGATCGGCGGTCCTGACTGGTGGACGGACCGGGAACACGCCGGCCGGCGGTTTTCCCTTGGATTTGGTTTCATATGAAACTAACCTTCTGTCAAGACAAAGGCCGCGCCGCTCGCGCCCGAAACGATCCAAGCGGGCGAGGACCGGCATACCCATGCCAGACGGGAGGATGCGCCCCATGAAGTCCTGGATTCCCTTTCCGCGCGTGGAGGGCCGGGCCAGTCGTCAGGCCCATTGCGACCTGCCCGAGGGCACCTATGAGCGCGAGGCGGGGCGCGAGGGCTTCTTCGGACCCGCCACCCAGTTCCATCACCGTCATCCGCCCACCGGTTGGAGCCACTTCGACGGCCCCTTGCGCCCGCGCGCCTTCGATCTGAACCGGCTGGACACGGCCGACGGCGGTCCCCTCGCCGCGCCGGTGATCATGCACAACGCATTCACCCAAATCCGGCTGTGGCGGACCGAGGGCGCCATGGACCACCTGGCGCGCAACACCGACGGCGACCAAGTGCTTTTTGTCCACCGTGGCAGCGGCCACTTGTTTTGCGATTACGGGCACCTGACGCTGCGCGACGGTGACTACGTGGTCTTGCCGCGTGGCACCGCGTGGCGGATCTCCTGGGATCCGTCGGCGGATGGTCCGGCCATGGTGCTGATGGTCGAGGCCACCAACGACGCCTTCGGCCTGCCCGTCAAGGGGCCGGTGGGCAGTCATGCCATCTTCGATCCCGCCATCCTCGACGTGCCGGTGATTGACGAGCCGTTCCTGGATCAACAGGACGAAACGGAGTGGCGGACGCGGGTCAAGCGCCGCAATCGTCTCACCACCATCGTCCATCCGTTCAATCCCCTGGATGCGGTCGGCTGGCATGGAGACTTGGCGCCGGTGCGCCTGAACTGGCGCGACATCCGTCCGCTGATGAGCCACCGCTACCACGTGCCGCCCGCGGCGCACACCACGTGGCTGGCGGGCCGGGTGGTGATCTGCACCTTCTGTCCACGCCCGATCGAAAGCGATCCAGGTGCGCTGAAGCTGCCCTACTACCACTCCAACGACGATTATGACGAGGTGATCTTTTATCACCGGGGTCAGTTCTTCTCGCGCGACAACATCCACCCGGGCATGAGCACCTTCCATCCGGCGGGTTTCCCGCACGGCCCACACCCGGGCGCCTACAAGACGGCCATGACTCATGCCCGGAAGGAGACCGACGAGGTCGCCGTCATGGTGGACACCCGTGACTTCCTGGAGGTGGGTGACCTGCCCGCCGGCGTGGAGTGGACCGGGTACGCCGCCTCCTGGACGCCCAAGGCCGAGTAGGCCGCATCCCATACGCAGGACCCTCATGAAGCTTGCATCGCTGAAACACGGACGGGATGGCCGCCTGGTGGTGGTGTCCCGCGACTTGAGCCGGTGTGTGGCGGTTCCCACCCTCGCGCCGACCTTGCAGACGGCCCTGGACGACTGGGCATCGGTGGCGCCGCGCCTGGAAGCGGTGGCCACGGCCCTGGAAAGCGGCGCCGTCACCGAGAAAGGGGCCGAGATAAGGACCTTCGATCCGGCGGCCTGTGCCGCGCCCTTGCCGCGCGCCTACCAGTGGGCCGATGGCTCGGCCTACGTGAACCACGTGGCGTTGGTGCGGCGCGCGCGGGGGGCGGCGCTGCCGGACAGCTTCTGGACCGACCCCCTGATGTACCAGGGCGGCTCGGATGCTTTCCTGGGACCCTGTGACGACATCACACTCGCCAATGACCAGGATTGGGGGATCGACTTCGAGGCCGAGATCGCCGTCATCACCGACGACGTGCCCATGGGCGTGTCCGAGGACGAGGCCGCCGGCCGGATCCGGTTGTTGACCCTGGTCAACGATGTCTCGTTGCGCGGCCTGATCCCGGGGGAACTGGCCAAGGGCTTCGGGTTCTTCCAGTCCAAGCCGTCCAGCGCCTTCGCGCCGGTGGTCGTCACCCCGGACACGTTGGGTGACGCCTGGGACGGGGCCCGCCTGCACCGCCCGCTGCTGTCCTTCGTCAACGGCGTGCCTTTCGGCAGGCCCGATGCCGGCCAGGACATGACCTTCGGGTTCCCGCGCCTGATCGCCCACGCGGCCCGCACCAGGCCGCTCGGGGCGGGCAGCATCATCGGGTCCGGGACGGTCTCCAACACGCAAGGCACCGATCACGGCTCGGCCATCGCCGAGGGCGGCCTGGGGTACTCCTGCATCGCCGAGGTGCGCATGATCGAGACCATCCGCGACGGCCAGCCGTCCACGCCGTTCTTGCGCTTCGGCGACCGGGTGCGCATCACCATGGAGGACTCCGCCGGACGCCCGGTCTTCGGAGCCATCGACCAGGCCGTGGCCCGCCATGACCGGACCTGACGCCGGGGGCGTGGATGATTGCGGACCGTCCAGACGCACCGTATCTTGACTCTATGGCGGAGGCGGCGGATCACCCGCCGCCCCTCTTGCCGAGGACGACGGCCATGCGCAACTTCGACTACTTCGGGACGTTCCTGGAAACCACACGCGACCTGATGGCACGCGATGCCCAGGGGGGGCTGTCCACGCAGCAAACATCCGTGATGCCTGGGAAGCCGTCGTTTGGTCTCGCGCCCTTCCTGAAAGGCGTGAAGGGCGGGCGCGGATCGGCGACGCCGGACCCGGCCGCGACGGTCCTTCGCGCCATCCATGAAGGCCACCACGACGCGGCGGCCTTGACCAGGGCCACCGGCCTCGGTCCGTCGGACTTGCTGGAGATCCTGAAAGGACAGATGTTCCTGGGCACGATCACCGACATGGAAGGGCCTGACGGCGGCCGCCAGTTCAGCTTGACCGCGACCGGGCACCGCATGGTGATGGTGCCGGACGATCCCCGCTGACGGAGGGACCGGCGCATGGAGGCAGCCTCGGATCCCGCGTTATGGGAATGGGGCGCGGCGGCGGCCCTCGGCGCCCTGGTCGGGGTGGCGGAACTGGTGGGGCGTTATCGGGCCGCGCCCCTGGCCGCCCTTCGCAACATACCGGCCAGCCTTTACGTGTCGGTGAACGCGGTGGCCTCCCTGGCCGCCCTGTTCGTACTCACCCGCTGGTTGCCGGATCTGTCCACCGGGAGCGACATTCCGGGACGGGTCGCGGACATCCTGATCGCCGGCTTTTCGGCGATGGCCTTTCTGCGGACGTCCCTGTTGACCTTGCGCGCCAATGACACGGACGTGCCGGTTGGCCCCAGCTTCGTCCTGCAAACGATTTGCGGCGCTGCCGATCGCGCCGTCGACCGGCACTTGGCGGTGCGGCGGTCCGCCTATATCGCGCAAATTATGGATGGGCTCGATTTCGACAAGGCACGCCTGGGCCTCGCGCCGCACTGTTTTGCGTTGATGCAGAATGTCGGCTCGGCGGAGCAACATGAGATCGCCAAAAACCTCCAGAGTCTTCGCAACGATACCGTCGACGCGTCCATCAAGGTGCAGACCCTGGGGCTGGTGCTCATGAACATTGTCGGCCGGGACGTTCTGGAAAAGGCCGTGGCCAATCTCCGTGACGGTCTACGGCCTGATCCGCCAGACGGCGGCGACGATCACCAGGGAGCCCAAGAGAGCCGCGAGGCGGTTGCCCGCGCCCAGACCGTCCGGCACATGATGGCGGGGTTGGACTTCGAGACCGCCACCCAGGGGCTCGTGGTCTACAGCTTGGCGATCGCCGGAACGGTCGGCACCGAGGATCAGGTGCGGTTGGCCCAGTTGATCGAATCCTTGCGGGCCGATGACATGGACGACTGGGTCAAGGTCCAGGTGCTCGGTCTCAACCTGATCGAGGTCGTCGGCCTGGATGTTCTCCAAGACGCCGTCACCGTGTTTCATAACCAGCGACATCCGGTCGCTGCGCATGACGGCGTGACCCGCACGGGAGACGCGCCCCCTGCCCCGAAAGACGGAGCGGACCCATGAAGCTCTACACCTACTGGCGATCCTCGGCGGCGATGCGGGTGCGCATCGCCCTGAACGTCAAGGGCCTACCCTGCGAGATGGTGCCGGTGCATCTGGTGCGGAACGGCGGCGAGCAGCACGGGGCCGCCCATGTGGCGCGCAATCCGCAGGGGCTGGTGCCGGTGCTGGAACTGGACGACGGCCGGATCCTGACCCAATCCCTGGCCATCATCGAATACCTGGACGAAACCCACCCGCATCCGTCGCTGCTGCCGGCGGATGCGCTGGGCCGGGCGCGGGTACGGGCCATCGTCCAGGCCATCGCCTGCGAGATTCATCCGCTCCAGAACACGCGCGTGCTGCGGCACCTGACCGGGTCCTTGGGCCTGGACGAGGATGCCAAGGGGGTCTGGTACAGACATTGGGTGGAGGTTGGGCTGCGGACAGTCGAAAGCCTGCTGACCAATGCCCCGGAGACGGGCCGGTTCTGCCATGGCGACGCGCCCACGCTGGCCGACTGCTATCTGGTACCGCAGCTCTACAACGCCCGGCGCTTCGCCTGCGATCTGTCGGGGCTGGACACCATGCTGCGGATCGACGCGGCGTGCCAGGCGCTGCCGGCTTTCGCGGCGGCGGCACCGGAGCGTCAAGCCGACGCGGAGTAGTACCAGCGGCGGATGAGTGTGACTTATCCGCCGCGCCGCACCGGCCCGCTCTCCCACCCAGCCACCCCAAGTATACTGCCCCAAGGAAACACTGGGGGGTGGCCGGGTGGGGGAGCGGGCCGGCCATGGACTCCAACGGTCATGGTCAATGACCTTTGGCATAACAGTTGGTTCTTAGAGTGAAGCGGGATCAGCTTGGGTCAAGCTGACCCGACTTCACT
>Ga0126339_10000354_pt1 | contig 23976 bp, 35 predicted proteins | sample OrbTmetagenome_2_FD_92532 | JGI IMG/M metagenome (GOLD analysis project Ga0126339, IMG submission 92532) | Coral microbial communities from Petempiche,Puerto Morelos, Mexico - Orbicella T R C metagenome | ecosystem: Host-associated > Invertebrates > Cnidaria > Coral | place: Petempiche,Puerto...
AAAAAATTCAGAGCAATGTTTCTCAGGTACAACGAAGCCTACATGCCAAAATTCAGCTATTTTTGAGCACTTTCAAAATGGCCAAAAAATCTAGGGGACGTTCTTGCACGCGGCCTTTCAATTTATACGTGTGTCAGTTGCATCAGATCTTGGCTGCTATCAAGATGTCTTCAAGGAGCTCAATTAAAGTTATTTAATGTTACATGGTGTCAGAAGTGGCTTCGATTCATGGCTTTTCTTCACATGCTACCAGCACCTCACTCTCTTGAAATTAATGACTCCAATGTCACTGAAAAATGGAGCGAGTGGAAGGAGATGTGGGAGCATTACAGCATCGCTTCAAAAAAAACAAAGAAGGAGACATTCAAGTAGCCGGGCTAGAAGATAGAAGATAGAAGCGGATTACTAGATGTACTTTGATTTCAGGTTGAGGTGAACATTTTTCAAAGTGAGAAATCTAGTATCCGGGTCACCATGGTCCTAAAGCTGACTGTGTCCCTTTAATGGTAACATTCAATAGAAAACTTGGTTTGCTTGAAGAACATAACCAGGAGCGATCGGTGCAGTTATCTAATAGATAAAGTCACCTAGTTAATCATAAATGATAAATAAATCAAATTTAAACTTAGTTTTGAAGGATTTGTATTAAAAATCTTCACAGTATGCTAATAAATTTTATTATGCTAATTAATTATGCTAATCAATTATGCAAATTAATGTCCGGTCAAATTGATGAGATGTCCGACCAAAATGAAGATTTGAAAGGACACATGTCCTGTTAGAGAAGAAAAATGATTTCCAGCTCTGCATGTGGTGTCAAGCTTGCACTCGAAAAACTTCAGCCGTGCTTGGAGGAAGTTCCCTTAATTGGCCACTACACCACCAAGTCTGGTCTGAAAACTCATCCTGAGAAAGTACGAGCTGTCCTTGAGATGCCACACCCAACTGATGTAAAGAGTTTACTGCTTTTTAATGGAACTGCTCTGTACTTGGGTAAATTCCTACCTGGTCTTTCTGATATGGCCCACCCACTTCGCCAACTGACTCATAAAGATGCTGAGTCGGTCTGGTCTGAAACATAAGAGAAAGCATGGAGTGATATCAAGACTGCCATCTCACAAAGCCCCTGTTCTGTGCTTTTACAGCCCGCAAGATGAGGCTACCCTCCAATGCGACGTTTCTGACACAGGGCTGGGAGCCGCTTTGCTTCAGTTTCAGCAACCAGTGAGTTTTGCATCCAGAGGCCTTACCCAAACTGAGATCAGGTATGCTCAAATCAAGAAGGAGCTCCTGGCCATTGTGTTTGCATGTGAGAAGTTTGACAAGAACATCTTTGGGCATGATGTCGTGCATGTGGAGACCGATCATAAGCCTCTGGAAGAAACCTTTAAGAAGAGTTTTTGTGATGCTCTGGCAAGGCTTTAGCAGATGCTATTGCGACTTCAACACTACAATCTCGCGGTCAGGTACAAGAAGGGTCCCATCACGTTCATCATGGATACACTCAGTCGTGCATATCTCAGAGAAACATTGCCTTCAGAAGAAGTGAAATCTAGTGAGCTTGTAGATCACACTGAGAAACACACATGTATAATGGGAGTTTTGGGACTGGGCCTGTTCCCAAAACCCCCATTATACATGTGTGTTATACTGCCGGGATCAGCCTTGTCTGCCCCGGAATTGACATTGCCCGCTGCCGCCAAGAGTGGTCCTAGATTTATTTTCCAATTGAACAAGCTGCCTGCCTTGGTATAAAGCAACCATGGCCGTGTCAAGATTTTCACTATGTCGAATTTGGCTACGGAAAAAAAAGTGCATTTGTTTGGATAGTGTGATTATAAATCGACAGCAGCTGCTTGACAACATAGAATTTGTGTTAAAGTTTCAAAAGCAAAAGATTTCCCCATTCGATTTGTGTCATTTGTGTGTACAAAAGTGCAAGAAGGGGAATATTGGGCTAAAACAGTAATGGAGTTTTGGTTTGACTATTGAATTAAACACGCCGCAGAGCAAGAGATGTAAGATGGCCGCCATCCACACCCATGAGGAACTGAGAGCCGATTTTGCCGAAAGGTGGAACGAGATAAATAAGCCCTCAAAGAAACATAGACCCGCTTGGAAAAGCTGCAAGATTCTAACAAACTTTTAAGAAGTTTTGCCGCCTTTGGAACGGGCTTTTTGTCTGCGAGGATAGCGATCGCTGTGATGAGGCTAGCTTTTGCCCTTGGCAAAAAAGAAAGCAATTGAAGATTGGCGGAAGAAGAGGGCCAGTTGATCAAAGCCAAAACAAGCCAAAACTTTTCAAATCCACAAAGGAAAGAAAATATTGGTAGTGTGGCATGCCGCCCATTGATCAAAAATGTTCATTATCTTTACCCGCTGATGTTGTTGACGAGATGAAACGAATGAACCCACAAGAGGTTGCCAATATTCTCTTGTCAAAAAAAATGTAAAAAGGTCTGAGCGAGTAATATTTGCCCTGGGGCAATCAGCTGTTTATTGTGTTTGCTCTAGTGGAAGCTCTTTGTTTTACTGCATTTCATGCCCAATTTTTCCTAGTAAAAAGGTGAAGTGTTATTTTTATTGACCAGGCCAAGGAGAAATGCCGTATTCTAACAAACTGTGGGCAAAAAAGAGAAATCTGCCAGTAAAATTCCTCTTGGCATCAACATTCCTGATGGCTTTGAAAATTCCTGATGACTTCAACTGAAGCCAAGCGGAATGCAACCGGCTTTAACTGAAGCCAAGAGGACGCGCGTCAACAACTTTGCATGTTATATCAAGCATGTTTCTCTGCCATGCAGGCGTGAAATATTCATCCACAAGAAACACGATCAAGTGGAAACTGACAATCATCGCTTTACAACATGCCAATGAAACTTTGTGTTTTCAAATGTCAGTTCCAAGCGACAGGGTCAGTTATTTTTTCATCAATTTGGCTTCAACTTTGCCGTGGATATCTTTCTCTGGTTTGTCAACATCAAAAATCTTTCTGCTCGACGGTTGGCAAAGCAGCTTGGCTCAGACTTGTTCCTTCAGGAAGTTGTACTGGTGAAACTCGGAAAGAATGATGTCAAACTTGTGGCCAGATATGGCATTGTTATTCAAAGCTTTGGATAATAGTCTTCTGACTGTGTCACGTTTGGTGATGGTGAGCGTGGTAATCTCTTGATGCTTTTTAATTTTTGCCTTAAGTTTACTGCTGGCGATAATAAGCCCTGGAGAAACAAGAGCAAAACAGGTGCCAACGCCGCCTAAGGGAATTGTGGCCAGCAGGCCAACCACAGACAGAGCCGAACCAAAGCTTGTGCTTAAAAACACTGCTGAGAGAAAACTGGAGCCTGCTGCACTCCAGTTAACGAAACTCTAGCCAAAACATCTCATCTCTTCCCGTTCAAAAAGTTTTTGGTTTTGTCGAGCAAATCACAATGAATAAAATGTGTTGTTGGACATGTAAGCCGTTTTACGAATGTTACAAACTGCAAGAGAGGAGTCTGATAAAATGAACCTTCGGGATCGGCTGCTCAAAGTACAAAGTTTCTCCGTTATTTTTTGCGACAATCGTAAGCACCACCATTATATTGTAGAAATAAAACATATTCAAAATGGATAGTGCCATGTTCAAGGACTTTCAAAAATGGGTGCAAAGGCCTGATACAAAAGCCAATTGAAAGAAGCCGCGGCCCAGACAAGTGCATGGGCCACCTTCATGAAACGGTTCCAAAATGCTGATAAAAACCAATTCATGGCACAAATAAACATTGATGAAAAGCGGAATGTGTCAGCAGAAATGTTTTTTAAGGCAGGAAAAGGCTCCCTTCAAAGCATGTTTGGTTCAGACAGGTGGTACTGGAGCCAGAAAATGAAAGCCGCTCTTGGTTTGGCAGGCATGGCAGGCTTTCCCTGTCAATTGTCGCCAATGAAAACCAAAACACCACTGCCAATCCCAGCTGTGGATTTCAAAAGAATGGTGTCGGGCCTGAAAAAAATCTTTAACCAAACCATAAACATCTACGTGACCCCAGACACCTTCTTCGTGAGGAAATTCAGAGAAATCTTTCAACAAACCAAGCTCATGCACAGCACAGCGGCTGAATCCAAGAATTGGCTAGGCAGGCCTGACAATGAAATATTGGCCCCAACAGCTCGACTTTGCCGTGTTTTGTGCGACACAGGGTTGTGGAATTTCTCGAGAAATCTTTGACAGCGGCTTGGCACTCCCGCCACAAATAAGAGCGTTTTATAAATTCCATGTGTATTCCACGTTCAGGCGCATTTTGTACCAGCTTGGCGGCATTCAGAGCATCAGTGCTTTGCCAGGCAATCCAACATTAAACAAATCCAACAACCATTATGACGTGGATTCATACAAAAGAATCTGCAACAAGTTTGGCATAAACTCCTCGAGTGATTTTCGCTACACACAAGGGGCAAACCACGGGCTTGGAAGCATATACTTTTATGCGTGAGGCCGCCCAATGAAAACAAAAAAACGCTTATCCAGACTTCAATAAATTCAGTGATGAAGACGGAAAAACAATCAAAGGAAACCTGATTTATTACATAGAGCCTGATGCCGTGCCCCAGTATCACTGGTTTGCCCCAAACACAGCCTCTGGTTTGACGCAGGCAGGTCTGGCACACATAAACCACTCAATCGAGGCGTTCGTGTACTGCATCTTGGGTGCACATGTCAATGTCCGCAGCAGTTTTCTTGGCCAAGGGAGCTGGGCAAAAGAAACCCAGAGCAAGTTTCTGGTGCTGATGGAAGACGCAATCAGACAGCCCGACCTAGCACAGAGTGTGCAAAGGTATCAGCTGGCGGTGGATCAAGCAAAAATAAGACTCAACCTTGCGGTGTGCCACGAGGCATGGCTGATGCCCGCACGAATGATAATCAACACTGAAAGCACGATCGGCTACAACAACAAGCTGGAACAGGCCGTCACCGGAATGAAACTGGGGGTAAACAACGAGGTAAACTGAGGCACAAAAAAAGCCGCACTCAAGCTCATGGCAGGCGGCCCATCACAAATCAACCTGCCCAACAGCCACCCACCTAACCCAATTCAGAAAGCAGGGCAGGCAAGCCAGCCCGCCTCGACTGGTCGAGGCGATGCCCAAACCACGTCGGACACAGAGCCACCAGCCGCTGCTCAAACCAGCCTCAGCAATGCCTCGTCTGAGAAACTGCAGTATGAAATCAACAAAACGGCAGTCATTATATGTGTGGCCATCGTCGCGGCGTTACTTTTCATGTGGCACACTTGAAGTAAACGATGGCTGCGGCAAGGATCAGCAGCCAGGCGTGCTCAGTGAAGAATCTGGCCCCCTGGCCCGCAGTCTGGCCAGGCAGCCCAGGGAGCAGGCCTTTAAGAGTCGCCCCAAGCTCGCACTGCCCTTGGCCCATTACCTGGCCTGTGTCTTTGAAAGCTTTTGAAAGCGTGCCGATGACAGCTCCTATCATAGCACCTGCGGCAAGAAGCACCACCGCCAGGGTGATGCCATTTTTTTAAAAAGTTCTCTGATCCAGTCCAAAAGTGGGCAGCACTCAATTTCACGCTGCACCGCCGCAAGCTCTCAGTCTCGGATGAAGGCTTCAGTGTCCTCGGTTTGAGCAGCAGCTTCCAGCTCGTTTTTGTGCACCTCGAGTTCTTCCAAAGAACGTGTGCTGTTGTAGGCATCTTCTAAACCCATGAGCCGCGGTTGTAAGGCCGTTTTTTGGGCCTCGGCTTTGGCTAACTGTTTCAGCTGCGGCCCCTATGTGACTTTGGGCCCCCATTTCTTTTGTCAAAACCTGGATTTTGTATTGCAAAGCCTGTTGAAGCTGTTTTTTTTCTTTCAGGGCTGTTTGAATGTTGGAAAGAGCTTCTTGATGGTCTGTTTCAGCATGCTGAACTGCTTTTTGTAGGCCTGCCAAAGCCCGCCGCTGATTTGCTATTTTATCTTGCAAAGCCTGCAGCTCTCATGCAGTAGTTTGCACCCCTTGATCAAGGGCCGCTTCTGAAGTCTGTTGTTTCTGTAAGGCCCTTATCTGAGTTTTTAAAACACCATTCTTTTCGCGAAAGTCGGCGGCTTTAGTGGCCTCGGTGCGTGCTTCTTGTTCAAGAGTCCCCAAAGCCTGCCGCTTGCTCGCAATATCTGCCTGGAGAGCCTGCTTGGCATCAGCCATCCAGTCTGCAGCATTCGTTTTGTTTCTCAAGGCGGCCACTGTTTTGCTCAGGGCGGTCTCTTGGGCCTGCATTTTTTGAACACAGGCTTCTGCCTCCTGGACCTCTTCCGAAGCGGTCAATTTGTCATTCGCTTTCCAGCTGAGGTAAGTTCTGCTGCTGGCTTGCAAACGCTGCCTGCGCAGCCACCAGACATTGTCTTGTTTGTCATATAGCACGGCGAGCTCAGCCTGCTTGGCTGCTGGCACAGCACACGTGCTTTGTGTGGCCTGGCGCACTTTTGCCAAGCTTTGGAGCTTTTTTGGAGCTCAGCACCGACTTCGTTGATAACCTTAGCCACCTTTGGTCAACAAAAGTGTCTGCCATGGTGCCGTCGTGCTTGAAAACCCACGTGGAGCGTGAAACCACCCTGAGGCCCAAGTCGACCTGATGACTGAGGGCATGTATCTTGGCACGGGGCTAATATTTTAAGAGATGCTCAAAGAACCTCTGCAATAGCGCCCTGTGGACATCTCGATTATATATGTTGTTTATGCTATAGCTCATTACGCGGTCCTTGGCCATTGCAAACCCCTCGGCTGAGATTCAAGAGGAGAGCCGAAGGTTTTGAACAAAATGGTGAGAAGGGTCGGAACGGGGTTCTTGGTAATCCTCTTCATCTGGGTCACAAACTCTAGTGTCGCCTTCTGTGGTGTAAGGCGAAGGCGCGGCGTCATCATCCTCATTGTCTTGATTTTCTTCTGGATCCCAGAGGTCATGATAGTCCCAGTTGGTTGGGCCGTTGCCAGACATCTCTCAAACATACAAGACGTTTTCAATTAATGTTTTTTGATGTAATTTTCAAACAAAAAGACCACCGTGGCCAGGATCAGCAGCCAGGTCTGCTCAGCCAGATAGCTGATGATCTGTCCAGCTGTTTTGAAAAGAAAGCTAGCAAACTGGCCGATCAGCCCAGGTAGCATCAAACTGAGCTTCATGCCTATTTCTTTGAGGCCAGCTCTCAAAGCTCTGCCTGTAGCCGCCATGGCCTTAGTAACTGTGCTCACGACTGCCCTGATCGTGTCACCAGCGGCGAGAGGGATAGCCATCACTGTGACCCCATATTTTTTGAAAATTTCCCTGATTCTTTCAGTGAGAGGCCATGCCTTTTCCCAAGCCTCGACCTGAGGTTGCAGCCACGTGAGCTCTTAATTTTTTTCGCCCACCTGGGCTTTGGCAGCTTCTCTGTCAGAGGGCGAGGCGTTCTCATCTTGGAGGATCGGCTGCTCTTCCTTGTTTTGATGCTGCAGCTTGCTTTTGCGCTCTTTTAGGTATCTAAGAGTTTTGCGCTGTTTAGCCTTTCTTCCACGGCATTTCTTTCCCTTTCTTTCGCTGCAAGGCTCACTTTGAGTCTGTGGACCTTTTCCTGGGCTTTTTCTTTGTTTTTTACTTGTTTTTCAAGTGCCGCCACTTTCAAAATTGGTTTCATTTTTTTTCAGCAGCTTGTAGCCTTTGTTGCCATGTTCTGATTGAATAGCTTCAATCTGCCCCGAGTTTTCTCGGTTTTTAGTGGAAGCTCTTGCATAGCTTGAACTTCTTGTTCCCTTTTTGCGGTGAGGTCCTGTTTTAATTGATTTTCAGCTTCGATGTCTGTTAACTTGAAAGAAGGGACAGAAGTGCAAGAGGCCCTGTGCCCAGCTCACATGGAAAAGACCTTGCAGACCATGAAGGCCCTGCGTGCCATCAAATGCATCACCTTTGACTGCACCGAAGCCATCCCTGGCGATACCCTGTACGTTTCGGTGCCCAAGCTGCATGAAAACGAGGTGCAGGTGCCTGGCTCCCTTGCGCTGCACTTTGACCTCGACATGGACAACAGGCACGCCAACAACTTCCTCATTCAGAATGTCATGCGGGCGCTGTTGGAGAAGCTGGTCGTGAAGTTTGTAGGCGTTATCTTGCAAGACACTGTGGGGTACGACATCTACAAAATGTTTGAAGACCTTTTTCTCCCGGACGAAAAACGCAATAACATGGTGTCCGAGGGAATCCAGAGCGAAGACTTGTGCAAAATACGCTCCAAAGCCGGGGACAAGAAAACCTCGGGTGTTGCCACTGAAAACAAGGTGAATGAAATCCATGGAAACAAGTATCGCATCAGGCTGGACCACCAGCTGCTGACAGACAATGGCATTTTCTACCCCCAGGCCCTTTACAATGATCTTGTATTTAATGTGACTCTTGCCCCAGCTTTACAGGTGGTCAAAGGCTCGGACCCCACCAAGCTGAAATACAAGCTGATCAACATACAGCTCAAGTACGAAATGATCCGCAGTGAGATGCTCGCAGACGAGGCACACAGCATGTACACGGGTGGCAAAGAGTTCACATACGACCACGTGATGTACCATAAAGTGGTGCCCTTCAGGAAGGACACAGACTCTCGGCTGAACATCAAAGTCAACTCCCAAAGGCGGACTATGAAAGCGATCCTCCTGCTCTTTGTGGAGCCGTATACTGCAGGCACCAGAGACTCACAAAAATACATCTTCCCTGACATAAAAAAGGTCAGCATCACCATCAACGGCTCACCCAGCATGCTGTACAACAATGGCATCAAAAGCAGGGACATGTGGGCAGAAGCCAGCCACTTCTTTGTGAAAGAAAAATGTAAAACCAAACACTTGACTCTTCAAAAGTTCTACACTGACAATAAGTTTGGGCTTCTGATCGATCTGCATTCCATGGCAGACCAAACGCTGCACAGCAGCGGCACATGGTTTGTGAACACCACCAATGGTGTCCAGCTGGAAATTGAGTGGAAGGCCTCAGACTTGAGCAACGTGAACTGCCACGTGTTTGTGATCTCTGACTCCCAGTTCAACATCATGGACAGAGATCTGGAATGTGTTCAGTTTTGAAAATGTGAACTTTGAATAAAATGGACCCCAGCAACATCCCCTTCAACGCACTCATCCTGGGGCCAACCAACTCAGGCAAAACGCAGTTCCTCTTGGACCAGTTCTGTGGGCCTTTTCGAGGCCGGTTTGATTACATCGTGCTCATCTGCCCAACGTTCGCTTATAACAAGACCCTCTACCGCTTCACTCAGAGAGATCCGTAGCTGTTTGTTATCATCTGCAAGCAACACAAAGTGGAGCTTTGTCTGAAAATAGCGAGTTTTGTTTTTGAAGGCGCCAACATCCTGATAGTCCTTGATGACTGTGCGGCCTCCAAAGATGTGAAATGGCACACCGGAGAGCTCATGAAACTCAGCTTTTCTGCCCGCCATGCAAACATCAGCATGTGGCTGCTGACCCAGCAGCTCTCCAGCATCGGGAAGCCATTCTGTGAAAATGTGGTGGCCATTGTGCTGTTTTACACCTCTTTGGCCAAGACCATGAAGGCGATTTTTGAAGATTACGTTGGAGAGCTTTCGCAAGATGACCTCAAGCGGCTGATTGCAAGGCTGAAAGAGCACCTCGTGTTTTCTCTCTGCCCCCTTACATGACCAAATTTTTGAATTAAAAAAACACAAACGGAGGGCAAATGGCAGCCCAGGTGACTGATGAAATGGAAGAAGTCATGCAGCTGCTCGAAAGCGAGCCCTCAGGCTCTCCCGACAGCAAACCCCTGGTTCAAACAGACATCTCGTTCATGCGTGAACTGCTGGCAATTCTTGTTTGCACAGGCAAAGCAAAACAAGCCATTGGTGTACACCTGACACATGAACAGATGAAGCGCTTTACTGATAAAGAAGTTGAAAAGCACTACAAAAGATACGAGGCTCACGTGGGTGCCAAAACCACTGAAACTTTGACTGAAAGCTTTCTTAAGTTTGCCATAAATGCGCTTGGCATAGTAGTGCAGGTCAAAAATGCCGAAGCTTTGCAGAATGAGCTGTCTGACCAGGCAGGCAGCCTTGCCTTGAAATGTGGACGGATGCTCGCAGTGATCAATGTGGCGCTCATCAGAACCAAACATATAGATTTTAGTCCGCCGCATCTGCTTATCGAGGCGCCCCCACCTCTGCTGGTCGAGGCTGCTGAAGTACCTAGCTTAGCAATTCCTGAGGTACCTAGCTCAACAACTGCTGAATAATTAGTCAGCATTCCTCAATTAAATATTGTTGTTGAATAACATAATGGCCCATCCAGAAACTTCTCAAACTGGGAATGATTCAGAAACCACTCAAACTGCGGCTGATTTAGAAACCACTCAAACTGTGGCCACTCAGGAACAGGTGACTTCAAAAATACCAACCACCCGGCCAGTTGCTGCAAAAAACCCATAACAGGTGACTGCGGCCAAAGCCGTCCCTGCAAAAACAAGAGGTGCGCGAAGCACAGAAAAAAGCCGCTGAAGTCACTGAAGCTGCAGGCCTTGTTCCTTCTTTCAGTGAAAGGAAAAAGCAGCCATCGACTGATGAGGTGTCCAATGAACACACAAAAAATGTTATCAGCATGACTCAGTGGCTCAATATATTCAGCATTTTTGTTTCAATCGTCGGGATCTACTACAAACGCTAAGAGATAAAAAAGGTTTTCAATCCCGCACCTCTTCCTGCCCTGCTAACAGAGCCACCTGTACATGTGGATATGCAGCGGCTCAAGCCAGTTAAAACAAGAGGGCTCCAGTCGATGGATTGACATTTGAAAAGAAAACACACAGCTGAATACGATGTCGGAGAACAAGCTCGTTAAAACAATCATGGATGCGGCCGTTCTCACCGACTTAACCACTGGCATCGGCTGGATTGCAAAAAAAGTGGTGAAAGAGAACTTTACCGCCAACCCCAGTGGAAGCGCCATGAACTATGCAGAATTTATGGCTGTCCTGGCAGGCAGCATCGCACTCAAAGATTACAAAAAGATCCTCTCGACCTTGGGCTAGAAAAAAGAAACATAGCTTTTAACATTAGCGAGCATTGCGATGATGATCAGGGGCACTATTTTTAACGCAGCTGCTTTTACTGGCGGGAACTATCTTGTCAAATATTTGTCTGGCAACAGCGGGAAGGCCACCTTAGAAGAGAGAACGCGGCATGACAAAGCCCTTGAAGCTTATCAGGCCGCTATGGCCAAATACACGCGTGGCCACACCAAGCTTCTGGATTGGATTCAAACCAACAGAGAAATCAAAGAACAGGCGAAGCAGAACTTCACGAACACTGATTACATGTTCAAACTCTATAACCAGGCCCACCCAGACAAACAAATCACCCCACTCAAAGAGTCTTGGTTTGCTGACTTATCAGCCCAGTGAGCAGCAGAAACAAGGCGAGCTGCTTTTTGTGGGCGGTAGCATGTTCGCTCTCGGCTATGCAGCTTTCCGTTTTCTTTGAATAAACACCTCCTGTTACAATATCTGATCCCTCTAGAGAAAGCAAATGGACACCAAGCTTGCCAAAATCTACTACAGGCCCCTGGGCTACTGGAAAGGCATGCAAAAGTCCCTGAAGAAACTGCCAAACAGTGGTTCATCAAACAGGCCCTCTGGCAGATCTATCTCTCTGCCCCGCGCTACATTCCTTGGCCCAAATTCGACGTATCGGCGCCTAACGCGGTCCACCAAAAGGACCTTTTTCTGCCTTACAACAAGCTTCCGCGTGGGCATAAAATTTACAAATATGTGCTGACTGTTCTCAACGTCGCCAGCCATTACAAAGAGGCTGAGCCTCAGACCTCCAAAGACTCTGCAGAGGTTGCAAAAGCTTTTCAGTCTATTTGCAAGCGCAGCCCTTTGACATGGCCTCAGCTGCTGCAGGTCGACCCCAGGTGCAAGTTTATGGGAAGCGTGAAAACAGAAATGGAAAACCACAAAACAACCATTTGCTGTGGGTGCCCTGACACTCACAGAGACCAAGCAGTCGTGGAGCATTTCAACCGCACACTCGCTGAACGCTTGTTCGGGCATTAGTATGCCGTAGAAATGCTACTGCCTTCTGGCCAGCGGTCGTCTGCCTAGCTCAAAAGGCTCCCCGACATTGTTGTCGCTCTTAACAGCAAAGTCACTAGTCTTATTGGGAAAAAAACACCAGCTGTTGCAATCAAAGAGAAATCTGTCTCTTCCAAACCCTCTACAAAGTATTCCAGACCTATTGACTTGAAAGAAAAAAAGGTACCCCACTCATCAATGAAAGATATTTGTATCAGCCCAGTGAACTTGAAGGGGGAACTAAATGAGCCACAGGCCCAGTCTGGTCTTTGAAAGTATACCATCTTGAAAAAACTGTAACTTAACAGAACAAACTTGTTGTCTATTATTTGTCTGACGGGCCTAAGCATGGCTTTGTTCATGAAGAGCTGTTGGTTGTACCTCCAAATACGCAGCTTCCTTCCGAACAAGTCCGTGCCTGATGATGTCTTTGTGTCCGTATGCCAGTGTGTGCACGCCGTCTTCTGCAATCCCCCACTTTGTGTTGAACACTGACAGTGAGACCTTCTCCATGTGCATCGCGTAGATCTCGTGCCCCTCGCTTAGCAAGATGTTCATCCCATGCCAGAACTTTTTTTCTCAAACAGTGCCTCTTTGTGTTGCTCATGCTGGTTCTCTTTTTCTACCATGTACTTTTTTACTCCCTTGGCTCTCTTGACATTTTTTTCTTTTTCTTCCATGATCGCATACATTTTCGGCCATATAGCTACCGCTTCATTGATCACCCTTCCCGCGCACTCGTCTCTCATCTTTCCCAGCACCTTTTTGTTTACGCTGCTGTAAAGTGGGTGCTCTTTGGGATAATTGCTTGTATCGTACAGGATGAGGTCTTCAGCCATGTCTCTGTAGACGTCGTCCATCTCGATTTCCATCAGCAGGCTGTCAGTGTCTGTGTAAATCAACTTGCACTTGGCACCATACCAGGCTTTCATCTGGTTGTAGAAGAAGTCGTACATCAAAATCTTGCTGTTCTCTTAGATCGTCATGCCGGTGTAGATCGGCTTGTCCAAGATCAGCCGCGTTTTGTGCATGCCCACCAGGTCGTTTCCAAATATCTCGTGCCTTTCATACGAGGGGCTGGCCACCAGACGCTGGATCTTGTCGGTCTTCCAGCTGGGGATGATCTTCATGTCGATGCAGTTTCTCAGGTTTTCCATCGTTTTGCCAAACACCGAGTTCTTCATCAGTTTGTAGAAGTTGGTTTCGAATTCACTCTTTGCTTCTTTCCTGAACTCTGTGTTCATCTGGATGTAAGGCTCCATCCACAACTCCTGGTTGCACTCGATCACTCGGTGGACCTTTTTCAAACGCAACCCCTGGCTGAGATAAAACTGCAGGTTGTTGTAATGGACAGCATAATAATTACTGCTTTTGTCCTCCAGCGTGAGCACCAGTTTCTCGCTTTTCGCAAAGTCTAGCCCAGTTCGTCCATCATCCTTTTTTGGTATTCTGACATCTGCTCCAGCCCGATCGCCTTTTTCTCTGGCGTGAGCAGGTAGCTGTTGTGGGATTTGTTTAGCTCCCCTGGATAATCGAAGTCCACCTCCAAGACCCACCCTTTTGTTGAGTTTTCTTTCAGTTTCATAATTTGCTGTTGGGTGGGCATCACTGTCTTCCACTTGAAGCCTCCTTTGGGCAGCAGCAGGCTCATGGCCCAGGTATACAGATTGTTTGCGTCCAGGTATGTGATGAATTTGTGTGGCTTAATGGGGTCATAGTCGGCAGCCTGCGGGTGGTTGGCCTTCGTGTATCACTTGCTCACCATCGAGATGCCGCCCCGCATGCCTTTTTCGATGAACAGGTGCATGTCCAGGTCAGTCAAAAGCTCCAGCTCTATGCCGGTCTTTTTCAGCAGCGCGTCCCAGCTCAGACTGGGGGTTGTGTAATAATGTACTGGATCTAGCCCGTACCTTCCCAATGCAGACTTTTTGGAAGTTTTCAAACGCATCTGCCAGCAGCACGATGTCGGTTTTCACATATAGATCACAATAGTTGCCGAGGGTTTTGCATCCGAACTTGGCCCAGACCTTCTTTGCGTGGGTGTACTCTTCATTTGTTATCCCTTTTCCAGCCAGCTTCAAGAAGAACTCTTCTTTGGCGCGGAGCTCTTTCTTGGCGAACCTTTGAAAGCCGTCCATGTATTCGTAAGGATAAATCCCTTTTTTTCAAGAGCAGCTTCCTCTTTTTGATGTCTCCGTAAGTTTTTTGTTATTTTCATCTCTTCTGGTGTGCTATCCTTTACCAGCACATCTAGGCTGCTCATCATGAAATTTAGGCTGTCTATGAACTTCAGGTTTCCAAGTGAAAAGGAGATGTATTTCTCTGTGTTGTTCGGAATGTAGCTTATTTCCCCCTGCACCCATGCCATGGCCTGCATCAGGAGATGTCCATCGTATCCTTGCAAGTTGTGAAAGACCACTGGAATGGGCATTCTGGGGTTTAGGCAGAGCTCCAGCTTCCAGGCATTGTGCGCATCCCCCCAATATTTCCCTGTGATGTGGCAGTGGTCCTTCACCGCCTCTCTGTAGTTGTTCACCAACAGTGGCACTTTGCAAAATATGCAGTCTTCGCTGTCAGGGCCTTTGGGCTGTCTCTCTCTCAGAGGCCCCATGAACCCCTTCCTGGCCTGGTAATAGCACCGTTTGTGGCTTTTGTGGTACTCGCCAGTGTTAGGGTTGTACACATCAAACTCTCCCTTTACCAGACTTTCATTGCAGATGTGGCATTTGGTCATGCTGTTGCATCGATGCCAGTTATCCAGCATCATCACAAGTGGCTTTTTGTTGGCCAGCTCGGCCCTTATAAGCTTTTCATCGTTCAGGAGGCTCACCAAGAACCTGTGCACCATGTCTTTCCCACGGTACATGAATGGGCCATGCATCTGGCCGCTGCTTTTCATGATTATGGGCTCGTGGACCTCTGTTTTGATTGTTGCCTGACTTTCTTTGATGCAGCCATATATCTTCCTTATCAAAGACTCAAAGTCAGTGTAAACCACAAACGGTGCTTTCATCTGCTTGTGGTGATTCTTGAACTTGACTTTGTTTTTACCCTCTTTGGGCAACTCTGTCCTTGTTGGCCTTTTCAGCTGCCCCATGCATTTGGGTTTGTGTCTTTCCAGCAACTCTGCTGTCGTGAAACCATGCAGACAGCATTCGCTGCTGTTATGCCTGCTTTGGTCATACAACAAAGCGTTCAACCTTCTCACGAAGGTATGAGATTTTTCATTGTTCTGTATCAACATCAACTTGATTCTCAGGAGACTTCCCTCTTTTTCACTGAGCCTATGCATTATCATGCGCTCTTTTTCCCACCCAAACACATTTATAGCCAGGTGCAGGTTCTGCTTTTCTAGCTTATTTATCTGTGATACAGGTGTTGGGAAGTCTATTCCCGTAAAATTCAGCCCGTCTTCTGTGGGATAGCTTGACGTTCTTGCAACATTTTTACCAACTGTTGCTGGAAATAAAGCCGCACAGAGCCCACCTCAAGCACTCGTTGTCTCTGTTTTGGACATTGATGATTGCTTTGTTGTTTTGTAGCTTTTTGGGCAGCGGCATGTAACTGCCTCCACGAAGGGGCTGGTATTGAGCGACATTAACGAAAGCTTCCAAGACGCCTTCTACCACCCAGCCTGAACCTCTTTGACACCAGGCTTCCATTTCACCTTTGACTTCATCAATGAATCTGCAAAATACGCTATTTACTGTTGCCGCTTTGTTTCTGTTAAAAACCATGGGGTCTCTCTGTTTGAAATAGTGTTCCATTTCCTGTTTTTCACCATCTCTAGTTATCAAAAAATAAACATTAAGCGCGAACTGCATTTTGACGCTTTTCAGGGTTTTAATTTCATTCTCTATCACTTCATTGAATCTTGCTTACGTTTTTTTGTGTGAATTTCAGAAGGTCTGCTTTGAATTTATAGGCTTCTGGAACTGCCATTTTCTATACACGAAGACGTTCGTTGAAGTTGGTTCTTACCAAATCAAAATTAAAATCCCTGCTGGGCCTTATAGGGGGCTGAAGTCTTGCGTTCTCTTTGTGCTAGATAAGACCATAAAACATCTCTATCACATCAGATGAAAACCTTGACGTGGCCATGGTTGCTTTATACCAAGGCAGGCGGCTTGTTCAATTGGAAAATAAGTCTAGGACTACTCTCGACAGCAGCGGGCAATGTTGATTTTGGGGCAGACAAGGTCAATGCCGGCGGTATAACACACATGTATAATGGGGGTTTTGGGAACGGGCCAATTCTGGCCTCTTATTTTGAGTCGAGCCGCGAGGTGAGACTCAAAATAAGCCAGAATTGGCCCGGTCCCAAAACCCCCATTATACATGTGTGAGAACTTGCCAGTTTTGTCTTGACTAACGCGAATTGAGCAGGAATCAGCCCAAGACCCCTTTTATACTTATCTTCAACAATAGTTCGTATAGTGTGATCATCCAGGTGACTGATCTTTCGACAACCTGAGCGGAAATCATCTTGAGTCAAGTGAATAGTGTTTGTCAGTCGATGATGTTATAACTCTGGTCCGTTGAATGTTATTGGTCAGTTTAGCCATGATGGTGTTGGCTGAAAGACTCGTGTAAAGTTTGCCATCAGTCATTGGTGGGTTTCGATCCGTCTATTGTTAATCAAATTGGTCGGTTTTTTGGTCCATGTATTGTTTAGTCGGTCTGTTAGAAGTGCGTTTCTCGGTTTCGTTTCCGTCATGGATAAGTTGTTTGTAAGGCGCTGGTAGTTGTTGATATCTGTTAAGAGGCGTTTGTTCTAGGTTAGTGTACCAGCTTTCCAGATTCAATTGTTGAAAATAGTTTGTACTGTAGGTTAAGCACTGAGCAGAGTCCCAGTCAATGTTGTGGTTTGTCAGTTGATGATGTACAGCAATGTGATTGTTGGCATCACCATTTCTAGTGACTCATTTGTGTTCAGTCAGTCTCGTGTTAAGGTTTCTGCCAGTCTCACCAATGTGGGAAGCCTGACAGTCGGAGCATTTGATCTTGCAGAACTGCAAAAGACAGTGTACAGAAAACCGACGCATACCGACAGATTACTTGACGAATCATCCTACAACCTGACTTCACACAAAGCCACAACTATAAAGACTTTGAAGAGATGAGCGCAACTAGTTTGAGACACACCAGACAGCTGAGGTGACTTCAGCCCTACAACATCTATGTAGCCCACAAACCTACAACTACATTACGACACTTACTGACCAACGTGAAAGACCGTGACGAACCTAACAACAGGCAGGGAGCAATTTACAAGATCAAATGCTCCGACTGCCAGGCTTCCTACATTGGTGAGACTGGCAGAAACCTTAACACAAGACTGACTGAACACAAACGAGCCACTAGAAATGGTGATGCCAACAATCACATTGCTGTACATCATCAACTGACAAACCACAACATTGACTGGGACTCTGCTCAGTGCTTAACCTACAGTACAAACTATTTTCAACGACTCTGGAAAGCTGGTACACTAACCTAGAACAAATGCCTCTCAACAGATATCAACAACTACTGGCGCCTTACAAACGACTTATCCACAACGGAAACGAAACTGACAAATGGACTTCTAACAGACCGACTTAACAATACATGGACCAAAACACCGACCAATTTGACTAACAATAGACGGATCGAAACCCACCAATGACTGATGACAAACTTTACATGAGTCTTTCAGCCAATACCATCATGGCTAAACTGACCAATAACATTCAATGGACCAGACTTATAACATCATCAACTGACAAACACTATTCACTTGACTCTGAAGATGACTTCTGCTCAGGTTGTCGAAACATCAGTCACCAACAAGAGTTCTTTTCAGAACTACCCTCACCTGGACAATCACACTAGACAAACTACTGATACTCCTGGGTTCAAACCATTTACTATGTAATCTCCGACAAGTAATCCTAGAAGGTTGGCCTAACAACATTCAGGAGTGCGATCCAGTCTTGCACCCTTTCTTCCAGTTTCATGATGCACTGATTGTTCATGGGAACCTGGTTTTCCACGGACCTCACCTGATTGTCCTCACTACCCTCAGAAAGGAGTTTATGTTCCTAGCTCACTCAAGTCACAATGGCCTGGGGGGCGCCTTCACTGACTTCACAAGTGCATGGTCTGGCCCAGAATGAGTGCCCAAATGAAGGATTTCGAGGGTCAGTGTGATGTTTGCCTTACACATCATGACTCACAAGTACAGGAACCATTACTTCAACACGAATTTCCACGTCATCCTTGGGCAAGGTTGCTGCAGACATCTGTTTTCACTCAGGCCAAACTCTGCTGGTTGTTGTCAACTATTTCAGTAACTTCATAGAGGTTGATTTCCTTTCGTCTGAAACCTTCAAGTCGGTGATCAGAAGTCTGATGGCCACCTTTAGCCAATTTGGAGTGCCAGATACGCTGGTCATGGATAATGGGCCTTGCTTTGCCTCGCCTGAGTTTGTGAAATTCGTAGACAAGTGGAACTTTCAGCATGTTACTTCGAGTCCCCATTATCTGCAAAGTAATGGCGAGGCTGAGAATGCCGTTCATACTGTTAAAAGTCTGTCCACGAAGTGTTGAGTTGCTGGTGTCAGTGAATTCCAAGCTCTCCTTGATTGGTGTAATACTCTGAGTGATGGCATGGATACGAGTCCTGCACAACGTCTTTCAGGCGGCTGCTGTAAGACTTCACTGCCAACTTCTGGATCTCTTCTAGGACCTGAATTTAGCTTCGTCAACGACGCTGCTAAACTGTGTACTTGGAAAGAGCATCAGTGCAGGTACTTTAATCTTCGCAAGTGTGTCCTTTGCCCTGTGAAGGCTGGGGAAACTATCCACATCTGTTCACATACTGGAACATGGAAACCAGCTGAGTGTCTCAGAGAAGTTGCTACCTGATCGTACGAGGCTCTAGTTGATGGAGCGGTTCGTCATCGAAATTGAAAGGACATATGGCAAACTGCTGAACAACAGAATGTACAGACATCTGAGGAAGTTGAACCGTTTGCCGAAGTTCAAAGTCAGGCTCTGTGTCAATGCTAAGTTCAGCTTGTTACTTTTAATTTACTGTCAATGAACTGAGACCACAGGGGACCCGAACAACAACAATCAATTACATTCATGTAAAATAAATAAAAGGTTATTCAGGTGTTTGTTTACACACCAACATTCTCTAGTTAAATGTGACTTTTGTGTCCATTCATTTAACCCACTAACCAGGTGATTCAAATTCCAAAACTGCGCAACTTTCAAAAATGGCTGAGAGAGGAAGCACTTTTAAGGACTTTGCTAACCAATTCTGGTGACCAGAAATTGTGTGACTATTGGTGACCAGACGTGACATCTCCTAATCGACAGACCAACAGTTGTAATTAGAGTTTTTAGAAAAAAGAGAACATTGCACGGAACACAAGATTCGGGAGGAGTTGTACAACGCAGGAGAGCAAAGGAATAAAAACTGGATTTGTAATAAATTGAGTGACTTTGAGTGTACCCCCAAATTTGGTACCCTGGCTTGACACCCTTTTGCACAGAAATTTTGTTCAAAAGTAGTGGAAAGAGAACTTAAGACTATCTAGAAGTATGTTCAAATATATTGTCTGAGTGGCTGGTCTGGATTTGGTTTAATTTTTTGCAATGAAAACAAACCTTGCTGAAATGGAACCAAATGAGATTGATGCAATCTGGACACCACAGGGTTTGAGATACCATGCGATTGCAAGCGGACTTAATATATATGTCACCTCAACCTTGGTTACTGACCTAATTCTCAAACCTTCAAGATGGGCCAGTGACTATATGAGATTATGCAATAATATTGCATAATCTCACAAAAAAGTGAAAGTTCCTAGATTTTAAAAACATGTTGTTGCCCCAGGCTACGTGGTTAAAAATGTTCAATGCATTGGTTTGCTTTGTACTGATCCAGTACAACATGCATCAAATATCAAATAGTGTAAAAAACAAACAAATACTGCAGGATGGCTGGGAATACTTAGTGTAACTATTAATCAATACCATACATATACATGTAAAGCTCTTCCAATGCTATTATGTGTCTGTTTTGTAAGGCTGACAATATAGTACACAAAAATGCAGTGTTACTTTACATGTAGCCATATACATACATAAAGCTTATTTTAAATTTTGTCAGCATAATTAATTTACTTACACAATCTTCAGAAAACACAGACAGACTAAGAAATGGTCCAAGAAGAGACAGTTTCTCAATCTCCTTTCCCTCTGCTTTTGATAATGGAGATGGTATCCATAGATCAGTTAAGGTCACCATCTATGTGGAAATACAACAAGCAGATCACATCTGTGAGAAGATAAATCATGTAAAAAACTTTACAGAACTGGGCATGCCTCTTTCACTGCCATATTGGCAGGAGGCAAAGGATTTGTAATTCATCATGAAAGTTTAGGTCCCTAGACTCCCTAGACCTAGACTCCCTAGACCTCCCAAAGCATTCAATGTTCCATAATATAACACTACAACACAAGGAAGGCAACTTCCCGGAAAGGCATTCCAATCTAGGCCAAATGGTGCCTGTTTTATGAACCTCGATTTGGTGTAGAAATTTTTATAGAGCTCTAGGACTACGCTTTTGACACCAGTCTCCTCCTACGTGTTGGAAAGAAACAGTAGCTCCTACTTCATAGCTTTTACCGTAGTTGTGTATTGTTACTATGGTTACCTGTCTATTTCATAACACTTGATTTCAATTTGTAGCATATTCCTTCCATATATCTCATATATATATTTAGTGTTATTAAAGTGTTATTACAGTTTACAGTGTTTTAATTGTTTTCAATTTAAAATTCTGTATTTAGTTTACCCTCAACCAATTACGCTCTATGCTCTATGGTTCTATATACAGACATAGAGGTTCACAGTTATTGTACCAAATATTAAAGCGCATGGGGAATGTTTAGTGTTGTTATGGTTTACAGTATTTTAATAATCTTTTTAATGTACAATTCTGTATTGAGTTTACCCTCTACGCTCTACGCTATATGTTCTACCATCTACATTCTACTCTCTATGTTCTACCAGCTACTCTCTTCGATCAGCGCTCTATGCTCTACAATCTACCCTCTAAGTCCATCTACACACTACTCTCAAAGTTCTACAAGCTACTCGCTTTACAATCTGCGATCTGCCATCTGCCATCTACCCTCTCAGCCCAGCTGCACTCTACTCTCTATGTTCTAACAGCTACTCTCTGTGATTTACGCTCTATGCTCTATGATCTACCCTCTAAGCCCATTTGCTTGAAAGGTTATCACAGTTTTTTCATTTTTTTCATTTTTTTTAACCGAGACTAGTAAGCAGCACAAAGGAAGACTTCTTGTAGTTTTAAGCTATTTCATTTATTTCTGACGCACTTCTTCTCTATCTGAGAATTCTTCAGGGAATGACGTAAGTGTGCCTAAGTTTAACTTCCCGTGGAAGTGAATAACTGCTGAAACATGCTGTAAACGGATGTTACAAGAAACACCTTAATGCACATGTTATTGTGTGCTGTTATATTTTGGGGGCCATACGATTAGTGCCAACTGTATGGTCCCCAAAATATCAAGATATATTAAAAAAAGAAAAAAACAAAAATTAAAAGAAGATTAAAAAATTAAAACATAAAAAAAGACATTTTTTTGTTTGGAAGGGCCCCAAAGAAATCCTATTGGAGTTTCTTAGTTGTCTCTATAGCAAGAATGATCGTATCAAACTTATGTATTATGTTATTGACGAAAGTAGTATTTTGTGAAGGTGAATTAATCAACATGACATGAGCGTGGGACAAAGAAAAATTCTGAGTCCCCAACAGGAATCAAACCCATGACCTCCCGAACACCGGGCAGGCAGTCAGGAGTCATGGGTTCGATTCCTGTCGGAGACTCAGAATTTTTCTTTGTCCCACGCTCGTGTCACGTTGATTAATTCACCTTCACATTTCATTACCAAGCTTAATATTCACCATCTTTATTAATTTATCAAAGTAGTATTTTGTTTCTCCATTTATTTCTTTACTAAGATGCTTTACTTCTTTACAAAGATGTTAATTTTAGCACTCTGCAGTTTTCTACCTATCAAAAGCCACTAAATAGATATCTGTACATTCCCTTTGAGCTGTTTCATCCCGAGAGCAACAAGAGGGCCTTTATTAAAGGCAAGTTTATGTGCTATACTAGAAATAGCTCCACGTTTAAAGCCTTTAGTGAAACGCAAGAAATTCATAAGTGCCTCTGGCTTCGCAGTTACCCAGTTGGGTTTTTACTTCCTTTATTCAGTGATTAAATACAGTAACAGAACTAAATGGCTTTCGCTAAAATGTGAATTGCGCAATAGTAAAATGGTAGTCTTTAAATCTACATTTAATTGTAGTCATGCTAACTGAAGTGAAGGACATTTTGTTATAGTGTATTCAAAAAGTGTGAATACTTAACCCTTTGGTGACGAAAACCCTGAATATTGTGCCATGTGGCAGGATGACGTATTTCCTATCAAAACAATGCTCTTTTAACGTTACCTAATCATTTTTTACACTAAAAATAAACTATGAATGTAGCCAATCAAAAAGAGTCCATTGTGGAATTCATAGATCTCATTGGCTAGTCGAAATTCACTTTTTGTGTATGCGGCGTGACAAGCAAGGTCCTATTCAAAATGGCGTCTTCGAGCAAGCGTCCACGCGTGACTTTCACGGCTGAAGAAGCAGCTGAAATTTGTGCCCGAGATGGCAGTGATGCTGAAAGTGATATTGAAAGTAACACTGGTGGAATTTAGAGTGGAGAAGAGTTTGATTTAGACCAAGAACTCGAAGGAAATCGTGCTTCAGAGAGAGAATGGAGGTAAGCGATTGTGTAAACAACATGATGAAATATGACTGCATTGGATTTTAGCCTTTACTTAGCCCGAATTTTGCACTTTTCCCGTCATCTTTTTGTGAAACATGAAACTACAAGTCTTAAGTAAACTAAAATGATGGAAATAGAAGCTTTCTGGGCCCGATTTATTCATTTCTTACCACAATTTTGAGTGCCATACAATCAGGTGATTTTTTCGCGCAATGCGTAACTTGAGCCTCCAAACATGTGTTCGCGAGAAGAAAGACAGAAAGAAATATCATGGTTATTTTGTTATTCGTTTGCATTTTCTAGTGTCCAAAGAATTTGCAAATAACATTTTCTTTCTCTCAGAACCCTTTTCTGATGAAATTTTATGGAACTGACGTATAATATTCCTGCTACTTGTTTCATTTGTATGTGGACATAACCTTGGAATGTTGTCGGGAATGTTCCATGAATAGCGGAAAAATCTTGGGCTTGATCAAGTTATTTATTGTAATTCTGTTTTTTACTTCACTGTTAGTAGTGTACAAACAACGCTATATGTATTTTATCGAGCCCTAAAGAGTAAACATAATAAGGTTTTGAATGAAGAAGCTTTTTGTTTGATTTATTTATCATCAGTAATAATCTCTCCAGTTTGTGACCTTTGATCAAAGGACAACATTGTGAGATCTAAAGAGCCAATTTTAGCTCTCCTGATTTGTTTTTTTTGGTGCAAAATTTGCTTATTAGCTGCTGAACCTTTCATTTTATGTTAGTGTTACAGTTTTGTCCCTTCCAAATTCTAAAAAAACTCATTTCACGTATATGTTTTTTTTCCAGTGAACACGAATCAGATATCGAAGCTATGATTTCTGATAGTGACTCTAGTGAGCAGTCAGAAGATGAGGTAAGTGACGCTGATGCGTCCACAGAGGAACAAGAAAGACCACCAGGAAGAGGTAGGAGACTACCCCAGCAGAGGCCAGCAAGGGGTAGGGGTAGGGGTAGGGGAAGGGGTAGGGGAAGGGGTAGGGGAAGGGGT
>Ga0126339_10000356_pt1 | contig 23946 bp, 10 predicted proteins | sample OrbTmetagenome_2_FD_92532 | JGI IMG/M metagenome (GOLD analysis project Ga0126339, IMG submission 92532) | Coral microbial communities from Petempiche,Puerto Morelos, Mexico - Orbicella T R C metagenome | ecosystem: Host-associated > Invertebrates > Cnidaria > Coral | place: Petempiche,Puerto...
TGGGGGGGGGGGGGGGGGGGTGGGGGGGGGGGTGGGGGGGGGGGGGGGGGTGGGTGAAGGTGCTCCTTTTTTTTTTTTTTTTTCACCATTAGGCAACTAACACGCGCTAAAAATAGGGTTTCAACTTCTTACTGGTTGTGCTGAACACTAATCCTCCGATGAAATCAAAGCCCGCGGAAGCCCGCGCTCTATAATGACAATTTAGATCACGCACTACCTTGAAAACTGTTTACAGATGTAACGATATCAGTGCTGAAGGAATTCTTTTTAACGGCCGGGGAACAAGTGAGCGAGAAATGGGGAGTTTATCGAACACGACTAGTACACTGTAGTGTGAACACCAAGTATCTGCATACTTCAGCAATGACGTGTCCCCTAGTCAGTCCTAAATCACACCCATGCTTTTTTCCTCCTACAAATGCTTGTTAGGTAAGTATTAAAGAAAGCCTGCTCGTTTCTTTAATCCTCTCTTAGCAGTAGCTGCTCACAGATAATTACCACTAAACACCAACAAAACAACAGCAACGTCTTTGCTTTACCAAGAGAATTAAATATATTTATTAGTCAATGTTAATTCTACCTAAAGATACTATGTTCGCATGGATGATACGGTTAAGACTTAATTATTTCCAGCCATGCGTATCATACCTTTGCCACTTTTTACAGTTTAAAAATTTTCTCAACTTCTCTTCACTTATCTTATACTTTTGCCGAGCCATCAATTTCTTATTCGTGTATTTCATTGGCGTTGACAAGCCTGGCATGTTGACACGGGGCAAATGTTAACGGCATCAGCTTTCAATTTACCATAACAAGTTTAACGTCGTAATTGCTAACTGTAACTAACGATCGGTAACTAACACCTCTGCATTTTCTTCATGTACGCAAGATTTCTGAATTTCGGCTTTTGACTTTGATGATTTGCTAAGCAATGGGGAACAATATGTTAAATGCAGTAATCATGTTTTTGACCGATTGGCGTCGGTACAGAACTGCTCTGTACTGCAACTGGTCTCCGTCCAGCGTTTTCTCTTTACAATACACTTTTAGTTATATTAATTTTTTCTAATTCTTCAAGCAGGGTCATTTTGCATAACAAATAAAAATATACAATAAAGTATTCGGCCCATATTTAACAAACGAGTGTGATGTCTGAAAACAAATATCTGGCAGAAGTAGAGTGGATTTTATAACAGTAAGTCGGTCACCCCGCAGAACCTGTTTGCTGGTGGACCGTTGAATAAAGGCGACGACATGAAAAAGGGGCTACTCAAATGTTAGGGGTGGGGGAGGGGTGGGGTGTGCTACTGAATGTGACTCCTTGCTCATCATACAGCTTCAGTTCATAGGTGATTCAACTAAAATAATGCTGGATGTGTAAATACGCTGGCATTATTAAATCATTTCTGATATCTTTTTGACCGGTTTGTTCATTTCGTGTTCCGATTGATTGGACCAATCAGGATCTCGATCCGAAGTGTGAGGCATGTCGACCCGTCAATATATTCGCCAGCGGTAAATCCATAGAAACTTATCCACTCCTCACACACTAACTCGTTTCAGATTCTCTTTGGTCCAATCTAAAGAAACCAACAGAACGTCGTCGTTCATAGTCTAACTTTGTCTCAGTAGCAATCGCTCTGCGCACCTCTCTATAACTAATATACAGATTTCTTTTTTTGCATATATTTAACAGTTTTGATTAAATCAGTGCGCTGCTTCAGTTTTCACCACAAATGAGGTTAACAGCTCTTTTCAGCTCGCTGTTGCCGCACCCGCCATCACCTTCATCTTCGTCACCATCATCCTCATCCTCACCCTCACTGCACTCACAGTCACTATCATCATCTCCACTACAACTGTTACTTTTCTTGAATTGCAGAATGAAATGGCGGTCCTTTCGTCCAGTTAGTATTTCAAATGCTTCTAAGTTGATGGTGTTAGTTGCACCAACGCCAAGGCCTATAACTTTGGCTTCATACAGCTAAAAAATATAAAATATATTATTAAAAACTGGAACAATGGATGATGCAATTTAAGAGTTTTCATTGAGTTAGCCATCATAGTATATGCGCAATTATACTATACTCTACAAATTCTACGCGTAAACGAATAATTATTATGGAGGTTTTTATTGTTATTTTATTTTAGTTTTCTATATTTGCGGGGTGTTTTTAATGAAACGATTACACTAGTCGCGATTGCTTGATATGAGATGAACAAGAGTATAAATAAACGTTCTGTGAAAGGGGAACTTTGGGAAAAAATCACGCCGGAGAACCGATATACTTAGACAGCGTCCACTACGCCGGGGAAATTAAAAAGCAGCTTTATTTCTACGGTTAGGCCTATGCTACCGTTCGCACTAATCCGTCACGAAAACGGAACTTTTCGAAAACGCTCTTCGAACCGGACAGAAGGAATTTGAAGCCTGCTTTTCGATTTCGTGTGATCGGAAAATATTTTCAAAACGGAGCTTTTCGAAAACGATGACATCACGATAAGATTTCATGTGATCTCGTCCGAGTTTTCTTCAAACACAAATCCAAAATGATCGGTGATTGTTGTGTTTTTCGATTCCTCAGGCGTAGTGTGAACGAAAAACATCAGTTGATGTGTTTTAAGAGTGAAACTTCCGTTTTCCAATTTCTCCGGCATAATGTGGACGGGGCCTTAGAAATATTGAGCTGAATAATTACTTGTTTATTCTACTGACCGTTCTCAACTCCTCTGCAGGTATCCTTAGAGACTCAGATCCACCATAATTTTCACCGTCAGTTAAAAACGCGACCACCCGAGATACATCTCGGGATGTAGTGTTGAGGAACTCCTTGACTTGTACAATGGCCCCGTCGATTGTTGTAGCTCCAGCTGATAATATTAAGCTGTTGATTTGCTTTTGGACTAAATTCTTATGCCTTGTCTTGCCATCAGCAAAACTTGATACTAGGCTGTTCGTGTTATGGTCAAATCCAAATATGATGAAACGAGCACCGTAGGTCGCGGAAACCCTGAAAGCATCCACAACAGTCCTGAGAAATGCCACCTGTTTGTTGAAATCACTCCTACTTGTACTACCAGACACGTCTACAGCAACTACGATATCCAGTTGCTTTGAACATACTATAGAGAGACCAAAACATATAAATGAGTTATTACATACAATGCTTTCAACATCTCCAAGAGTTCACATTTCAAAATTAACGAAGAACGCCCAAATTTTGATGTTCAAATTTTAAAACAAAACCTTTAATTATACCGGAATGGCAACACACTAGGGAACCGTAAACAGACTAAAGAGTACCAATTGGTTTTTGACTGAAGGTTTGGATCATAAACTCTCGGTTCCTAATTGGATATTCCTTAGGTTTCCACTGTCTGAAAAAGTATTTTTAAGAATGGAACGCTCGGGTTCCACCCAACGCCGGAGAAATGTGAAAACGGTGTTTTCACTCTGAAAACCGTCAAATGTTTTCCGTCCACACTCGCTGGAGAAATTTCAAAACGGTGTTTTCACTCTGAAAGCACATCAAATGTTTTCCGTTCACAGTACGCCAGAGAAATTTGAAAACGCAACAATGGCGGGTCATTTTGGACTTATTTTTAAAAAAATTCCAAGACAGGGAAATCACATGATTACCGTGACTCTATCGTTTTCGAAAAGCTGCGTTTTCAAACTGCCTTAAATCCACATGAAAACGTAAAGCCGGCGTTTTCAAATTCCTCCAGTTTGAAGAGCGTTCTCGAAAAGCTCCGTCTTCGTGACGGATTAGTGTGGGTGGTAGGGTTTGCCTTTAACTGTAGAAAAAAAGCTGCGTTTTCAAATTCCTTTGGCTTAGTGTGGACGGGTCCTGGGAATCTGGATCTACATGGATTCGGATAATGATACGCGGGAGTAACTCCTCCACTGAACTATATTACTGGAACCAAACATGTCTAGTGAATTTCGAGACAATCCTTTCCAACTCGGATTGATCTCTATCTCGATTAGAATTTTTTTTTTTCCAACGAGCACTGATAACATTCGGAAACATCCGGCTAATCATCTGAATCAAACAAGGAAAAAGAGAGACCCCAAGAAATAATTAATTAATTGCATGCCGATCTAGCCTGGTTCTAGTTCGGAGAACGACGGCACATGAGAACAGCTTTTAACTTTCTGGTATCAAAACACAATTTATATTGTTCAATTCAGTATTTTTTGCTTGTCTTGGATGAACATCACATCTGATGCAAAGATTGTAGAATAGGCTAACATAAAATTAAACAGTTAATTCCACTTCTTTTTGAGGACAGAGTGTTTTTCCTTGCTATGGTGCTTTTTAAGTAGATAATGTAAAAAGAAAATCAACTGAGTATCCGAAGTCCATAATTAGGTACACAAACATGCCATAAAGATCTTGACGTGAATGTTATTCTCATGTTACTTGATTACCCCTTAGAGATGTTAGAAACTGCAGATCTTATGACATAAAACTGTTGCTGGTAACAAGGACAGTTAAAAAGCAACTTAACACTCCATTTTCATGACATCATAGGTCTCCAGACGCAAATCCTGTCTCAAAAAAGACACTGTTTCTAAAACTGATGCACTAAAGTTTCGCAAAGTAGTTTGATGTAACCACTCTTAATATAACGCAGCAGATATATGTGTCTCTGTTGACGTCATTGCTGTAAGGGTTAGAGTGCATTTAGTGTCAGCATAATACTGATGTTTGATGGTGTCGTACGTGCAGGAATGCCGTGAAATTGCGCAAGAACTCTCAGAATTTTAACAATATGAGCCAAGACACACTTAAAACAAGTGAGCGACAACTTGGGTCAAATTGTTCAACGATGAAGATTCCCTTTTCGCTCCCTGAGCTCGATTACGGGTGACTTACGGGTGGCATGCTAAATAAGAAACTATACAAAAGTCACTCTGAAACAAATTTCTCGCTTCCGCACATAACATACCTAATCAAATCGTATTTACCATTTTCCCACACTTAGCTAATATAATGTTCTAACCTTTCAACAAGTGACAAATAAGGGAAATTATGACTTTTGTGTTGATGAACTCGCTCCGGATGACTTCAGGTTCTTAATCAAATATTCTTAATGGCAATAATATTATGCCTTAGTTTTAAACAGCACGCTTAAGAACAGCTGACGTAGTTCACTGCCCTTCTTCAAAGAAATAGAAAAAGCGAAAAAAAATAAATAAACAGCTTATTCCGTCGTTGTGCTTTTAACAATGATTCAGGATTAGGCGTATAAAATAACAGTGCGATATCAATAGCTATAGTGTACATTACATTCTTAATGACTTTTTAAACGATAAAGAAAAGCACTTACACAATGGCCGCAGGTTATTTCATGTTTATTCATAAAAGCGTTCTTGAAGCATGAATTTCGCACAGATATAAGAGTAGGTATTAGCCCGGCCGTTTAAATAAGAACAATTTCTTGCGTAGGATGAAAATTATCGACTTTTAATGTATTTATTGCTTTTTAATGAAGAAATAATCACAGCGTTTCAGCCTGATCGGGAAACAATCGATGATGATGCGGCAATGGCGACTATGCACATGAAAGAAACTTATAATAACTTATATATTTGCTTTAAGTGTTGCTACAACAAAATACTGACTCTTCCTCTTAGTTTCAGCAGTAATTGCTTCTAATTGTCGTTTTTGTTTCCCACTAAACGAAACAATTTTACTTTGATTGGTTTAAATTAGTTAATTGGTCAAAAATCGACAAATGTCATCGGAGTTCTATTCACGTGAAACCTTTTATATGTTTGCCTTTTCAGTGACTCAATTCTTAGTCCATTTCAATCGTTTTAGTAATTATCTGATTGAAGTCGATGATACAATCTTCGAACAATTCTCAGCAGAGTATACATATTAGTTTATTAGGGCTTTTTTCTCCTCATTGTATGCCTTCGATCATTGTTTTTGAGGTTCTGGCAGTTCCGATAAGTATTCCACCGTATTTGTGGTTAAACATACCACTTCTGTTAATGATTTCATGCTGGAGTCCCCGACTTGTGGTAATTCTAAATCGAGCTTCCTACCTCCCGGACCTTATTGTCAACCTCGCTGGTGACAGGAAACAATGAGTTATATCGGAGAGAAAGAAATTGTACCAGCTCATACGGACTTCCCGGTGTAACTAACTAAAAAATTCAGCGGTTTGTGCTGCGCAATTCAACAGTTTTGAAAAACGGGAAGTTGAAACAACTGTCGCCGCAGTAATGTTTTTGTAAAGTTAGGGCCAAGCTTTGTCGATCAATGAGCCGACAAAAAATCGCCTGATTTCCATGATTTCCGTGAAATGTTGATGCTCAGTTTGTAGACTACCATAAATGATCTGAAAAATAGCGTTTCTGATGAATTCCCGTTCAAAATAGACAATGTTGTTTTTGTTGGCAAGCCATTATATTGGCACATGCAGAAGTAGCTCGCAATACTGTTCTCAAACTTACATACTGAGCTCGCGTTGTCTCTATCGTTTAGGTTTAGCTTCTTCCCAAACGAAATAGAACAATAGTCATTTTGCCACATTTTTCTCAGTAGGGTGCCAATAGTTTGAGCGAATTCTTAAAAAAATGCACAATTACATCGAATTGATGGCAAAGACGTTTGAAACAAATAGCACTAGCTTGGAAAGATGACAATTTTCCATCAGTCAATACTGTGATTTCTAGAAGCTGCTTGCATTTAGTCACTCCACTTGTGTTTCAGTACCAGTATTCGAACTTATTTTTAAAGCATACCTTACTGAAAATAGAGCATCGTAGGAAGGCTTAAATTTATTTTAAGAGTCGAAATTGGCAATACGAGTGCTCTGTTCTTGTGTCACTCGAGCTCTATGCGATCAGTTCTGACTAATGGCTGACCTTCCGAAACGTGCAGCAGTCGGTTCGCGACAGTAACATCGAAACTGCTTTAAGTTCAAAGTTAAATTGAGTGTTTTTCACTCGCCCACAGACTAAGCAAATCAGTTTCTTTAGAAATTCTCTCAGTTCTACGATCTCTTCGTTATCATGTTTGAGTTGGCAAAAATCTTAGTTAAAACTTTGAGAAAAGCTCACATCCAGTCGATTTTAGCTACATTAATTCGTAACATATTAATCACAAAACAGAAAAAAGAACATTCAAACAAAATAAAACTTAAGTATATAGTAGTCACTCAATACATTTACTTACAGATGGCTGCTTCTCCGCCAAAGCACAAAACCACAAGCAAAAGCGCAGCGCCGATAACTGAAAAATCAAAATACAGAAAGAAGTTAAAAACTATTCTGAATATTAACACTTAAAAACGCGCGTATCTTTAGCTCATGAAACAGTACAAGCTATTTGCTCCATAGTTAAAAAAGATTCTTACTAGATTTCGCCATGCTATCACTCAGAGAGGTCAACTCGCATCTAATATCTACCAAAGATCGTTCGTGGAATAAATAAGATTCATTTTTGTTTTATATTTGGGCAGACTGACACCCACTTAGAATCTATCATATATTCATTCTGTCCAATTATTGGCTGGTATTTGATGCACCCGCCACCGCACCCTTCTACGTGCAATAAGTTATTAATAGTTCTTCAGACACGAATATTTCATGGGAAAGCCATCATATAAAAGATAAGTACAACCTTTAAATTTTGTGGTTTTCGATAGTCATATGGATTGGTTATTTAGTGTTGTGAAAAATTGCAAATTTGCTTTACGACTTACAGTTTTAATTTTTGACAGTCTTCGCTTTGGCTTCAAAAAACATTTCTAATGGGGGAGTTGTAGCAAGGCGTGGGAAAAAAATTATGGTCATGACCCTTCCTTAATTATATATATTTGCTATCGACGTTCATAATTTCACGTCCTGTTCTTTGTGTGTGTGCTATTTCTCATCAGTACTATTCAATCAGAGAGCTTTTTGCACAGTTAAACCGCATAATGTTGATGTGCTGATGTTGAATACAGAGTGTGGCGATTGAAACTTATGTATTCCGCTAACACAATTACAATCTCGATATTTACTTTTTGAAACTGAAATCCTGCATAAAAACAACCTGTAAGATCTCAGAACGGGATAATAAAATGTGCTAAGAAACGAATTGACGAATATGAACCATTGACAATATAAAAACCATCCAGGCAGCGTGAGTTTTTTAAAGTGCTTATTACTGTCTCATAAAGAAACTGAATGATACTTCTTCAGAACGAAAAATCTCGATGTTTCACAAAGCACTTCGTTTGTTGATCTACTACATAAAATCGAATGTTAGAGAAAAAATTGTGTCAAATAACTTTAGTCAAATACAGTGAAATCCCGCCGGATTTTTCGAACCTCCAAGGAAAACGAAAATTGGCTCGAATAATCGGAGAGTTCGAGAAATCGGGGATAAAATTACAGTGCCCGACTGAGGAGAGGGAACGACTTTTGGTTCGAGTTACCGGGAGTTTCGGAAAAAATGAGACTTCGAAAAATCGGGATTCCACTCGAGATGTACGACTCATCAGCACAGTCAGATGTTTTTCCCCTTCTTCGAAGGGTAGACGGAAAAACTATCATTAGATAATTATTGGTTTGTCAATCGTACTTGCGTTTTGATCGTTTTATTAAGTATTGTAAGCTTTGATTTCTGTTTAACAAGCATTAGAAATTGCTAACAATAGCTGACTTGAGATACTGATAACTGTTCCAGTAATTTGATTGATCTTAATTCGCAACTCTTTTGTAAAAGTTGATTAATTTTTCAATTCAGATATGCTGTTTGATAATTTAATTACGTAACCATTGTCATCTCCCATATGAAACTTTAAACGGCAGGCTCTGCTGAGTCATTTTACCGCAAATTTACATCTTTATTTGCCGCGAAATACTATATTTTCTTCATCCTCGACGCAGATTAGCTTCCGCCTCGGGTCTCGTGTCGCTCAGCTTGCAGAGCAACCACGGAACATCCATATAAACGGTCAGTCTGCAATATCGGCGACAGCGATGACGAAGTCTTCCTTTCTTCTTGTTGTTCCACTTCCTTACTAGGATTAGCGCCCACTGAATAGAGATGTACAGGTCGTGCCCTGTCCAGCACTAAAACACCAAAAAATGGAGTGATATGCATTGCCTTCCGTTCATTATTTGAAACGTTTCTGTTATGCACCGCTAGAACTCTTGTTCTAGATAAAATCTTGCCTCAACAATTCAGTCCGCGTGTAAACTTCTATTATTTCCTTTCACACGGAAAAAGTCACTTTTAACTGTTTAATGACCCAAAATTAAAGAATAATTTAAAAAATCATGTCTTGGTCGACCTGCGCAACGAAAAACGTTCTCTCTGACAATTGAGGAAACGGCTAAAGTGTTTGTTAACGGTAGAACTGTCTAGCATCAAGTACTGATCCAAAGTTTTGTTGATAAAACATAACCGACAATGATCCTCTCAGTGCCATCCGAGAAAGATACGTACAGCCGAATATAACACAATTCAGTTGTGCCCGCTAAACCAATATTACTAAAGACTGACGAACAGACACGGAATGCTGTGACTTCAGTTGCCCATTGCTCAATTGCTTGGTTTAATTGTCACCAAGAAGGTTTCCTTGCAAGCGAGCTTTGGTTTTTATTCAGAGAGTGTGAGAGTAGGTATATGTAAGCAATAGGAACAATAAATAAAACTTATTCAACTTTTCAGTTAGCTCTGATGTGTCGGAGCTCTCTTAATGTCAAAAGTATTCAATCCTCTTGAAGTATATTATGAGGAAAAGAATATTTCAAAAGATTGCATTACGTGAAGAAATTGAATTTCCTACAATATTGTTAGTTTTCCCTTCGGAAATCTTTTAAATTTCTGTTATACATGAATGTAAAAATAGTCCAAAATAGATTTTTAGTTTGAGAAACCGGGCTGTTGATCCGGAGCGTCATAACTTTTGTCACGTTTTTTTCAAAGAGGCATCGAAAATTTGAATGAAAATTAAATATATTTATATCTAATATTTTGATCTTTTGTGTGTTTAAACAACCACGCTCGATCAATTGTCTGTTAACAATATCTTTTGAGCATGGAGGTCTCTTCTCTTGTTTGTGGTCCATATTTGTTCAGAAATTGGTTTTGCGCAGAATGACGTCAACTTTCAATTGGAGACGACTCTCGCGACCCGGTGAAGTCGCCCCTGGAGAGAGATAGGAAGTTCCATAAAGCGAAAGTGGAGCAGGGCTTTGCGAAAGCTTTCGCAAGTTATCAACCTGTTTTGTCAAGTTTAGGCTGCTTATGGGAATTCTGCAGCCATTAAAAGGGAAAGATAACTTGTCTCAGTAACTCAGTACTATTTCTATTTTTTATTTCTTATATAATAAGGAAAGACACAGTGAACACAGCACTAAGCCGGCATGATTAAGGAAAGGACTCAGTTTATGCTATAGGTCATTTAAGGGCTAGTATTTCGGTCCAACGGAGTTTTTAACTATACAAAATGCGCGTTAATATATATTGGAAGACTCCCAACCTAACAGCCGAAACGATTTGTTTTAACGTTAAGTACAGGTGTAGATTTCACACAGCGTGCGTTTCATAGAAAGACTTGAATTTTTACACGCTTTCATTAGCGACTAAGACCTCTTTATTGCAAGATAACTGCCGATTTAGTCCGGCTTTAGAACAAAACTGAGTTGGAAAACTAAGTTGGAGAGAAAAACTCACCAAAATGTTTCAGTGACCAATCTGCTTATTATGAATCTCTCTAGTGTGCAATACAGGGCACTCAGAAGCAAAAATGTTGGAAACAAATTTTGGACTTCTCTCCGTTTGATTGGCATAGCATAACCAAAGACCGCTTACAAGCGAATGCGGTCAGTTACCACAGTTTCACATGCAAATAGAAACTTGGTATGATGAGGGAATGTTTAAATAGTTATGTCACAAAGAGAGGCGGCCGCTTACGTGAGGTAACGATCTGGGAGGTACTGATCATAACAAATGTGAAAAACAGATCTCTTTTCATACAAGAACATGTGTGCTGACCCACGCATGACACAGCAATCTCAGGGCATAGCATTAGCGAGCATAAATACAACATATTTCGTGACAAACTGATACTCAATGCAGTTAAGTACAAGAATTACGGGGCTAACCATTCCCAAGTCAGCGCTAACTAAACTTTAGCTAACTGAAGCGTTTCTCAGACCAACCGGAGTGCTATTCAGGCTAACCAAAGTGGTGTTTAGGTTAACCGGAGCACATTTTAGTGTGGTGCAATTCCCGCATTTAGATGTAAAAGTCCGAATGATCAATACCATTAATGAAAGAGTCTGCACTTCAAGCCAACGAGCATCATTAATGTTTGCGTTGTTTGCCTTCGTTTGCGCGCAAAACATCACAAGAGCATTTTGGAGACGATAAGCGAGTGGTTGCGTAACATGGTGCGTCAAGTTTCTCGAAAACTGACAAAGCGAAGCAAACACTTTTCTTTAAAGGAGCTCAGTCACGGTTTGCGCATATTGAAAAGTTTAGCCTCAATTTTTCAAATTCGTCGTTTGTAATCCGCCTTTATCTTCTCCATCCTTAGCCATCCTTGTTCCGTTATGGTTTATCATAATCTCTTTAGTGTTTTTCTATCTTATTAACCTGTTATTTTCAGGTTTCCTACCATTTAAAGGTAATTTTGTGTGTGGCCAAAATAACTCAAAATACCGTGACTGAGCTCCTTTAACACAAGACAATAAATTTTCACAATAAGCAAAGATACAACAGCGCCTCGTAAGGACTACTGAGAGGGTCTCAAACCGTCAAACGCAAAAAAAGACTACAGTCAAGCAGTAAATTAGAAACAATTTAACCATCAGCCGTCAAACAATCGAACAAGTAACCGTCAATCAACAAAACGCTATATTTTTTTAACCTTCTAAGGTAACCTGCATATTGAGACCCTCTACTGATGTCTGACCACGAACGTCAAATATTGATTACACCACCCACCCTGACTACTGACACAATCAGTCTGAACTACAGAATAAAAGCCATAATTTAATCAAATGCCATGATAATAAAATAAAATGTATTCAATTAAATATTTACGGTAGTTTATTATTATGCAATAATTGGTTTCTGCACGCACTCGGACATGGCTAAAACGTTACGTCATGGCAATATAATAGTATGTGGATTAGAAATTCATGAAAATTACGTGAAATAAGTTATTAAATAAACTATTGTCCAACCAAATGACAAGCCCATTAAACAGCTGACTTTTTAGTCCATCAAAAAAATGACGAGGGCTACGAGGACTGCGAGTAGACGTTCTTTCGCTTAGTTCGTCGTGCGAGACGCGAACGAAACCCGCGATTTCGCGTGCCTCTCACCCCGGGATTTCGAACGGCCATTTTTTCTCGCGGTTTACGGTTTCACTCGACGGACTGAGCAAAGGAGGGACTACTCGTAGTCTAATTGATGGCAGCAATCAAAAAGAGGTTGATTTGAGATTAACAACTTCTGGTCCCCATTTCACCACAGACAGGTCTTGAAATCTCCTCAGCTGTTTTATGGGCTGCAACATGGCACTGCTTCACTTGAACGTCAGAAAAGTACCTTGTCACAACCCAGCAATGACCACAAAGTTGCAATGCTAAGATATTTCAGTCTGGGCAAATTTCGCTCACAAGAATCATTTCAGATCTTATCACTTAGCAGGTTTTCTTTCACACACAGTATTATCACAAAGAAATCATTCTTAATTCCCGACAGCATCCATTAGTCATGTGACCAACCAAAGATGATGCTGATGACGATGCCGCTGAGTCGTCTTCCGTTTGCTGCGAGTCGTCTTCAATTCGTCTGTAAGATAAGGCCTGGGTACCAGAAGAGGCAGCCTGGCTGGGCGTCGGCTTCAGATTGTATACAATTACGCCAAGTATTATAAATCCTAATGATCCAAGGTACAGTGCTGAGAACTGAAACAAATTTTTAACATTACAAATTGTAAATGCTGCCGAACAATTTTTTTCCAGATACTCTCACCACACCAAATACAAGCTTTTTCTGTATTTTATGCAAATTATGCCAATCAGTATTATCACAAGGAAATCATTCTTAACTCATGACAGCATCCATTAGTCACGTGACCAAGCAAAGATAATGATGATGATGATGATTTAACTACAAAATGTATATTCCAGCTTTATATTCCAGCTTATCATGGTTTCTGTAGAAGCGACTAGGAGTATTTCTACTCCTCCCTGGATGGGATGCTAGTCCATTGCAGGGTTACCCCCAGCATTAAGTTCGTTGGTACCCATTTATACACCTGGGTTAAGAGAGAGGCACTGGGAGAGTAAAGTGACCAGGGCTCAAACTCGGACTGCTCAATTTGGAGATGAGTTCACTAACCATGAGGACACCATGCCTCCCACGCATACATGTAATGCAACAAACTTGCATTACCAGAGGGTGGTTTTCTTTTTTAAAACCAAGAAGCTAACGAAATCAGGCAATTTGGTTTCTGCATTTACTTATCATGATTAATTTAAACATTTAAGTATTACACCAAATTTGTACTAGTTACATCACAGTCACATGCACCTTCCTGTATACAGGCCAACTGTTTCATGTATTTCAGTCCTTCACATTTCTGCATTTGATGTGATTGACCATTGCGACTGTGATTGCTCTGAGGACTTCTTTATTCCATCAAATGCATAACTTACCTTGTAGTGGAATAGAAATAAGCCACAGAATAAGCTGTAAAAGTCTGCCGTCAACAGAGACAAGTTGACAACTGTGGCACTACTGAGCTTCATGACCACTGGCATCAAATTGTAAAGTAAGAACAAACAAAGGCCAAAGCCAGTGATGAACAAAACTGGAAAAATAGAATACCACATACAGACATTGATTAGATTATACCAGTTAACACCGTGATAATACATCTATTTACAGTGTTTTTCTTTTTCTCTTACAGTGTTCAAGGGAAATGCTGTAGAGTATCCACTATAATTATGGTTACTAATTCCTACAAAATTAGTATAGGTAATCGTACGAATGCGAGTGCAAATGAGGATTTACATTACGAGTAATATTTGAAAATTCTCTCAAAATCGCACAAACCTTTAGGCGAGTGCAATTTCAAAGAATTTTCAAATATCACGAGTAACGTAATGGTAAATTGCTTGAGCATTCATACATGTATGATTGTTCATTTATTTATATATGACCAAGAAAGTTATGTTAAGTTAAAGTTAAGATTAATTGGCCTGCTCTCAGCCAATCGCAATGAAGGAATTTTCTCAGTTTTATAATAATGCTATTAATTCCTACGTGTCTTGGCATGTAACATCAAACTTAACGATATTTTACATCTGATATGCAATGTAATTATTTATTGCATGTACATTATCAACAAGGGTTTAGCGACCATATACACACGTAAGCATGTGTGTACCTCCAGAAATCCATTGGAAAACATACATACAAACATATTTTAGCATGTAATATTGAAATTATTAAAAAAGAAATTAATAGAAACAAAATTTCAACCACATTTATTTACATATAAGATTGCTACTCAATTTACGAATGTACTAACCAATTTTAGAGTCCCATTCAATGGTTGACAGTTGATGCCTTTCAAGAATAACCCTGCAAAGAGTATTGCCAAAAAAGGATTATTAAACTTAAATAAATTATTATGTTACAGATCAAGGTTAGGCAGTGGGGAAACATAAGACCCTAGCTGCCAGCCCCATGTTTGATATTCATTCCTGCTATAAGAAATTTTACTCAAGTCCTGCCACAGTGTGAACAGGCTTTTAGCCAGGATTTGAAAAGTGGGTGTCAAGAATTTGCTAAGATTCTTCTCAAACAAACAGTTTTAAAGAGACATACGAAATTTAATAAATTAAAAACAATTTTCTTTCAAAAGTGGGCATTATAATCATAAATTTAACTTACATCTGGATAGCGGATATGATACTCCCAAATAAACCAATCATGCCGAGAAATTCGACTCTGCTAAAATTCTTGACGACAAACTCTTGTGCAACATTGGACACTCCATACATAACAGCACCACACAGCACAAGAACATCTCCTATTGCTTGGTTTTTACCTGTCAAGCAAAAATAGTTACCAACTTTAAATTCTGAATCAAATTAATAAATAAAATTACATTATGAGCCTGAGATTTTTGTTGTGTGATAGTTGACAGGGCTGCAGTCTGAGTCAACTATTCATGGATAGAAATTGAGAACGAATAATCTAGATATTACATGTATATTGGTATACATGTAAATCTAAGTTACATGTAGTTGTTCAAAACTTGATCTAAATCCTCTTCACAAACGCATTGAAAATGTAAAAAAGCAGCTATCATTTTGTTAACAACCGCACACTGCCAGGCTACTCACTATCTACAACAGAATAGAAACTGAGTATCATAGGCAATAAAAGAATTTCATCCATGATAGAACACTAGCAAAGTTATACTAATAACACTTAGAATATAATAATTGTACAACTGTCAAATGTCCAAGGGTTTTGTGAATGATAAAAATTTAAACTGACCTGAGCCATAATAGCGAGATCCATAATAATCTGCTACAACCAGACAGGCAATGCCAGCCAAACAGGTTAACACTCCTGAGTAATGAATACATTCATAGCGTACTTTCAAGAATATCCATGAGAGTACCAAAACTGATATTGTAGAAAAACAATCCAGAACCTGAGTAGAAATGAAAAATTCCATTAAATCTCAAGTGAACCCGCATTTAGCAAAATGTTCGAATCTCTAGACTAGTTATGTAAGTATGATTGGTGCAGGGGTGTAGGTACTTGAGCCAACCAGTGCTTCAATACTGGTTTTTCATAAATGATCAGCGTCTGATAACGGTTACTTTCTCGCGATTCTGGGATGATACATTCGACAAAGGTTTCCCAACAGCATCATGTGTTTTCCATCCAAGAATAATAACAGAACACTTTATCAGGAACATAGTAGTAAGTTGACATTAACATTTTGGTGTCTATTGGTTTCCATGGAGATTCCTCATTTGCAAACTGAATACTACTTGCACTTGATATTTGTTGCTATTGGCTTTGATATATATTTGAGTAAGACTTCATGCCCAATCTACTCAAGTTAACAACTCACCTGAATGCTTGTAAGATTAGTGTACTGGTAAGCTTTCACTACCAAATAGTTGGCTTCTACATCACAAAGTGCTAACAGAAAATATTTCCATCCTGTTTCTTTTAGTCTAGTTTTGAAGTCCCTGGGATGGCAAGCGAGTGTTGTTGTATACACAAATCCTAATAATAAATAGTTCAAGAAACTTTGTGTTGTTGGAATCTCGATACCATAATTAGTCACTAAAAGCTGACTGAAGACTCCAGTTCCACAAACAAGCCAGGACAACAGTTGACCAAGAACAAGAATTGCTAAAAATTTCCTGAAATGGAAATTGAAGCGGTCAGATGTTTATATTCCAACATGCAATAATTCGATAATTAAGTTAAAACAAAGGAAATCAAAGCAGTAGTGGTTTTGAAATCTGACCTTAGCTGGCTTTAAGTTAGTGCTTTGCCGTTAAAAATTGCCTTCTGCAAATATCGTGCCAGTATGGCGGTTCAGTTTAAAACTTGGTCGACTTTTAACAAAATTTAAGCAGAAATCTTTGATTCTTTGCTAACAAAATTTTTAACCTCAATCAAAACACTCACCGGTTGAAAATTCTCCCACAAAACGGCGAAAACGGCAGACTTTCTACGGTACGTTGATCTGGTTCGTCCGCCATCTTGGAAAACAGGCTATATTCTAAATATGGGCATCATGACCAAATTTGAAATATACTGAATGCGAGGTTGTTTTGGAGGAAGGAAGCCTTGGCGGAAGATATCATTTGAATGGTGAAAGATTGTATGTGCTTTTTTCTTCAAAGGTATGACGTTTCGCTTAAACTTGAACAATTTCAAAATTTTCATAACTTAAATTTGATGTTTCTGGTGTCTTTGAGGCGAAATGTTGCTACATTTGCTTGTCTCATCTCACTCTGCTCACTCCAAAAATCTTAAATGTAGCAATTTAAGCTTACGTGTGGCTTATTTCAACGTTTGTACTTTGTACATCTTTGCTGACTTAAATACGTGATTCGTTGGAAGGTACCTTAGCTGGAAGGTGCCCTAGCTTAGCCCCAACCAGATAATACAATTAATGACTATGTCCTGTTTTCTATTGCAGAATTTTCCAGATCTAAATTCGAAGGCATACTTGCTGGTAGTAGGCATTTTGAATGCAAATGGTTGGATAATTTTCTTGCACGTACGATCCAGGTGTTGTAAATTTGTACAATTTAAAGATGAGCCGCCAACGGAGTGCAGATGCAGCCCGGTTCAAGCCAAAATATTTTTACCAGTTCAGGATTATTTTAATCGGTGACAGTACTGTTGGAAAGTCGTCGCTTTTGCGTCAGTTCACAGAAGGACAGTTTATTGAAAATTCCGATCCAACAGTTGGTGTGGACTTCCATGTGCGAGTTGTGATGCTTTCATGTAAGTTAGTTAAACCTTTTCGAAGTAGTTATACCTGTTGCGTTATAACTCATGCTAGTTCATATTGTGGCTTAATCAATTTTGTCGCACAAATAACCTTCGATCGCTTGAAATATCTCTTTTTCCCTGCCTGAAAATCATGTAACTTGTGTTTTGCGGTTGCTTGCCCGCTGTAGTTGTAAACAAAGTTTGGGAATTTTTCTCTCAATCCACAGACAATTTTTTTGCCACTGAACCATGAGTTCCCTATGTCCTAATCGCCATGAATATCATGTTGTATAGCGGTACTCAAACGCGTTCGATATAAGCTTAAATTATAGTAAGTCTTATTACGTAAGTTATAAGCTTAATCATTTCCCCGTTTGGGCGTTCTAAAGAAAAGATCATTTATTATCATCCGTTACCTGCCAGATCTTTGGAAAATATACATCATTTATACTTGCAAATTAGTTTGTCTCGAAGACATGTGTACACTGGGAAAAAATGTTTACATCTTTTGGATCCCATAATTACCAAGGGATTTAGGTAATTTGATTAAGTTGCAGATCACTTTCTTTTTTAAGATAATCTTGAAGCTTATGGTGTGAATGTCCCAAAAAATCTGTGGTTGTAATAATTAGAACCTGTTACATTAGATTAAAATGGGGAAAAAGTATAGGTAGTGACACTTAGATCTATATTGAAATGGTATTTCACATATTTTTTACATAATTAACGGAAGATTGAAATCACAGGGCAGGGTAAAAAACGCACGTGCGATGACAAGTAAATCTGCTCTTGGGAAAGTGAAAATAGAAGTTAAGTGGCCCCGTGGGCAGATGATGTACGCCTCAGTAGTCTTGTGAGTCTCAGTGAAAAATTATGTCAGCTTGATAAAATGATCATACTTTCCCATCAGGAACTATTTTAAAGCTTAAGATTGCAAATTGAGTGAAGGAATGAGTTGAAAGTGTGGATTGATTTAAAATCCAAGCGTACTTTGTTTGCAATGTCCTCTGATTGCCATATTGGCAAGTATTATATTAAGTTGGGATAAGTGAAAACTAAACTTGGCTGGCCCACTGGGCAAGTAGATTTCAAGTGGGGACAAGTTGGTGTCATTCACTCGTGCACAAAATTAGCTTCTCTTTATTACTCTCCTTGAACAGTTAACTGTAACATGACTATTATTCATTAATAAGAAATTCAAACTAATACAAGAACTACTGACAAAATTATAATAATTATAGTTACACTTGATGAGCAGGCATCACAAAAAAAAATTACAATTATAAAAATTATGTGAGATTAACTTCACAACTTGTGTCCAGAATTGAGGTTAACATTAAAGTTACTTGTAATCTGTACTAAAGTAATGTTATGTAATATGTTTGAGAATTAAATGGCACATTTGAGAGGACACGTCTCACCAGAAACAAAAGTTGCTTTTTTCAGCTACAAAATAATTATTATTATCATGATGAGATATTGTTGTTATTCCTCAGCTGATGTAAAAATAAAACTGCAGATCTGGGACACAGCAGGGCAGGAGAGATTCCGCTCCATCACATACTCTTACTACAGAAACACTGTTGGATGCCTAATAGTTTATGACATTACTAATAGGGAGTCATTCCTTAATGTCAAAGACTGGTTATCAGAAGCCAAACAGTGTGTTGAGGAGAGCGATGTTGTCTTCATGTTGGTTGGCCACAAAATTGATAAAGAATCCAGGAGAGTTGTTTCCACAGAGGAAGGAGAACGCTTTGCCGAAGCAAATAATATGATGTTCATCGAGACATCAGCTAAGGTTTTATGTAATATTGAAGAAGCTTTTATCAGAGTGACCGAGGAAGTTTATAAACGAATGGAGAGAGGAGACTTAGGACTCAGGGGTGGCTGGGATGGGATTAAAGCTCTGCCAATGCGCCCTACAGATGTTCTTGGAATTGGACATGCAGCTTCTGCTGAAGATTTACTGGAACAGCAAGAGTCTAGGAGATGCTGTCCAGGTTGATGCAAGTACTTGTGTCAGCAATATTTTAAGCTACCTTAATTTACCTTTTATCCACAGAAAAATGACAAGAGTTTGACACTCAGTTTAGGAGAAAAGGGGTTAAGTCAATAAAAAAAAATAGTCCATAGTAATCTAATACTAAACCAAGCACAAGGGCCGTGCTGGGGAATAATGGTATCAGGCCGAGGTCAGTATATGAGCACAGCAAGGTACAATAAGGTCCATGGATGTAAAATGGCTTAGCTCAAGTATTCTAGGTTAGTTAAGTATATTAAGTTTATTATATGGCACTTGAAAACAAAAATACATAGCTTGTGAAACTGACTCAGTCATAAGTCATATGGCAAAGTCCTGACCAAGAACGAACCAATCAGAAAACTCGAATTTACCTCAAGACTTGACCTTGCCATATAATAACTATAATAATTATATTGAATGTTTTTGTGTGAGTGGATTTTTTAGTGTGTACTTAATTCAGCTAGGGAACATTAATGTAATGGTGAATCTAGTTAGGTTAAGGTCTTTTTATTCTGACTTTCTTCTCACCAGGAAGAAGTTCATTAAAATAATAATGTGCCATTTCTCAGAGGAGCTTTGTTGGACTACCAGTGGTCAGAATCTAGTCTTTGAACAATACCATGATTCTCAGCAGTGATATTGTTTGTGCTGACTGGCTGATTTTTGCAAGTTCAGACTGCTAAATGGTACTTGTAGACTTTAACATATTGCGTGACTGTGAGAGGATTAACCGAACTTGCATTTGTTCCCTGTTGTTAAAGTTGATTTAGGATTATTGGCTGAAGGAGTATATTAAGCAGTCTTCATTGTAAAGTGTTTTTGACTTATATGGCAGGCCCCTTCTCTGCCTTTTGATAATAACATACAAACTCTGCTCAATCAATGGTATTCACTACTGTCAGGTTATAACCATTATTCATGTGAACATCACATTTTTAGCTTCTCACCCTCAAGCCTCACCTTCAAAGTGCAGTAAATTATTAATCTAAAAACTTTAAAAAAATTTTAAGTTAAAGAGAAACCCAAACCAGCAAGATGAATAGAAAAGCCATGTGAAAACAGCATGAAAGTACTACTGGTTTTTAAAGAATGTTTGCATAAACAAGGCTTGAGGTGAATTTCAGTAAACAGCATCTTACAGGTGGTCTGTTATCTTAGTTGACATCTCTCTTCTCCAACAGAAGTTCACTTCTGTTGGTTTAAAAGCTGTGTCTGTGGGTTGTCATTAGTAAATTCGGGTGCATTTTTTTTTCAAAGTTTCTTTTTTGTCCTTGCAATATTCTGATTGACAGTAGTAACAAATTCTACTGTTATTAATATTTAAATTTATCATCATTTAGACCTTAGAGCAGAACTTACTAGTTAGATGTTTGTATGTTATTGAAAGGTGCAGTGTAAGGTTAAAGCCATGAACAAAGTATTTTCTAAATTCTTATCCTTCCTAAATTTCAGCAGAAAAAAAAACTCTACACTGTACCAGAGTTTCCACTAAAAGTGTCACAGTTCACTATGTTTTTCTCAGTGTGAGGTGGGGGACGGGGGTGGGAAATGGGTTTATTAGTCTTGTAGATGTTTGGTATCAAAAATCACTACAGACCGAAATATTTTATTAATCATTAGTATTTTACCTAGATAAACTGTTTCTATTGTATCCTGGCAGTTCTTAAGTTATTTGCCATAAAAGTTTTTTTTTTTTTTTTGTAATTTTAGAAATAGTTTAGTAATTTTAGCGTATGTTTTAATCTGTTGTATTATTTTTGGTGCTTTTTATTTGTTATTTTTAAGTGGTTATCACTTCTGAATCATTATTTTATTAAAATGCACAAAGTCAAGAACTTTTAAACTTAAAACAGTTTGGAATGATAAAGTTACCTCTAGGTGGAAGTAATGTGTAATAGGCAGGTCAGTCAGAGGGCTGTAAAACCCAACCTTTGTTACTATAGTTTGAGGTGGAAAAAGTGCCTTGCATTAAGAAGGGCCTCTTTTTAACTGATAAGAATCTGAATGCAGGAATGTACTCACGAAAAGAGCATAGAGAAATGCAAAGCACAGCCATGTCCTTAGTGCATGTGACACTTCGCAGCTTATGTAACTTAACAATCACAGGGAGCAACTACTCTTACTATTTCATCCAAGCCACATGCAAGATAAACTTGAGAATGCATGCGACATAGAATTGGAACTGGAATTAGAAGGTCTTCAAGGAAAGGTCAAGGTGCTTGAAGTAAGATCTTCCTTAGTTTTCTTGCCCAAGACATCCTACATGTATTTCTGACTATGACTATCACGTAAATCGCTACCAGAAAATTGTTTGGACACTCCTAAGGTATCTTTAGAGATAAAACACTGGCTGACTGAAAGGAGACAATCAAGTATATGTGACAGGACTACATGCCATCCATTAGGATTGGACAGCCAAAATTGGAAAGGCTCTAGGCCAAATCCAATTAATTGGCTGTCAGAGGAATTTTTTGAATCCAATTATTTCCAGACGTTGTCCTCTTAGTTATCTATGTTGTGTTAGCTTGTGAATAGGCTCTCTAGTCAAGGATGGGGTGAAAAAAAGAAAAAAAAGGGAGGAAAGCCACTGTCCTTCCAGCTGGGGTCAGACCCCTCCAGCCAGAGCCTGGCTAAGGTTGTGTATGACACTCCAAATTACTTGTAAATTGGGACACTATCCAAATTAAAATTTAATTAAATTTGGACAACTTGCAGAGTGAACAAAATCATAATAATATTGTGCCCAAACTTTTGGGCTGGTAAATATATGATAATGATGGTGAACAAGGACTTTTTCAGAACCCACAAGACCCAGAGTAAAGGTCATATGACGGTAAATTATAGTGTAATATATACTCGTAATGAACAGCCACAAACATTTTTCATAACATTTTAATTTATATTGAAAGTAACATTCACATACAAACACCACCATAACCATGTGCTTAGAAATATTATTTCACAGGGTGTTAACAGTACAAATTTACTTCAGTCTGTAACTGGGTGAAAATATGAGATTTCTTAAAGGTTTCCTTACTTTTGATGACTGTTCTTCAATTTACACATTACTATGAGCAGTCCATACTTTCCCTTGTAGACCATACAGTGAGCAACAGAAAGTTTAATATCTTACAAGTTGAAAAACTGTCCACATGAAAATTAAATGATATCTAATAAAACTTGCAATACTGACAAAACTGTAATTTTGTTGAATAATCACGTAAAAACAAACATTCCAATCTAAAACCTGTTTATAACTTAGTTATGAGATGAAAAAAACTTGTCTGATAACAATCAGTAAATTTATTCTTTAACCAGGTGTCCCTTGTATTATTTTGTGAAGAAGTGGTTACTCGCAAAGCTGAATATTATCCTGAAATCTGTTATGATTGTTCAATGAAAGTAGAAAGGTTATGAACTTAACTTCATGTAATCTCAAAAGACAATAACATTGTATGCCTTGTATACCAATAATGAGTAACAAACACCTCATTATTGTTAACACTTTTGTGCGTTTTTTATCACACATCCAACACTGAGTAATTGTATTACTCAAACTATAAACTAAGAAAATTGATTACATGAAGTAGTGCATGTCATACAGCAGATATATCAGCATCTTCAGGGATAAGGCCAAGTCCCTTCAGAGCATAGATGGCTGCTTGTGCCTTGGCCTGTTTCTTATTGCCACATACAACAGCAGGTTGGTACTCAACACTGTTAACTAACACTTTAAACAGAAACTGCTTGTGGTGCGCAGGGCCATGGTCAAACACCAATGAATAGTCTGGCAGTTGCCATTTCCTCTTGCTGCAATATTCCGCCAGAGCAGACACGGGGTGCTTTCCTGGAAAAGCAAGTGAAAACTAAAGATTAGTATGCCTAAAATGGAAGCATATTTCACAAAATGCACAATGCTTTCAGGCACTGATGTTAGTAACTGTTTCAGTCAGCTCTCCACCTCACATGAAGTGAAGCAAATAATATTGTAAGCAAGAACAGGCTTAACACCAATCTCCTTGCAGACATTATTTTGGTTGCCACGACTGCCTAGAGAGGGGATGCATACACTGTACATGCTTGGCAACCAAATAGCAGCCACAAAGGATGATAGCTAAGCACTGTTTATCTCACAGAACAGTAAAATGTGCCTGGTTTGGACCTTTGTCCCAATAAATTGTATTCTGTATTTTGGTTCTCTGCAGTGTTATCACACAGACATCCTGAAGGTTCCAGTGCGATCCAACAGTTCCTGTGACAGAGGCAAAGATTTGATGGCAAAGAAAGAAAGAAAGAAAGAAAGAAAGAAAGAAAGAAAGAAAGAAAGAAAGAAAGAAAGAAAGAAAGAAAGAAAGAAAGAAAGAAAGAAAGAAAGAAAGAAAGAAAGAAAGAAAGAAAGAA
>Ga0126339_10000357_pt1 | contig 23933 bp, 21 predicted proteins | sample OrbTmetagenome_2_FD_92532 | JGI IMG/M metagenome (GOLD analysis project Ga0126339, IMG submission 92532) | Coral microbial communities from Petempiche,Puerto Morelos, Mexico - Orbicella T R C metagenome | ecosystem: Host-associated > Invertebrates > Cnidaria > Coral | place: Petempiche,Puerto...
CAAAAAAAAAAAAAAAAAAAAAAAAAAAACCATCCATCTTGCACTCACGCTTGGTCAATAACCCACACGTAATATTGCCACCCTAAAAATCACATACTTGCACGCGCAAAATTATGTGTAACCAAAGTAACAAGTAATTTGGACACTTCTGTACGCAATATAATTAACAGATAATACGACTTCGTCTTAGTCCATATATATATTTTTTTCATTCAGTTATTTGCAAATTGAACAACATGTTTTCCTATTGCATATACAAATATCTAAGCTGTTATTTGTTCATTCGCTTGTCTGTTTGTATGTATGTTTGTTTATTTACTTGTTTATTTATTTCGTTTTGACAGCCAAGTGAATGGAACCTTGGAAAGAAAACCAGTCAAGATGCCAACTGTTGAAGCAAACGGCAAAATAAGTCATCCCCTGAAAATGTATCATCACAGTCAACTGTGGGGAACACGACATGGCGACGAAATAGAAGACTCTGATTCAGAAGAGGAAGACATTGATCCCACAAAAGGATCTTCTCTACAAAAACTTGATTTGTCAGCCAACCAAATAACAAAGATTCCTTTAGGTTTGTCTTGCTTGGCCACCAATCTTGGAACGTTGAATTTATCAAACAATAGCATTTCTGAAGTTCCCTCACTGGCTCTGTTTCCAACTTCACTTGGGACGTTAGATTTGTCGCACAATAACCTGACCGCATTCCATCCCATAGCTGAAAATATCCCGTATGGAAATGGGACAGAGAGTCAGTGTTACAGTGTCACTGAAGGTCAGCGGCCGAGCATGAGGCGGCGAGTTAGTGCAGAGAATGGACTGCAGGTTGGCAAAGCACGACTTTGCCGGCATTCAAAGCACAGGATTCTTGCGCATCTTAAGCGGCTGGACTTGAACAACAACAAGCTTGGAGAAGTTCACTTTGTGCTTCCTCGGAATCGGCCTGCATCGGTTGCGTCTGCCGCAGACACATCTCCAGCGAACGCACGGAGCCCAGGCATTCTGTTTCCCAGCTTACAGTCTTTAAATCTGAGCAGCAATGAGCTGTGGAGTTTACCCAAGGATGTAGGGGTCCTCTCTAAGCTTGGTTCACTGCACGTGAGCAACACTAAAATCACACGCCTACCCGCAGAAGTTGGGCTTCTGTCTGAACTGTGGGACTTGCAGTACCAGGGATTACAGCTACAGGATATCGAACCTAGTGTACTGGAAAGAAAGAAGACCAAAGATATTGTTGGATATCTAAGATCAGTTCTAGAAAGGTGAGGTGTCCACTGACTCTTAACGTATCTTAGCTGGTTTATGCAACCAGCTTCTACTTAGTCAGTCACCATCACAACCTATCTGTTTCGTGACTGGTGTCACGCAACGCTAATCTCGTACACAGATCTCACTCTGTTTGACGCTGAAAAGTTGGATCTCCCTTCCACATGGCCGTGGGAGATCTGGACTCGAGATTAACGCAACGCTTCAGGAAGAGAATCTTGCTTATCATTGTCCGTTTCCATTCTATCTATCTTTTGTCATTCTCACTTCCTAATGTGTTCCTTTCATTTATCAAGTACAGTAGTACTGTTCTACAACACCGAACCACTATTTTAAGTCTCTAATTATCTGCGTTATGTTAGGAAGGTTTTATGCACAAGTTATTGTTCGAAACTGTCATAAATACGAAAGATGTACTCTCAATTTACAGAATCTAGCATTGTAATCCGTTCCCCTCTTCGCCATCGTTAGTCATCCTTTCTTTATGGAGGATGCGGGTTTTACTTTCATATAGGTATATTTGGCAGTTCATGTTTCAAACCTATCGCTGTCCTTCAATAAGTGAGTTAAAAAAATCTCACGAAGGGAACCGTTTAGTACTTTCTTTAATTCGTCAGGTCTGAGCCTCACCCAAGCATGAAACTCATGTTTGTCGGAGTTGCAAACATCGGCAAGACGACATTGTTGAACCAGCTGAGACAGGAGGGAACAGGCAGCTACCAGAACTCTCCTCCTGTGGGATGGACAGAGAGAAAGGTCAAGAAAAGGCGGGCTGGATCAATCACCGGTACGTGAACAACTGTAGTATTCGCTGCAAAACTGGCCTTTTCTCGAAGAACGTACCATCCTTGTTCCTTTAGCTTGCGCGAGCAAAAGCACTTCCGGCAAAGTTACCACGTCAGCTTAAAGTTTTGTACATTGTGTGTGAATAGAAACCGTGGGCTCAGACATTCAGCTGCTGATCGAATAAGCGACTCAAGTTTTGTGCCAATTCATGTGCCCTGTCATAATAACGCTTTGTCGTTCTATCTGAACAAAAAACATGGCCTTATGCGGCAAACAAGCTGTGTACGTTTTGGGAGTGATCATGTTAGTAGTTCTTAGGTTGAAATGCGTATCCTTACTTAATTACTTCTGATGGTAGAATAGTTATCCGCTATGCCGCGAGCCTACGACAGTCCGAAAACAACAAAAAATTCAGATTCCTCGAAAAGTTTCGAACCCGATCGGGGACTCTGGATTGTTTTCCCACTGGTTCGCGCTCATGGCATGATGTTTGTTCATCGATGTCCTTGGTGACCGTGAATTCACCGGTTGGTTGAATGTGTACGAAGGTTACTGATTAATCCGATCTAGGCGCGGAACTGTGATTGTGCATTGAGGCCGCTCAGTGGCTGTATGGGGGAGTTAGCAACTCTTGCTTTCAGTGCTGCCCGTTTGCTTTGTTTGCTCGTGGCTTATCATCATTTTACGGGGCTTCACATTTACCAGTATTTATCTCTATTATTTACTTTTAAATGTATGTACGTACTTATTTACTCCTTATTTACATACTCTTTACTTCTTTATTTACTTTATTAGTATATACTTTAATTTACATATCCTGACTTATTTCCTCCCAACTAATTTTAAACATATCCCACCTTTTTAGGTCGCTCTAAGAAAGCTGAGGTGAACATCTCCACTGTTGGTGTTGATGTATGTGACTGGATCTATCCAAAGAAAACTGATTTTGCCTTTGGGCGGGCAGACAACAGAACAAGCATCAAATTCAGCACCTGGGACTTTGGTGGACAGGTGAGGCTTGGAAGGGGAAGGGAGGGTAGGGAAGGAAGGGTAGGGAAGGGGAGGGGTGAGTGCCATTGAACTTAGCAAACCAAGCAAACTGACATCTGATTGTCAGTTTTGCTTTGATGAAGTGGTAACTTTACTAAAATAGTTAAGCGACGCTTTCTTGTGGTATACCATCACGATGGAGTCCTACGAGTCACTTGTATTTTCTTGTTATACACACTCGCCTAAAGGCTGGTGTTTACACCAAGAAATACAGGTGACTCGGGGGATATTCCATAAGGGTTGGATAACTAGTATGTAGCGTGCGTTTCAACAGCTAATTTGGAACACAATAATCACATTTTGTCTTCCAGCGAGAGTATTACGCCACACATCAATGTTTCCTGTCTCATCGCTCTCTGTACATCGCTATGTGGAAAGTCACAGGTGGTGAACAAGGCGTGAATGAAATTGAACCGTGGCTGCTCAATATCCAGGTTTGTTGTCACGATTCTTTATGAATGTCCTGGCACTTACCCTGGCTTTCAGTTCTTACCGAACGTCTTGCCTGCGTTTTGGTGTTAATTGTGTGAGAGCAGTTCCAGTTGTAATGGACAAAGAGGATTACATGTCAGCAAGGCTGGGAATGGTTGAGCTGGATTACAGGACGTTCTGTAATTTTTTTGTAGTAATACACACATTTTGTTGATCAATACACATATTATTATACTTATTATTACGCTACGTAAAATTACTGCAGACTTTAAGCCAGCAAATGAAGTTCTAAAACATTAAACACCGAAGTATACTAAGACATGCGGAAGCCCTCTTAAAACGCTATGCCTATCAAATCTAACAACAAGCCCTATCCTTGAATCCTAGCTTTAAATTGGGATATTCCGAGTTGTTTGATGTCGAAGTGTTTGCCAACTGAAGAGCATTAGTTTTTGGTGACATGCCCGTTCAGAAATTGTCTATGTTTATTTCTACAGGCGCGTGCCCCAGATTCTCCAGTCATTATTGTAGGAACACACTACGACATGCTAGAAGCTGACAAACGATCAGATTACCTCACAAACTTGAGGACCATGATATCAGATAATTACATCGCCACTGAGTTCGGCGGAAGAGTCCAAAACACACGGGAACGAGGCTTGCCCAAGGTGATGGCCATGATCGAGGTCAGCTGTAAGACTGGGTACCACATCCGGGAATTACGACAACTGATCTACAACACGTCATTTGAGATCAAAGAGAAAGGTAGTAAAGGATTCACTTGTGTATAACTAGTATGCGTCCTTTGAAAAAAAAAACTTTTGGCTGTGGCAGCCGAAACAAAAATAGAGAACGGAGCAACACAAAAAAGAGGCGCGTCGCTCGATGTACAAGAAGAAGTCTTCTCTGAGGATGACTTAACAGAGAAGAGTTTTTCCCTTTAGTCTTGAATTACCTCGTTAGGACAGGGTCAACTTGAATAACTCATAATTAAATTTTGAGCTACACTAATGGATTATAGCTCAGCCAATCAGATTGCTGAATTTGCATTAGTATAGTCGGCCGGTTATACTAGTAGATTTCTGCTCATGAACACTCAACTAAATTAAAACGACTTCCATTTACGCGTATTTTCTGACTTTGCGAACGTAATTTTTCTACCTTGAGATAGGTCTCGACCATGCAACCTCTTACAGCTGTCCACTGACTCGATTTCACGTCTCTCACTCAACAGGAAGTCGCGTGCCTCTGCTGAAAACTCCAATTCCCGCCAGTTACATCGCAGTTGAGGAGGCTGTAAGCGTGATTCGTGAGAGATGTTACCGTGACGACCAGACTCCTGTCCTCAAGTCCGAACAATTCAGGTATAGCTGTCGTTGAGGTTGTTTTTACGTGCAGATTTACACCCTTTGCTTTCACAGCTATAAAGGGATGCAATGATTTTCAACTCCGCACATCGCAATGACTCTCACTTAGCCCCCGTTCACGCTACGCCGGAGGAATTTAAAAACGCAGCAATCACCGGTCATTTTGAAATTGTGTTTGAGGAAAACTCGGGCAGGGAAATCACGTGATTATCGCCGTGACGCTATCGGTTTTGAAAAGCCCCGTTTTCAAAATGAAAACCACGAAAACCAAAAGCCTGCGTCTTCGAATTTCTCCCTCCAATTTGAAGAACATTTTCGAAAAGCTCTGCTTTCAGTGTGGACGGTAGGCCTAATCGCAGAAATAAAGCTGCGTTTTGAAATTTCTCCTAGCCCACTGCTCAGACGTCCTTTGGGTTCGTGACACAATATTCCTTGGGGAGGAGTGCGTGACAAACCATAAGAACGTTTGCGCAGGAGGCTAACTTAGAGCTTATCAGTTACTCAAGTTGATAGGTCCATGTCGAAAAGCTCATTCCTTTGTTGTGTCGTTGTGTTTCTTTAATAGTGCTGCGGTTGAAGCTGAGCTTGCGAGACAGAAGGTCCATTTGAGAGGACCAGAGGAGCTACAACAGGCAACAAGATTCCTACATGACAATGGTACGGAAAATATTACAATGAACAGTAAGCACACAGGTTTGCATGACTTGACGAAAACATATAAGTCAGATGACGAGGGCTCGAAAGTTATATGAACCTGAATCACAGAGACGGTATATAGAGATTTTTTAGAGGTTTAGTTGGCGTGGTGGCCTAATGCTTAGCTCGCAGGATATCCAGATGGAGAGGTCTGACTCACAATGTAAGGTCTAGAGTTTTTTGTCATTACATTAGCACCTATAAACTTATCTACAATAGTTGATTTAGTTGCCATGAAGCCAATGGAACTTCTAACTTTATCTACCTATCTTCTCCGTTATCGTTCAAATGTTTTTCGCCTTGTATCGCAGGTGTGCTGTTGCATTATGACGACCCATTGTTACGTGACTTGTACTTCTTGGACCCACAGTGGTTGTGTGACATGTTGGCGCACGTTGTCACCGTCAGGGAAGTGAACCCTCACATCAATAATGGTAAGAGGCAATTGTCTGAGCACACGGTTTCAGGCAGGGACATTTGCTTTGCATAGCATAACCCATTTTTCCGGGCACTTCGGGGGAAGGATTTGTCGGGGGCGGGGATCAAATGTAGTTCTAATTTTTTTGAGCACAGAGTTTAATTCTCATCTTTTTACTGTTTTTCAGGTGTAATGAAGCGGTCCGACTTATCTCAAATCTTCCGAAGTGAGCGCTTCCCAGCGAATCTCATGAGCCAATACATCAACCTGTTGAGCAAATTTGAAGTGGCGTTGCCATGGAGTGCGGAGTTCTTACTTGTCCCCTCCCTACTCCCAGACAGTCAGCAAGAGACCAACCAGCCCGTGGCAGCTGGGGTCAGTTCTGCAGTAGCTCAGGCCATGAACACGACTGCTTACACCAAAGGCAAGGTCCTGCGAAGACAGTACGTCATGTCATACGTACCCAGCGGTTTCTGGCCGAGACTGATCACTAGGTAAGCGATAGAAGAGAAACAGTAATAAGCTAAATAAACTAGTGTAGTTTTCATTTGTAAGTAAGATAATTTTACCATTTTCCTAGTTTTTCTCTGATTCCACGTTTGTCGAATTTGGTAATTGGTTTGAAAACTCGTTCAACATTCTGGCCAATCACAACGCAAGTGTTGTTCTCACAGCCAATCAACTCCAAATTCAGACCGATCGTAATTTGGCTGACGTGAGTTTTCTCGCCACTTTGCATTCCGCGCCTGGAACTGCTTGCATGTTTTCCCGCGCTTTGCACTGTTTGCATGCTTCCCGACGTTTGGTATCGTTCACATGTTTTCCCGCGCTTCGAGTACTGATTGTTTTAAAATGCATGGTCTCTATGCAACTTTACCTTTAAATTTCAAGTTTTAGCGTTAATGTTAATGATTTCTAATTTGAACGCTCATGTAATGGTTTAGAAAAATTATACTGCTCTGGCATATAAGTTATCTTTTCAGTTACCGGTTTACATAACAGAGATTTCTCCGTGACATTTCTTTGAAAAGTCTTCGAATTTCCGCTCTGGAAAAGAATACAAACCATATTGCTGCCCTGCTGACTGGTTCAAGTTTCTGTAAGGATGGTTTAAATTCACAAGTTTTAAGATACTAAAGCTTGTTTTGTTTTCAGGGTGATTCCAGACGAACGAATCCGCGATACAGTGAAGTCATGTTGTCAGTTGTCTCCCGATGGGCCGGTGCAGGAAGGTGACAGAGACAAACTGGCTTCTGTGGCCCAGCCAGAGTGGTCATGCTGGAAGACTGGGGTTGAACTGTCGTGTTTTGGTGTAAAGTTGCTCAGGATATGTGAGCTAGAAGGAAGACCTTTTTATGGCGCACCAGGTATATCTGCATACAGTTGGTCGTGAGACTTGCTCCTCTCGTATAATTTTGTTGGTATTTCATAATGCGCTTGTAGTCAGATACTATGTTCTTTTCGATAGACTGTCAGAACGGTAAGAGAACGTCAACAAACAGTGGCAGAACAGTGACTGTACACGTGCGTTGTAACTTTGCGGTTTTCTGTAAAACAACAACGTTAAAATGACAAACTTCTGGGTATTTTGGAGAAAGCAAAAGATTGTTGCTAATTTTTTGTATTTCGTTTTGGAACTGAAACCTGTCATGACATGTTTATTTTGACAAAGTTTTGAGACCGATATGAACACGGAACAGGTCTAGATAATTGCGATGTTCGAAGATAAAATATAAATTTATTTTTAACTGGGCGTCGTCCTCGGTGTTACAATGTTCATCCTATTAAAAAAAATGTTCCAAAAACTGTATAATAAAAAAAATTATAGCTATGGTAACTTAAAAATCATTTAGAACCTTCCTTTGCTCATGCGCGTTGTTAGATTGCGTGAAACCTTGCAGAGATTATGAGAGGGTAGTACTAAATGTATGAAAAACATACTTCTGTTTCAGATGACATCGCCAATCCATTACACTACAGACGTGAGGTACACGACACCACTCGGTATTCCACCATTGAGGTTATCACACCATGCGTCCGTATCAGTATGGAGAAGTTTGAACAGCGGAAGAAACTGTCTTCAAAAAGAACGAACCGAGGAAGGTCAGAAGAAGGTCAGTGCTCACAGCGACAAGAAATTTAGTAAGGGGAGTCCCTTGGGTACAACGTCCCTCGTCAATATTTTTTGAGATATAAGTAAAAATTGGTTTGTGTAAGAAGCCACCTTGCACCGCTTTTTCGCTTCAATCTCGCGAAGACGTTTAAAAAGGGATAACAAACACGCTGTAACAATTTTCTTGACAGCCGATCCAAATATTAAAAGAAACTTTGACAGCATATTGTACATGATGATCGAGAAACTCAGGAAACATTGTTTTCTTTCCTGGCAAGAAATTTTCCAGAATAACATCTTGATTTTGTGAATTGTCTTCGCAGACCGACGCGAGGGTTCTAAGTTGATCGGTTTTAAAGTGAAGTCCGTCTCCGAGTGTAGTGTCCAGACTGCCGCTCGGCTGATCGCTATAACTGTGGAACACATGGACACACTCATCACTGACTGGTTCCCAGGCCTTGACGCCATCACGGTGCATGGATATCGCCTGGTTACCAGGATTATCCCATGCCCCAAGTGTATCATGGCGGTGTGTGGAGTTGAGAGCGAGAAAAATGAAAAGGAAAGAGTAAGTGCTGCGATAGATGTTCTGATCTCATCTTCTGGAGCAGATAGCGGGATTAATCTGTCCATGACTGATGGCAGCAGTACGAGTGCGTCGCCATGGCCGAGCCCTGTACATGTTTCAAGAAAACCTGGAGGTAATGGAGAAGGTATGCAGCTCCCTAGAGACTTCATGTGCGCTTTCAATTCAACTAGAAATTGAGGAACTTTCGAAAAGGGGCCGGGCAAATAGTACGGAAATTTCCTGGCAAACTTTCCGGAAAATCCGAAAATTATTGATCTTCCGGAACGCGAATCATTCAACCGAAAATTGAGGAAATTCCAGGAGGAAAATCAATTGAAACGGAAATTCCCGGTTAGGAATTTTCGAAAATTTGAGTATACCTCGTGCGGTTGTCCTTTTTCCCCGGAAATTCTCGAAAAGCTGTTCTGTTCGCCTTTGAAACTTTCTGGGTATCCAAACCGGATTGTTTTGACTTGGAAAGAGGAAAGAGGGAGTCCTTATGGACACAGCTATGGGGAGAAGAAAGTCCCTAACATAATAATATTATATCCCAGGGAGGAGGAAAGAAGAGAATTCATAGCGGTATGATTTTACACTGGGTGGAAGGAGAGAATATGGTTTCTTTACCTCTAGCCCGTGTAGTGGTGTCGGAGGAGATGAAGGTAACTCATAATATCGAGTCCAGATCTCCCACGGAAAAAGAACACTGTTTTTTCGCGGGACACAGCGGGTAATTCCGCACATTATTTGGTTCATCTTGTCCGCTGACGGAGCTAGCCATGAGATAGCAAAAATTTGGAAATGTTTTGCTCACGGAGCTAGCCATACAATAGCAAAAATCAAATCTTTGCAATGTTAGTTGTGTATTAAGTATGAACGATTCATCTGTGTTGTTTCCAGTGAACCCAGCTTTGCAGACCACTGGCTCTTCTGACGTGCCGTATGTACTTAGCCATGGTTCTCCCCAGACCCCTTCACGTGAACGTTTCTTGTCGGAGCCTGAGAGATTTACGTTCGGATCCGTGAGTACCGAGCGGGAGACTGAGGAGGAGAGTTCGAGTTGCTTTGACTACACTTCTGACCAGGTGAGGCAATTTCTTCATCGGCACGCATGCTTTGAATTTTCTTCGACCGAAAAAGAAGCAGAGAGATTGTAAACTCGTATCGAAATCTCTAGATTAAATCGCAATTGAAGATTGATTTCGAATTCTCCAGTTTTGTCTGATGCGCATGCGTAATCTAAGGACTAATCATGTAAACTTATCACATTGTCCCATATGTCTTGTCACATCACTTTCAACATACCGCCGAACTTCGTCGTTGGTATAGTAACTCTGGTTTTCCTTCAACACGTATAAATCTTTCGCCTTTTACGTGGAGGAGAACAACTGAATGAGTCTATAGACTAATTTTTCGTCGCCCTGCCTTTCGGCGGGGCACCCAACAACTGTGAAAAATGATATTATATGTCAACATACCCGGTGCTAACCAAACATCGTGTTGAAATGCCCCGTAGAGAAATATTGGTTAGAAAAACTGTTTTCCTACTGCGCCAAGGTGACGCAAAAAAATCTTAGAGTATTCAAGATGCACGCTTCGAGCATTCAAGAGTATTCAAACATGTGAACGTCAATTATTCAAGTTGAATCTGGGCACTAGAATCCTAGCACATTCCGGAGAGGCGCAAGAAAAACGTGACGTAAACCTGGAGTATTCAAGCGTGTTTAAGGAGTAGACGCGAGGTATTCAAGGTGAATTCGGAAAAACAGGCCGGACTCAAATAGGATATCCCTTGTGTATTTCGAGTCAGGCGTCCTTGAATACGCGACCTGCGCCGCCGATCCGTATTCGGGCGAATTTGGGCCTGAATATCTGGTATTTTACGCAGTGCCCCTTGCCTACAGTTTTTCCCGTCCTGTCACGGTTCTGGAATATGCTGTCTGGCTGAACACGAATATTTTTTCATCTAGAGCACAGACAGTCATGGAAGTGAAAGCAGCCATTCATTCTCCCCAGAGAGGGGTGGCAGGGGAAGGAAAGGCCGCAAGACGCGAGGGAGTACCGACAGTGAGGAGGGTGACGTGGCGGACATGAATACCAAGACCAAGAAATCTGCTCAGGATAAGAAAAGTCAGGAGGAACCCAAGAAAGGTACGTACACGAGCAAGATGGTGACAGTCACATACGTTATAAACATGCATGATCTCGGATATCACAATTGCAAATTTCCGTCGTCTTAGAAGCGGAATTTTTCCTGTTTTGAAAGCAACGTGCCTTGTTAAGAGAGTCAAGTATTGTTTTATTGTTATTATTGTTATGTTTAGAGTAATAGGGCAGGAAAAGGTCAGACAAAGACAACGGTTTTTTTGTTTAAGTCAGAAAAAAGTGTTATTATGGTCAATGAAAATTCAGTGCTCTCCGCGAAAGAAATTAAAGCAATGTTTTTCAGCGCAATGGGGCTGTGTTGATCTTGCTTTTATGTTCTTAAGATTCATTTATACCTACGATTTGTCGGTCCCATTTGCCGACCACGACAATTCACGAACCTCACCGGCGCCTGTGAATAGCGATGCGCCCGTCTGACTAAACTCCGACTGACAAGTCGGCCCGATCATTTATTTCTGCTTTAGCCCCTGCCGTTTTAATTTGTGAAAACTCATTATATCCCGTTGAGTGGCAAAACGTAAAATAAAACCTACACGAGAAGTGGTACCGCGAAATTTTTTAGGGAGGCGCGGTGGCCTCATGGTTAGTGCGGTCGACTCGGGACGGAGCGGTCCGGGCTTGAGCCCTGGCCGGGGACATTGTGTTGTGTTCTTGAGCAAGACACTTTACTCTCACAGTGCCTCTCTCTGCCCATGTGTATAAATGGGTACCGGCCAACTGGGTGGTAACCCTGTGATGGACTAGCATCCCATCCAGGGGGAGTAGAAATACTCCTTGGTCGCTTTATGCTACAGAAACCGGGATAAGTTTGGCTCGTATGTAGACTTTACCTTTACCTACGAGTTTCCAGCCAAAGAACTGCGGCGATAATTCAATCGTCCGTTGTCACTGAGTGAGTTCCTGTGATAAGTTTTTCTTCGTTTTAATTCCTCAGGAAGCACAGACAGCACGGAGAGTTTTAAACGTGGATCCAGTAAGTATGGTTCTTTCAGAAAGCGACCGACCAAGGATGACACGGTGATTTATTCATTTGAGTTTGAAGAATGTGTGCTGGCTGCCTACAATTCTGAACCCGTGGAATGCACCGTACATGGTCAGCTGGAGCTCAAAGAACTTGCCCCGGATGCTGTAAGAGTTTAAAACCTTTAAGCTTTCACCCCCTACCGCCAAAGATATATATCCGACTTTAACCTTGTATGTCGTTGTTTTTGCCTTATTGTTAACGTTTTTCCAGCTCAGTTTTTAACAATAGTACCCTTCAGTGCGTACGAACAATAGCACCAAAGCGAGGTTGAGGTGGACATTTTCATACATTTGCTGTACTTTTGTCCACCCTGACCTCGATTCGGCGCCATTGTTTATTGGAATACAGGAAAGGTCCATTTCAGCAAGCAGAAATTGGATCACATGTGGCTATAATGGATTTCAATTGACTTTCAGTGAGCTATGTGCTACTTTTGTTTTTGAGGTCATAATCGGTTTTTCATATCATGGAGTGTGCTGTAGCCAATCGGAATTCTGTTCTCATTCAATCAACTACAAAACCCGTACAAATCCTGATTTGGCTTGCATAACTTTTCCCGCGCTTGCCAACGGTGACATATTTTCCCGCGCTTACCAGCGGCGACGCGTTTTCCCGCGCTTACCAGCGGCGGCACGTTTTCCCGCACTTGCAAAAGGCTACCAGCATGACTAGTGTTTCCTTCAAGTTCTGATTGGTCAATCACGCTATTTCGCGGTGTAGTTATCAGCGTTATGGTCACTTTGTTTTACGACGTTGATATCAAAAAGGGCATTGATCAAGAAATACATAACAATTTTTTTTATGAGAACGAGAATGGAAGTGTGGAGCACAGAGAAATACTTAGATCTAGAGATGTATCGACTTCTTCGAAACCTTGACTGGTGTTTCCTTTTACTCTACAAGAGAGAACCAAAACTGACGGGTTATTTTGCGTTAACGAAAACACAGCCAGCGTGTCTGTTGTGCTGAAGAGCATATGTGCTTTTAGGTTTTAATTTTGATTTTCGTCTTCCTCAGATGTTTGAAGACATCGCTCCCAACATGAACATTCAAGCGTGCGACATAACACGAGGTAAATTTCTGGGCAAAGGAACGTTCGGCTCAGTTTTCCGCGGGGAACTGAAGCAGACATCCGGGGACTCAATAACTATCGCCATGAAGATGCCGCTGAACAATGAAGTGGGTGACGAGGCGCGACCGGAAGAAGTACAAATGGCTGCAGCAGCCAGGAGAGCTTTGAAAGAAAATCCAACTATGGCACTGAACGACGCGTATAGGTGAGAAAACGCGTGGTATTGTCTGATTTTTTTTTTTTTTTTGAGCAATGATATTACTCCTTGGGTGCGATCGTGAATCTCTGACTGGGAAATTAGTCATCAATTTGATCAATTTGAATCAATCAATCTGTGCGGGTGAATGAAGTGACTGTCTGTCTGTCTGTCTATCTGTCTGACTCGCAGACTAATGGTTGAGTGTCTGATTGACTGATTGATTGGTTGATTGATTGATTGATTGATGGATGGATGGATTCAATGATTGATTGACTGACTGAATGATTGATGATTGATTGATTGAGTGAGTGAGTGAGTGAGCGAGCGAGTGAGTGATTGATTGATTGATTGATTGATTGATTGATTGATTGATTGATTGATTGATTGATTGATTGACTGACTGAATGATTGACTGCATGATGCACTGATTAATTTTAAAGGACTGTGCGTCAGGAGATGTCCATCCTTCTTCCCTTGAGGCATCAGAATATCGTCTCGTTGTTAGGTTACTGTCTAAACCCGTTCTGCATGGTCTTGGAATTCGCACCGCAAGGGGCCTTGGACCGAATCCTCGCCAGCTACAAGAGAGCTGGAGTTCGCCTTAATGCCTACGTCATTCAGAAATGTATCGTGCAGGTATGGACTGTTATGTTCAATAACCTGGAATTGTCCAGTGGCTTAAATCAAAGCCAAAATACACAAATGTTGGCCACAGAACTAATGTTTCAAGAATGTAACAGACAGTGCTGCTTCTTAAACATATTCTGAACTGCATGGATTTTAGGCAAAAGAGGATTTTAAGTTATATTTTGTACTTTTTATTCCTCTCTCTGACGTCTGAAATTTTCAAATGCATAACTTGTTTTAATAATGACTTGCTTTCCGTGTTTCAAGCTTAGAACTATTGATAACCGATATAGGCTGCATAGCGCCGACTGAGAGCAAAAATCATGTCCCTAAGCTTTGACCAACTTTTGTGCGCTTAGAAAGGAAACGACTGCTGACACAGGCTAGCGGTCGATTTTGTCGCACAGTAGATAGTTGTAGTCTATGCTCTTGTTGATTATACAAGAAGGGCCTCCATGGAGTAAGGCTGTCGCTGGTCGGGGTGTCACCCTCTTCCATCTATAGAGAACGTTTTTCGTACAGTTCATTATAACTAAGAGACCCGGGGACTAAGGTGACCCTGGACGTAGGCGCTTGTTGAAACTAGGGTAACCGTAAGGGGTGGGGGCACCTTTTTCTATGTAAACACTTTGGAGATGTTTGGCTCACCTACCAGGGACAAGTTGAAATATATAGATCTCGAGCGAAATCAGGAAGGCTAATTTGTGGCTCGGTCAGGGAGGGACACTTTTTGATGTCAACGATAGGTAAAAAGATGGCACGTGGAAAGAGAGATAGATTAACCCTTCCAGCAAGGACAACTGTTCAGTTCTCCATAAAAACAGACCCTGAGTTTTCTTTTTCTCCCATATCTAGTGCGCTTCAGCCTTGAAGTACTTACACCGTCATCACATCATCTATCGAGACCTCAAGTCGGAAAACATCTTAGTGTGGCAGTTCCCAGCTCCCACCGGCCCAACTCAATCCACTCACCAAGTCACTATCAAACTTGCTGACTACGGTATCAGCCGGTCAGCGGCACTGGCAGGAATGAAGGGCCTGGGAGGAACTCCCGGGTTTATGGCTCCCGAGATTGAAAAGTATGTCGGGAAGGAGTTGTATACGGACAAGGTGGACTCTTTTTCGTTTGGAATGTACATTTATGAGCTGGTGACGCTGCATCAGCCCTTCAATGACCTCAACCCAGCACAGGTCAAACAGCTAATTGTGGAAGGTCACCGACCGCCATTAACTGCCAAGGTTTGTGATAGACTTTTGCTTTTAGTGATTTGATGTAACGCTTGTTATAGGATAGACTACGTGTAGTTCCTCTTTCGCTTAGTCCGTAGTGCGTGACGCGAAAGAAAACCGCGAGAAAAATAATGGCCGCGGGAGAGTGTGGGGGCGAGGAGCGCTCCTCGCCCCCAGGCTTTCGCGCGGCCATTATTTTACCGAGATGATTTTTACGTGACTGCCTGGAAGTCAACGTAGTGTTTTTACTGCAACGTTGCCTCACTTTTGCTAATGAGCTCTTTCCTTTTCTAATTGACTAAGATATATCCTCTTTGCTGGTAGCCTTTTGCTAATAGGCGGATTCCTCTTCCCTCTGTTTCAGAACTATTTTTTTATGCGAAACGTTTCACCTAAAAGTGTGTTTTATTTTCTCGAAAATGGACGTCCGGGTGAAACACATTTTTGTGTAAAGGTTTTCACGCAAAGACTCGTTTTGAATCAGAGGTAAAAGGCAACTCGGACTTAACCTGTTGGTATATCAAAGGTTCTGCTTAAGGTCTCGTTTCCAAACAGAGGCATAGAATGCTACTCGTGTTACATAAAAGTACCCACCTGACTAGGCTACCAAACTATCCAACTAATACGAAGGTGATGAACTGTTTTAGGATAAGAAAGCTCCAGTGTTTGTTCTTGATCTGATGGCATGGTGCTGGCAACATGATGCGGACAAGAGGCCGCCATCCCATCACATCTCGCTACTGGCTTCAGCTACTGAATTTCCACACCTCTCTGACGTCATTACCTTCGACAAGCAGGTCAGCTAAACGGCAACAGCAACAACAACAGCCTTTATTTGTTTTCATTCTTACATAAAACGCACATTTCATGGAGAGACATTTGAGAACACTTGAGAAATGAAGAAAACACTCGCCTACGGCTCGTGTTTTCTTCATTTCCCTCGTGTTCTAAATGTCCGTCGTGTTTTATCACAGTGTAATACACGGCTTAGGCTTCTTTATTTGTTAGATAAACTGAAATAGAGGCCGTTGACTTAAACACAAACTACCTACCCAACACACACACAGCACTCGCACAGCCGGTATCATAGATACACTGACTCGGCGAGACGTACTTCTAATTTCTCCCAATAGTCTGCCGGTAATGCAAAGAGGAAGCAAGGAATCTTCCACTAGTTTTTTTCCTTCACAAAATGTGTTCCTTTTGTCGTTAGCAATGCCCAGGCAGTATGGTTTCATCGCCATATTGCTTTTTTCTGTACTTGAAATGGATCAGTGATCGTATTTTTCACACCGTGTAACGATTTTGTTTTCCCTTTCTTGGTTGTCTTTAGCTGGGGTTGAACTGCGCAGTGACAGCTGGCTCACGTGTCAGTCAAAGCCGCGGGGCGGATGACAGGGCCAGCGTGGGCTCAGAGGTTTGGCTCTGTCGGAGCGAGCTGAATGCTGGGATAGGCACCGGAAAAATTAGCGTCGTAGGGTACAGCCGCGGGCGGTGTTATCACAAAAAGGCAAGTAAATTGAACTTTTTTCGAGACTTTTACGTCTCTCTATTAGACTAAAATAATACTCGACGGCTTTGCTTTTATTTCAGATCAGTTTTCGTCATACTCTTCAATTTATAAACTCTAAAAGTACTATATTATCTATCTTTGTAGTAGTAAATGGTACCACAAGCGTGCACACTGTCTTTCAAGATTTCGTTCAAAAACAACAAACAATAACAATAGGACAGCTTTCCTTTTAAGGTTGACACTGAGGTTTTTCACGTGAACGTACTGCTCAATAACTCAGTTTCATGGATAGGTCACGCACTAGGGTTTTGTCCACAGACTCAAAAGTTAGAACCACTAGGTACAGAATAAGAAACAGGACACGTTAAATGTAATAGTCATAAAGCGGGTTTCACTAATTTACATGTGTTTGGTTTTGCACTGATTACTACGATACACGATTAGCTTTAAAAAGTCGCGCCACTTTGTCATTCAATCAGAAGTAAAACCAAACCCACTCTTGAGTGACTCGAAAACGTTTTACATAGTAATTGCAGAAATTCTTGCTCGCTCATTGGCTAATTTTCATTGTCAATAAGCGGACAGACACATGAATTTCTCACGTTTCGACTTTTTGTTATTGTAAAAAAAAGCAAATTGACCTCAGTTGTTCATGCGTCTGTCCCGTCATAACATTGTCAAAGTAATTTGCGGATCCACAGCTACTTTGACAATGTTATGACGAAATTCATGATCAATAACAGGACAGACGCATGAAAAACTGTTGTCAATTTGTTAATTCGCGCTTCGTGTCAACTACATGTATCTTCGTGCTGTGATTGGTGACTGGATTGTCTCTGTCTTTTGTGACTGGGCCAGAGTGATGACTGGTTTTGGTTTTACGATACTCAATTGAAAAGAACTCTGCTACATAACATTCACTTGAATGATAACACACGGGTCCAGCCACAAGCTTCACCTCCTATGTTCTTTTAATTTCAAATCTGAATCTTCTTTGTTCCTCAGGAGTTTTCTGTTGGCAAGCCCTGCATCCGGGTTGCTTGCAGTGTGGGAAGCACGGTGTGGCTGGGGACAGAGTCCGGAACGCTCCACGTTTTTTGTGCAATGACGTACAAACAGCTCTGCAAAGGATCGATCCGGTCCAACAGGTTTCTGAATCATATCTATTTACTTTAAATTAAGCGTCAAAGTGATCATCTTGTCGAAAAAATGCCAGAAATGCAAATCGAGATTCCTGGATCAGAACTTGGCCTGGATTAATGCTCACTTTACTCTCACAGTGCCTCTCTCCACCCAGGTTTATAAATAGGTACCAGCAGATTACTACGGCAACCTGAGAAGAGTAACCTCCGATGGACTAGTATCGGATCCAGGGGGAGTGGCAATTCGGATCCTCGTAGGGTTGGAACAGACTTGAACCTTTTTTGTGCTCTGATAAAAAATTAAAATATATATTTTAAAACCCAACAACAGCATGCTTTTAATTTTAGCAAATCAGAGGAGGGGCAATACCCAGGCGATGTTCTAAAATAGAAAAGTAAACCGAGGTGTTTTGTTTTCTAATAAACGCACTTGTCGTTGTATGGAAACGTTACTCTTCAAAATATCCCAGGCTCACCCTGTATGCATTTTGCTTAGGTACATCTTGAGCATGATCCATGTGCCGCGAGCCAACTGGGTTCTAGTGGCGTTGGCGGATGGTTCTGTTTTGGCGTACAATGACAACATCTCTAATCACTATCATTACTCCGACTTGGCGGGGCAGACTCCAGTTCACGAGCTCCTGCCCAACCGGGTGTACACCGGCAACGGAATCCCCATTCATTGTATGACAGCTCTGCTGTTGAAGAAACCCCAGGGAAATGAAACCCCGCCGGAGGCTGCGGGGGACTCATCGGAGGACTCTGATGATCGGAACAGTCCGTGCGACGAGTACGTGTGCGAAGTTTGGTGCGGACAAGAGAGAGGAAGAATAACAATTCTTGATGGTGAAGAGCTCCAGCAGATTTGCACCAAATCAGCTGAGGACAGTGAGCCGGACGCTTCCTCGCAAAGAGAACACAGCGTGTCACATCTTGAGACTTGTCAGACTACCGGGACTAGCATCAGCGGAGATGACCCCGTCGGTAGGTCCGTGTGGGTGGCTTTGTTCCCCGCCACTCGTGTGTTCCGGTGGGATGCCCTGGAGAAGAAGATTGTACGCAGTGTGGATTGCTCACAACATCCACCAAGATTTGAAGGTAGCAACCTAATATCTGATCTCAATCTCTACTCTTATCCCTTCTCTACCCCCGCCTTCTTTTACTTCCTCGTTTTCCCTCCCTTCGTTTCTCCAAGGAAGTTTGCCCATGACTGAAGATTAAAAAAAACATCCCCTTCATGATCTCTTCACCTTCCAATTTTAGTGGTACTAAGAGACTCGAATGTTATCCCTCTACGATGTGACAAAAATGCTAAGGGTGGTAGTGTGAAGTTTTGAGCTACATTCTCATGAAGGGAAGCACCAACACTAACTCTCATGTCACGCTAACGATAGCGCGAGAGAGCGAGATTAGCCGCCGGCCAGACGAGACGCCACCCTCGCAAGCGGGTTTGATTGTTTGCATTCTTTCTATTAATTCCGTGAGAGGTTAACTGTTTTGCTTTCTTTGGAGGTCCAAAAGGCAAAGTGCCTGTGAGGAGAGGAGCGGATCCGAATCCTTTGAGTGGTGAGCATGCGTGACAAACAACGAAGAGCAAACCTCGTTCCCAGTGTTTCTCTTCTTGTCGCCCCGAAAGAAGAGAGGCCCTGGGATTGAGGTTGATGAAGAGCTCTTTGTGTGATAACTTGCAGCTGAATTTGGATAACTACCAACATCAAGCGAACTAACAAATACGTGCACTTTCCTCTTCCATCTTTTAGTAAAAAAGAGTCGTGTGATATGTTGCGAATACGTGAAAAAAAAAACAATAGGTCTTTTAAAATGTTGCGATGGTTAGACTGCTGGCAACATTGAGATAACGTCCGTAACACTTTGGGAAAATAAAAAATGTTTTGACCGAAAAGGACAATGAAAAAAAGTACGATGGTGTTTCGTAGCCTGAATTTCAACCTTCTCTTCGAGCCACACACTCCCTAAGAGACTCCTGGAAAATGTGCCTTCGCTCTGACCACAACGACGTCATGGTGCCCGGCGACAAGATTGTTGTCGGACTTTTTGTCAAGACCATTCAGTTTATGAGAGAAATATCACTTATAAAGAATAAATGGAGTGTGCGACTCGAGGAGAGGGCTGAAAATTAGCGAGGTGTGTCTATTAAGTAAGCTTAACAGTGGACATCGTTCAAAGCCAGGCTGCTTTCAATACCTTGTTGAACAGTCCCTGGTATTTCGTTTTTATATTTACTTTACTTTTTTTTTCACAAGCTTCCCGCGCCCAAGTGAACTCCCTCCTTGCGGTGGACAAAGAACTGTACATTGGTACAAGCTTTGGGTGTATTCTCGTCTGCAATAACCTGTCCCTTATGGTTTACACAATTATACGCTGCCATGACGAGTCGGTCAGACACCTTCTGCCTTTGGTAACCACCCCTGTAATCTCTTCGCACTCGGTGAGCGAACAGACAAAGGCACTGGTGCTAAGTTGCGGACGAGGTTACCGCAGTCTTGGCGCCAGTCTCTACGGTCACACCTCGTACCCAAGTCGACGGAGGGGAAATACTACCTTGAAGAAAGAGTCCGTTTGTTTGGTGTGGCTTGCGGACGTTTGGGAAAGTTGATGTAGGAGAAATACCGTAGAAATAAACATAAACCCGTGCTAAATAGTAGAAAATGTACGACAATGAATGTGAACCATTTCGCATTCTATATGCCTCGAAATCAAGCAGTGTTGCAACAGACACAGATGAGGGACGGCCATTATTTTTTGAGGGGGGGGGGGACGGGGTTGGGCAATTTCCAAAAAAATATCGTGCATGGGGGAAAAATCGAGCAAGTGCTTCCTACATACTATCCAGGTCCTGTCTGTTACTTTAAAAGATATTCTTGTATGCACGAGCTATTGCCCAGCAAAGAAAATCATTCTCAACATAAAGGTGAGAAAAATATTTCACGGCCCCAAAAATTGCCCAACAACCCCCTCCCCCACTCCCTCAAAAATATAATTGTATGTCCCTAAGTGAAGCTGCATCCCGTCGCACACACATATAAAGAAACTTTACGTGAATATGAAATCAGTGTCTGTAAGACTCTAGGATTGAACAGTAATCATGCTGAAGTTAACTCAGACATCAAATTGATATTTAATATATATTTTTTCATTGCCTTTTCAAATTACCGTTTACAGCACTTTCTTGTTTGTCAGGAATGTGTTTATAAAAGTATTCCTGTTACTTATTTGTTCTGTTGGTCTTTCAATACATCTCAGTCAGTGTCGAGCATTGATCCAGCGTGGTATTCAGTAGTAATGGTTTATTTGCTGAATCTTAAAGAAGAATTTGAACCAAATTGTTAGTCAGTATATAGCGGCCCTACTGAAGGGCCATAGAATATCTGTGAAAACGTAATAAATTTACTCCAGATAAGAAACCATATACAATATAATCCCAACTAAATATAATATAGGTAATGAGTTCAAAATGTGGTAACTATAGTTGAACCTACGCTGGTCATTGGTCAGTAGTTTACCGAATCAAACAATAGTAGAATGAAAGAAAAGCTCAGTCATGGAATGCACGTGTGTACCACGCGTGGTTCACTCGTGATGTAGGCGTGGACTAGATTATAAGAACGTATGAAAATCGCTGCAATTTGGAATGAATAGAACAATTTAATGGAATTTACCTCAAAGATTAATGTTTCAGCTCTTCATTGCTGAAAGGATTAAAAGGTTGGCTGGTTTGCAAAATCGCCGCTGTTAATGCCTTTTTAGATTAGGTTTAAAATCACATTCAAAATGCGGTTAATTTTTATATTTTTCAAATCTTCGATCAATTGATGCCTTAAGTCATATTTTTTACTTCGTTTTTGCCATAGATCTTCTGAAGGAAGAGATATTTTTAACAAGATTATTAAGACTTTTTTTATTTCCATCAACGTCGTTTTTCTGTTATTTTAGTTTATAACATTCTTTTTAATTTATTACGTTCAGCTGGTGACAGGAGATTATGGAGAGAAATGCTATGAAATAAAATACTACAGAATTAAAAATATATATATTGTCATTGCTGTAAATACTTAATCCTTTAGGTTCCTAGTGTAGTAAAGGGCGGTAACAATGCTCCGTCGGCGGGCTCTGTTTGGTGCCTTCTCAGCTTTGTTCCAGGTGATGTTGGCCATCTTCATGTCTTCTTCAGTCGACTTTCTCCATGTCTTAACTGGTCTTCCCACCTTCCTTTCGCCCTGCGTATTCAACTTCAAGGCCTGCTTAGTCGTGTCAGTGGCTCGTTTTCGCAGCGTGTGGCCTATCGAAGACCATTTTCGTCTTGCTATCTCAGTTGATATGTGCTCTTGTCCTTTCCTGCTTCAAACTTCTCCAAAGTACAGTCCACACTAATTCATTTACAGAAGTCCCAGTTTTCGTTTCAGGCCGAAAACAAAGCAAAACTGATATTGCTGTTTATACTGTCGTAAACAAGAGAGGATGAGGGTAAGAGAGGCTTAAACCCCCTTATAGACCTTATTGGTACTCTCCTCAAGTTATTTTCAGATCACTCCTAATTTCGGAAATCTCAGAAGGGTCTACAAATAGCCAATCCTATGACGCGATTTTGCTCACGTGGTCAGCCCAAGCGGCTTTTCACGCTTATTCATACTCCAATTAAACATCCTTGTAACGCGCGTGGTAACATTATTCGCGAACTAAGTAACATACCTTATTACATGAAATTTTGGTGACACTTGAATTTAGCGATTTTTAGAAAAATCGCTAAATTAAAAAATGCACTAAAATTTAGTGTCGCTAAATTTAAATCGGCGCTAAATTAAAGTTAGTGCAAATAGTTGTCATGATTGAAATATGTCACGCCTTGCATATTTCCCGCCTGTTTCCTTGACGCATTACCGTGTTTGTATATCCAGTGTTTTTTTACGAAATGTAAAATTCTGTTTGTGTTTAGGTATATATACAGGAATAACCAACGACACTTACACTGGAAATTTAAGATGTGACTTCCCAAGCACTAATTCTGTGCTCCCACGTCAATTACCATTAATAATTAACTTTCCTGGGAAAAAAATATCCGCTCTTCACTGCTAGCAAGATCGACTTTATTTCATAAGACTCCCAGCCAGACATAATAAAAATTTTGAATACCGAGCTAGAAAAATGACAATCAGCCAAGTAGCCAGCCAGCAGTAAAGAGTAACATTTGAAACGCCAGCAAGACAATTATAGGCGAAAAAATGTTCTGGTCAGCGTTTTGACCTAGATTAAAAACAAACGCATTGTTTAGGACCTTTATTCAACAGCCTATTATCTGTTCACTATTATTAGAGATAAATTAGCAATACGTGGTTATTTTTGCCGCTATGAGCAAAATCTACACTTTGATTATCTTATCCCTTAAAAACAATGCAACTTACCATTTATGTCTTAAGCCGATCGGACAAGGTGTCTCCCAGCACGTTGTTTTCCGATACTTCAGATGCCTTCCAGGTTCAGCATACGTGTGACAGTTTGGCACTTTACGTTCTGACATCTGAAATGATTCACGCTAATGTTTAAAATAAGACCCCTCTAATCCTTCTAGACATTCAGATCAAACTTGCTTTCACCAAAGAAATGCTTTTTGCAAAATTACTTTTATATAATGCTGTAAGGGAAATGAACAAAAAAATAATGTTGAAGTCCTTTACTAATACCTATCGGCCTTACTTCTACATTGCTAGCCCAATAATGATTGTAGTTTCAACAACAGCAGCACGCTTTATATGTTTACCCCGATTTAGTAGTTTACAATTATTTCTAATGATTTTTTTGAAAAATAAAGGGTTATGCCAGCTCCCTAAAACAACTAAAGGGAGCTGGTTTAGTATTGATTAGCAAACCATGTTTACATCAAAAGTATTGAAAAACGTCTTTTTCTTTTTCTTTGGACAGCTGTCTTCTCTTAGCTTCCTACTCTGGAATTGCGAGATAAAAGTGTATAAACACATTAGAATCTTTATCATAAAATGAATAAAAAAATATCTTGATAATACATACCTTGAATATTGTTGATCCATCTCAGTCCATGTCACTGATCCATGCCTTGCCCAAGACTGCAAAGCACTGTCAACACAACTTTCACAACTGAATTAATTTAACTTGAAAGCTGTTACAAGCTGCTCACCGTAAAAGATTCACACAGTTAAGTGCGAAGTTTCGCAGCAAAGACCCCGGCATTGTTGGGATGTTACAGGCCGTTCACCGTAAAAGTTTCACACA
>Ga0126339_10000359_pt1:0-7500 | contig 23889 bp, 13 predicted proteins | sample OrbTmetagenome_2_FD_92532 | JGI IMG/M metagenome (GOLD analysis project Ga0126339, IMG submission 92532) | Coral microbial communities from Petempiche,Puerto Morelos, Mexico - Orbicella T R C metagenome | ecosystem: Host-associated > Invertebrates > Cnidaria > Coral | place...
AATTAACCATGGTTTCATTCAGCTGCTCCATTTAGGAATTGGCTCAACGAGTTCTTTGATCTCCTTAGTTTAAGCTTGGGTTAAGAACATTTATCGAATGTCCTATGCTTAACACCCGTGTCAATAGATTGGCCAATAACTTCCGTATGGAACTAACGAATATGTTTTTATTATTATTATGCTCCATTAATTTAATTTGACCTTAAGCCTTATTTCTTCCCACACATACCTCACAAATGTCTACAAACAGAACACAGCAGCACAAGGCATGTTGGCCACAAGCATAGTTATGCTTGCAAGAACGATTTTATACAAATAATTAAAGCCTCACCTTCCTGTTTTTTCTTCAAACGGTTTTCTACGTCCTTGCACTTAGACTCAACAGCCTTAAGTTCTAGTGAGAAATTCAAAACCATAAGTTAATAGAAGAATTAATGTCACTGCACTAGTATTAACTTGTCCACCCAGCGAATTACCGCGAATCAGTAGGATAATAAAGTGTAGAGTGCGAAATGAACAGAGCACTATTGTAACTAAATGAAGAAAGTAAAAATACATGTATAAAATAGCTACGTGATATTTGTCCTCAGGACACAGCCTAGGCAGGCTTAGGTCGTTTTCCATTTAGAAACTTCAATATTCTTTCATTAGTTATGAATTTAGGCCTGATTTCGCAATTAAGCTCCGGCTTCGGTTGGCATGAATTTATTAAATTCCTATACCACGGGCATCTCCTCTCTATTTCGTAGTCTCGCAATTTTAGAAAAATAAAGACTCTCGCGCGGCAATTTTTCTTTCAAGCTTTCTTCCGCTCCATACTTGACAGAAAAAACTTGTTGAAAATACTTCTTTTAAGACGTTATGGCCTAAACTTGGCAGTTTCAGTTTTTTTAAAAGCCGTGCAATGAAAAATGACTAAACCATGCGGTCTTGGAACGTAGCACTTCATATGTGAGTATGATTTCAAGCTATAAAATTAGCGTATGTCATAGACTTCTAAGGCATAGTTATAATACACTTACGTACCTTCTCTTTTGAAAAATGCGAGCCAAAAATGATTGTTCACGAACTTTTGACATGCACCCGGTCCTCAAAGTAATTGCAAGATTACTTTCCACACTCACTAGAAAACCGATCTCAAATACCTAATTCTAACCAATGCGCACAAACTACTCCCTATTGCAGACCAAAAGCTTTAAAAATTTGAACGAAAGGCTCATGCTATTTAATGCTGCACATACCTTTAAGGCTTACATAAGTGAGTACTCCACTCACTCAGGGAAAGAAGACAAACTAAAAACAAACATCTTACATACTGTTGAAGTGAAAATACACCCCAGAAATTTTTCAAACAATGAGGTTCCGGATTTAAACGAAAACACTAGCGGATCGACAAATTTGGCGGAAAAAAAAGCACGGATGGGCTGATTTACAGACCCTTATTCACCACCCTCTGTTTACACAGCACAGGGAAAACTGAGTGTTTGCATCTTGCTCCCGATGCAACTCGGCTCTCTGGCATTTTAGTTTTTTCGGATTTGGTGGTGAACTCGAACTGATCGAACTAAACTTGTTTACTTTGCAATCTCAAATTATGAGTTCCTTCATTTACGTTCCAGCTGTTTTATAACGGACAAAAACTTCTCAAACTCAATAATAATATAGCCGTAACTCAGAAACGATTTCGACGACCCAATTTTTTTGTCATTAAATTTTGATAATCAAGAGTTGACTTCTGCTAAGTTTGAGAAGCACAGTGAGAGCGACGGATTCAGAGCCATGCACTTTAAATTTTTGAAAATTTACAGTCAAAGCAAGTGAAGCGTATCCCTCAAGATTACATTAACGAATTGATTATTTGAATATTGAACCACCCACTCTTCAATTCAAGAATGCAATAATAAACTGATTACTGGAAAATTGAACTCACTAATACAATACGGCTAATGTCTTTAATGTTAAAAAATTTCAATTTAATATTGATTTTTGAAATGACTAGCGAGTTCAATATTCAATCAATTCATTATTGCATTCTTAAAGGGGTCACTCCACTTGGTTTGACTATAAGAAAATGAAAATGAATATTATATATGAAGTGAATATACCGGTATTTTTCATTGGACTCAATTAGGCTAAACCAAAAGCGTTATTTCTTTCCACACATACTGTACAAACGTCTATAAACTGAACAAAGCGCTGGCAGTACGGCCAATGTTCGTCACATGTATAGTTATGATAGCTTAATTTGGAGAAGAACCATTTTAAATATATAAATAATTCTAGCCTTACCTTCCTGATTTTCTTTCAACTGATTTTTTGCTTTCTTCCTCGCAGCCTCAGTAGCCGAGAATTCTAGTGACAAAGTCAAACCCCATTGTTAGCAGAGGATGTACCGTTTTTCAGCCATTCCTCCTTAAACCATATTTTAAGATTTTGAAACCTTTTCTAGAAGCCAAGAGTAGTATTTTGCCGTACAACGTAGTGGAAGTTTCTTGCTCTCACTCCGATTGTATTGAAACCGAACTTTTTACTTTTCGAATTTTGCTTTAACTGCGCTATTATAATTCCCTTTGTTGGATACTCATTTCAGATCGAAGCTTGCACCTTTGCAAAGCCGCCCTTCTTCATTTCTTTGCTTCTATTAAACTTTGATATGCCACCTATACCCTTGTACTCAACTTTATACTTGTGCCACGTACCCTACTCTCAAGGCGAGGTTCTCCCTGTTGTCAGTCACTTAGTCTAACAAAGAAATCACGATAGTATGCAGAATTTTAAAGTTAGAATCACGAGCTTTGAGAAGCATTTAAGCATCTCTTGTTTCCACGCGTGAGTGTATTTACCTGGGTAGAACCGTAACCTGTACTTTGTACCTAAGTACCTCATATAAGCAAGCTACATTGTAAACGTTTTTTTTTTCTTCTTCTTCTTTATTACATCGATAATTACATCCTCAACATTAACAAGCGCACAATAAACTACTGTTGGACCTAGTTATGTCTCTTCCTTAACGTCCGTAGAGAGGACCATTGGAGTAGATCCTCCTGTTTTTAAGAAATCATGACGAGTTTCTGTTCCCGCAGGCAAAGCAGTGCTCTCCTGAGTAAGATTCCCAAAGTTTTCAGTTCAAGTGTCCATTAACCGAAATCATACAGTTCCGAGCGAAAAGTCCTTCGTCACAGAGTATGAACGAGAGAACGTGTTTTATCAAATTCTCAAACAACGAGAAGAGAGTTTAAGAGTGAATGCCTGTAAAAATCGACCAAAATCGCCTATCAATGGCACAAGTCGAAATATTGATTTCGCTTGTATTTTGCCCATATATAGGTCCTAGTGAGAATAGAAACGGACCATAGTTAGTTTCTGTTAATACAGCTTTCTTTGGTAGAAATATGCCAAAAACGATTTCGCCCCATTTAGGCTCAAAACCTACTTCCGGTTTTGCTAAATTTTCTGAATATTTGATTGCTTCGCGATCCGTACAACAGCTACTTGAGAATCTTTCAATGGATTTTATATTCAGTTCAGGTCTTCGTAGTATGACTGGGTGAAAAATAAAATAAATCGACGTTAGTTTTGAGCCCGAAACGAGATCAAACAGACACGCAAAATCTTACAATGTGTTGAGAGCGAATTATTGGATTGAACCATCGCCTTATTTTGCTATGGGCTATAACGTAAAACGCCTTAAAAATACTTTCTATGGGTCAACTATACATCCACCTGTTTGAAAATCAAAAAATATCTCTGGGCAAATGGTTTTAAGAAGCCCGGCTTGGCCTGTGTTTTTCATCAATTTTGCCCAAAATCTGCTGTTGGAATGTAAACTATTGCGTGACGCGGGTATAGTCATTCGTTTCCAACAACCTGCTCAAAGAAATCTTCAGAAACATCGTATGTGGAAAAATAATGAATTTTTTTTTCTTTTTGTGTAAGTGCGTATAAACATACATTTTTTCATTTGCCTTGCAACACCCACAACATCCCTGACAAAAAACGTGACTGCAGGCTGTTAGGGGTAGATTGCACATGTTTCACATAGCTTGTTCATTTCCAGAAGATGTGTCACTTGATACTTTCGCTGATTACCAATGGCCCTTTTAGAGATAAATTTAACCAATTCTCTATCGTTTATAGCAATTAGATCATTGACAAATTAACTCAAGTGGAAATACGATAAATTATTAAAACTGCTAACTGCGTGACGCCATCTCAGTTCCTTCACAACTTCTACGCTTTGTAGAAAATTTGTACATTCACAATATGTTCAACCTCAACTGGAAAGAACAACAGCAACAGGCCGGACTTCTAGAATTTAGCCGAGAAAGAGACTGCGTTTGAGTTTCAATTATATTGGGACACGTTTGTTAAAATAATCTACTTTTTCTACTTTAGTCGTTTGCTCAATGTAATGACACTTTGAGACATGGCATTATCCCATTTTTTACCTGTCTTTTAAATTTGCAGGTCGTAATATTGGTAGACAAATATACATTACAGTGGTCGATCTAAATTAAAGTACCAGCCTCTGGGTGCAGCTCCGCCGGTCCCTTTTTCAGAAAAAAATCACAACATTTTTGCCTCCTAAGGTGATTCATAAGGAGTAAAAGTTGTCGAACTATTTTTTTTTTTTTTGAAACGTTTTTGAATGTTCCAAAAATGCAATAAAAGGATAGGTCACCGTGCTTAGCTTACGTGCAGCCGTATCCACCCCCAAGTATAAAGGGGGATGAGTACAGCTACACGTAGGCTACATCATGATCATGCTCGGATAAGAGATTTGATGGGCCGACTCCAGTTGTGCCTGCACTAGTTCTGCTCACTTGCCTTATTTTATCGGTTCGCGTTACATTTTGGAAGCAACGTTTATCAAACATACCTAGAACAATGCTGGTGCGTTTAATCCACATACTTGGAACAATCAGAAGCTCGTCAAAATGTTTGCATACAGGTAAAAAGTATTAACACGAGTGAGACGCTCTCTGATCCTGCGTGAACCCGTTCTTTTCATGATGAATTGGAAGAAAGGTTTGTTTGTGACCCGTTTAGCTTTTGGGCATTTTCCCTCTGACGTTTCTGTGCCTTGATATCTCTCGAGGAACCCTACATCTTTCGGTTCGCCCTATCTAGCCAAGACCAAGGGATGAACGATGTGAATGGAAAAATAGGCATTGTATGGACATTTTGTGGAGTGTTAAACATCGCAACACGCGCATGAATCAGTTTCATTTGACTTTTCGCATCTTGAACTTGTGTGTTATATTTTAAGCACTTGCTCTCTCTGTTGACTGCCTTCGGTCTTTGCGATCAGAGGAGCACTGTCTGCCAACTAGTGACTTTTTCTTAGGGATTATCTTGATCAGGATTAGTGATCCAATATCACTCAGATCATGATGCATCAAAGACTCCGTTGAATCCACTCTGGTCACGGATTCATCGGCTCCTCGTTTGATGCACCGTGATCTGAGTGATTTAGATCACTGATCGTGATCAATACAATCCCGAAGAAACGCAGCCTTAAACGAAGAGCAAACATCCATCTTGTTTTGTTCTCGGAAATCGGTCACGGAAGAGCGACTGTTTCAATGAAAAACTGCTTTCAAGATATATAATTTAATTAATCAATTAACCAAAATTAACTGGTCGCCAAAAAGAGGATGTTACTAAAACGGGGAATGGGGAATGGGGAATGGGGAATGGGAAATGGAAAATTGGGAATGGGGATTGGGGAATTGAATTTTTTTTTCATTAACTTTTTATAAAGTAGAAAAAAAATTTTCAATGGCTATTATCGATATCCACGCTTTATTTTTTGCAACGTTCTGCGCCAGAATAAAGGATATGATAATGGGAGAAGTCATCCTGCCTTGTTTCTTTATTTCACTACCTGTTATTGTTATTGCCCGCCTGGTCGGTCCGTTTAGTGAAAAACTGTGACCGAGGTCTTGAAAATGCTGCCCTCGCTCTGCGGCCTCGGGCAGCATTTTCAAGCCTGAGGTAACAGTTTTTCACTATACGGAAGTGGGTTTGTTTACGCAACTTTGTCATTTAATCGGCTTGCGCGCCGCGTAAAGAACAGATTTATTTCGAACTACTTTATGTTAGTTGCATTTAGTTCTCCAAATTGTTTCTTCCGGTTTGAAATTTCGTGCAAAGTTTGAAGTACCTTTTACTACGTACAAAAAAAGTTTCTGTCAGTCGTTGCGAATCACTCGAAATCAGGCTTTCTCGACCGCAAATTGAGTAGCACATAGCGAGGAAATCCGTTAAGTGTATTCCGCAGAAATTGTCTCAAATATAGAACAAGGATCAGGATTAAAATTGTATAGAGAGAGACACACAAGATTACGCGCCTATATTCACCTTTAAATGGGAAGGAAGTCACTGTAAGTAAATTCAACTGAGTTTTTTTGAAGATGGATTTAAGACTGATAAAAAACACCTGTTAATTTCTTTGCTTAAACATAATTTTAGAGAGCCTTTCAGTTGTTTGAAAAGGAAAATTCGTGGACACATTAAACTTATCAGACAGTACAGCATAACGTGGAAAAGCAAACCGACCTGCACGGTAATTGTTCAATTTAAAGCGAATACTTACAGGGATACTTACACTCTGAATGTCTTTTATCTTTAATTAAAACTTAAGATTTGTTTAGTTTTAGGTAGCTACATTTTGAATTGACCTCTTCATTCTTTATAGAAGAAGAAAAGACACCAAATGTCGAAAAGCTGAGAGTACAAATTAAGCGTAAGGAATCCGTCGAAATCGCAAATACTAATTTAATTACGGTATTGCAGCATTTAATCAGATCACGTAACTGTCACGAATGTCATTACATTTGTCGTGACATCGCGTCACGCACTATGTTCGCAATGTATCATGGATAAGTATGGAATGAGCACGCCTTCAAGATGGCGTGTTAATGTTGTTGTTATAAAATGTTGTTATTGGAAAAAGGGCCTTTATTCTGTCTTGAATGATTGAACGACCCGCGAACTACGAGAGAGCAACAACAGATTGTCAAATTTTGAATATTTTACAAGTAAGGTTTCAAACTAACAATATATTAAAACTTGTTATGACGCTTAACGTTCTAGAACTTATCCTTGTAGCCTTGCAATGAAAATGATCAAATTTAGAACGACAGCTTTTAAAACAACAGAACAGTAAAACCAAACTCCAAGTAAATTTTTAATTGTTTTTAATTAACGTTACCGAGATTTCTAAAGCGATGCCTTTGAAAATATTAAAATTAAGAGTATTCCATTATATTTATCTTGCTTCACCCTAATGTTCTCAGACAGGTTCTCGATAGCTTTCTGCGGTCACGCCATTGTTTACATTCCAACGCAAATTTAGGGCAAAAATTTATGAGAAACACAGGCCAAGACGGCCTACTTAAAACCATTTGCCCAGAGATATTTTTTGATTTTCAAACAGGTGGGTGTATAGTTAACCCGTAGAAAGCGTTTTTTATGGCATTTAAAAATATAGCCCAT
>Ga0126339_10000359_pt1:10000-23889 | contig 23889 bp, 13 predicted proteins | sample OrbTmetagenome_2_FD_92532 | JGI IMG/M metagenome (GOLD analysis project Ga0126339, IMG submission 92532) | Coral microbial communities from Petempiche,Puerto Morelos, Mexico - Orbicella T R C metagenome | ecosystem: Host-associated > Invertebrates > Cnidaria > Coral | place...
AGCTCAGGAATATGCATAATAAAACAATTATTGGATTCAGTTTTCGCATGATAGCGATAATTATCAAGGCCTCAGTTTGTGTTATCGCCTCAGCTTTCGGCTTCAGCAGATAACAAACTTTGGCCTTGATAATTATCGCTATCATGCTCAACCTTATCCAATAATTGTTAATTAGCAGAAACTAACTATGGTCCGTTTGTTTTCTAGCTAGGGCCAATCTATGGGCAAAAACTGAGCGAAATCGATTTTTCGACTTGTGCCCGGTGCTTGGTCTCTATTTATAGGCAGTGGCTCTTAAATACAACGACCAGGGAGGTATGTTTGCAAAATAAATATCCAACTAACGGAGGAAGAAATTACCTCACTTCAGGCATCAAATTCGCAAAGTTACGAAGAGACAGCATTCGTTAAAAGTCAAATTGTTTTTTGGTATCTTTTAAAGTTGATTTGTTTTAAATGCACCTATCTTTTTTAAGTTCTGTAATTCTGCGTTATCTTGCCAAAGTCATCAATTAAATTGACATGAACACTTTTGCCTGACCTTAGGCACGCTTTTGGGAGGCGCGGCCCCTAATGGTTAGTGCGCTCGTCTCCGGATCGAGCGGTCTGGGCTCGAGCCCTTGTCGGGGAACATTGTGTTGCGTTCTTGAGCAAGGCACTCTACTCTTACGGGGGCTCTCTCCAACCACATTCATTGGAATTTTGCATATCGGTGTAGAGGAAATCTACAAACTTGTATTTTTGCACGTGAAGTATTAGCAAGGATACATTAAATATTACTCATTAGACCGTTTTTCTGTAGCTTTTCTTTTACTGTTACATGACTAAAATTCAGTCTGGCAAAAAGAATCTTGGTTCCACAATTCTGAAGAAAAAGAAAACGTAAGAAATGACGTTTGCCATGTTTTCATATTTGCTTAAGTATTCAGCACGTGCAGCAGCTCTCTACCCATACTAACTTTCGGGGTTGTCGCGTGCACTTTTACGCTTTATTCAGACAAACTTTCTCAAAACAGCTGTAGCGATCTGTACAGGCCCGCAAATGATCCTTGTACCGTAAATGATCCCCAAATTGTACCGCAAATGATCCCAGGACCGGAAATGATCCCCAGATTGTACCGTAAATGATCCCGGACCAGAAATGGTCACTTCGCCATAAAATTTAGAAATGTCAGGACACAGGAATTTGGACACTGGATTTAAAATTTATGCAATCGCTTTTTTTATTACTGTAAAACTCAGAAAACCGTGAACATTTGGATTTGATTCAAAAAGGTTAATTTGGTACTGAACCAATCACAATAAAGTTCAGGACATGCAAGAAAACCTCAAAACCACAACCAATAGGCCACGTTCGATATATCACTATTCTAACATCGATCCGAGGCTTTCGGGTCAAAATTGCAAATTTTTTAAGTTTCTTTGTCTTTCAATTCCCAAGAGAGACTTGGATACAAAGAAAACACAACCAAACATAGAAGTTTGTCCTGAAAGCCTTGGAGCCATGTTAAAGTATTGATATAGCAAACGTGGCCTATTACCGCTGGTGTTTGCGGTTTAGTTTTCTCACGCTTAATTGGTTTTTTCCTTGCTACATAATAACAATCCTTAAATATTTCTGGTATTCACAGTTTTCTGAGTTTCACAGTAATAATACAATATTTTGATACAACAGTTACTATATGAAACGCAAGAAAATGTGCAGTATGAACGATTTGAATGCAATTTCACAACTTTAAAAATGATATCCAACGTCACGAAATCCTGCGTTTGAAATTTGTAGTTTAGCTAGATCCTTCCCTGACTGACTTTATTGGGTCCGGGCCTGAGATGTATGATAACACATGTTCACTATATCCTCAAAATTGAAGACAACTGAGAATTCTCAAGTGAATTGATTACCTTTTTACTACGGTCACTAGAACAAAGGAATCTTAAGCACTTTCCTGGGAGCCCGTGGCTATCTAGGAAGCAAGTATAAGAAGTGCTCAAGGAAAAGTTCTAAGCGGTTAATTAGATGGCAGAGGCTTCTTCAAAGATTCATGTTTCTTTTTGCAGTGCGTTTCCCAAACGAAAAATTTATGCAGTCGACACATGTCAATTTAGTATTTTGCGCAGTATGTTAAACGTTTTTCATTGCTGCTTTTATGCCTGAGGTATTTGTCTTTTCTTCACCTAGGATAATTAAGAAAATATGTATCCATCCATAGACTTTTCAAGGAGTCCACGCCATTCCGGAGTTTTTGCGGTGGAATCAGTTCCGGTCCTGGGATCATTTGCGGTACAACTTGGGGATCATTTGCGGGTCGGAATCATTTGCGGGCCTCTACAGATCAAAGGCACAGTTCTCTGCAGCATAGAACATTAACCATGGTTTCATTCAGGTGCTGCATTTAGGAGTTGGCTCAAAGAGTTCTTTGATGTCGTTATTTTAGTTTTGATTAAGGAGATTTATCAAACGGTCAGTGTAAAACGCAAACTGCAGACCGGGGATAAATTGCAGACTGAGGGTAAAATGCAGACTGCGGACTGCAAACCAGGGGTAAAATGCAGACTGAGGGTAAAATAAAATATTAATATTAAAAAACACGAAGATCAAATCCGGACCAAATAAAGACGAGTATTGGTACGCGTACCCGTACTTTTTCTTCCAAAATCCCGAAAACTCAAACCATAAGGCGTTTCCTAGCCTTAGTCAAACATTATATTATCAACCTCGAGTTCTTGAACTCCCCATTTTGTTGAACGAAGTTTCCCACAAGGGCCCGAACTAATCGTAATTCTATGCATCTTACCTTTGTTTACGTGTCGGCCATTTTGAATTTTGTTTACGCGATTAGGTCTGGGACCGACAAACTCTTGCCGCGCATTTCCTTCATCCTATTTTCATCGACAACGTTCAAACCACCGCGTGTCTTAGTTGCTTCAAATGGTCTTGGAATTGTTCGGGACACAAGGCAAGCAAAACACGACGGCACAACAACAGGGCAAGCTAAACTTGTAGGTATCGAGCCTAGTTCGTGAAAGACATTCAATCTTTGTACTCGACTTTAATATGGCGCGTACGAACACTCCCAGGTCTTCATTTGATCCTGATTTGATCCTCGTGTTTTTTATTATTAATATTTTATTTTACCCTCACTCTGCATTTTACCCCTGGTCTTCAGTCTGCAGTCTGCATTTTACCCTCAGTCTGCATTTTACCCCCGGTCTGTAGTCTCCAGTCTGCAGTCTGCGTTTCACACAGACCGATTTATCAAACACTCGACACGATGTTACATCTCGTATGCAAGCATCTATAGAATTGCGTCACACATACTTCGCTGTGGGTCGCATTGATTTGCAACATCCTTCTCGGTGTTTAGAAATGCCATAAAACACTGCCGCCAGACCCGTGTTTTAAATATTTTTACAAAGGGATTTCCTTTTCTCGAACCTCTAGAAACCTCAAGGAAAATGAAAACTTGGTCGTTGGTTTGGCCGACATATCGGCGATAAAATTACACTGAAAAAAATACTCCATCAAAAACGAATTTTGGTTCAAGTTATCGGAAGGTTCGAGAGATCGGCAATCCACTAGACTTTAATTCACGTCATCCAATAAACCAGTCAATCACTGATGACTATTAACAGAAACATATATCTGTCTGGATTAGCAAAAACATAGCCACAGAATTTGACTTGTCACTGATAATCTTGATACAATTCTGTCCTAGAGCTAGCTTTTCACAAGGCTTATCGTAGTTCAAATAACAGCAAATAACTCTCCTGTATGCCTTTCGAGGCCAAGAAGACTAAATTCACCGTCTTTTCGTTGAATCATGAATTGTACAATTTAATTAAGAATGCCTTTAACATGAAATTGGAGTCTAAATCAACACGAACGTACCGATATCAAAACTGCGGCGGAGAGCTAGTCTATCGCTTTCTAAAGGCCTGAATCGTCCTCAATGGACTGAACAAGAGCTTCCTACATCGAGAATCGAGAAATTGAACTTCAAACAAACTAGGTCATAGTTAGCAGTAACCGAACACTCAACATGTTGTCGATACGTCAACTATTGCCCGGAAGCCACGCAAATGAATTTCTTCCGCGCTAGCGAATCACAAACAGTTCTGATAGTTAGCTAAGTCGAGAACGCCTGAAATTGATAAAATAAGGAAATTCTACTCACGATCAGCGCTTGAACTCACGTTCTTCACTCTGCTCGTGGCCATGTTTTGCTCGCAAATAGCAATGTCCCGGATGTACATAAATTTTGTCGAGGGCGGAACGGTCATATCCAGATTTCAACATATTTTCTCTAAGTCTTTAGCTACATCAAAGTTCAGAGTTCGATAAATAATGAAAAAACAAATGCCTAAATAAATGAAACATGCGGCAAGGAGTTTCTACATTTCATGCTGGGTAAGATTTACAAGCTGCTGTCGTAGCGAAAGCAAGAAAAAAATTAAAAAAAAACAAATAAATCAAAAAACACTTGATTCAGTCTTTAACACCGTTTTCATAAATCCAGACATATATTTCAAGGGAACAAGACTAGATGACCCAGAAAGGTCGAAAAACAAGCGTGTCTAATTTCTGTCGATCTTTCTAAAGCATCTAGAGTCAAACTAGGGAATTCCCTGATCAGTTTCGGACATTCTGTGCCAATATATGTCTGGATTTATGAAAACAGTGTTTAACACTTTGCACCAAAATAGCGGGCATGTTTTTGGAAAATCGGTCAGATATATGCTACTGCTATTAATAAACTCCGGGGAGGGTACCCCCAAAAAAGTTGGTTGGGGGTGTGCGGGCCGCTTCCCAAAACCCTTACCCTATTTATGACCAAAATCTGCGATATTCCCTACCTTATTTATGACCTGACCATTAAATCAAAACCCTGTTTCAGACCTGCGCTATAATACGTTCCCTAGTTCAGACCAATGTTAAGTTACCATAAACATAATTTTTGAAGGGCTTTTGTTAATTTTCTTTTCGATAATGATGAAAAAGTGGCTTCTTCTTAAAAGCATACCCATATCAAGGCTAGAGTGCAAAAGCCATACCCTATTTATGACCAAAATGGCCAAAATAGGCTGAAATCGATACCCTATTTATGACCAAAACGGCTGAAAAACCATACCCTTTGGGGCCGCACATACCTATATAACTCATATGAGGAAGTACACCCCCGGGTAATAAACACCGCGATGTCATTGGCTTCACAAGCACTTATTACTCTCAAACGTCAGGACACCCTTGATGCGGCTTCTCATTTTTAGTAAATTGTGGAGGAACAGTACCACGACAGAATTAAACAAAAACGTCCGTAAATCACTTCATTCGATATTAGGGAGTTTAAGCAAATCACTACGGCTGGTGCTACTACGGTTGCCGTGACTGAAAGGGTCTGGGGAGAGTACGTCTCGGTGGTCTGCCAGATTTTAAGTTTAGCGAGTAAAGCGAAATAAAAAGATGAAAGAAACATCGACTAAGGAGTTTAAAATCTCTTTTATTTAGTTTCTCACAGCCAAATGGCTTCACTCAAAGGACGATGGCCGTTATTCGGTAAGACGAACAGGTTATTTCTGAGCGAAAGCGAATGCCATACACTTTGTACCATAACAATTTGATGGATGAAATATATAATTTCAGAGACAAATATCTCAAAGAATATCGAGTGAAGAACACAAATATACCAATACTCAAAGAAGCAAAATAGCATTTTATAGTTATCCAGATATAAAACATCTTCACCAAACCCTCAAAGCAAACTTAACCGAAGAAAAACAACCTCGTGCTCAACACGAATATTTCACTTGACTCGCTTCGCCATTCCAACACCTTTGCTAAAACTTATCGTAAATTCAGGATACGGATTTACAAGCTTATGAAAGGCAAACTTGACACAATCTTTGACTTAAATTGAGTTTAAAGGATATAGTATCCAATGGAATTCTTAAAATGCCGAGATGTCCGATGAAAAGGGCCAAAGAAGCGAAATAAACCCGACGTAGTAGCCACTACGGCAAAACATCCAGACTCACGTAGTCAGATTTCACGCTACGGCTGGATGCAACCGACGTACATGCGCAGAGTCTCATTTTGGGGGAAATTTACTTCCGGCAGCCGTATCAGAGCCAGCCGTAGCGCTTTGCTTAAACTCCCTATTATCGAAATACTACCTGTGCATAATACCCGTGTCAATAGATTGGCCAATAACTTGCGTAACGAACTAATAAATATGTTTTTATTATGGTCGATCAAGTTTGACCTTAAGCCTTATTTCTTTCCACGCATACATCACAAACGTGTAACAACAGAACACTGCAGTAGGAGGCATGTTCGTCACATGCATCGTTATGCTTGCAAGAACGATTTTATATAAATAATTCTAGCCTCACCTTCCTGTCTTTCCTTCAAACGGTTTTCTACGTCCTTGCATTCAGACTCAACAGCCTTAAGTTCTAGTGAGAAATCCAAAACCTTAAGTTAATAAAAGAAATAGTGTCACAGCAGTAGTACTAACTTCTCCACCCAGCGAATTGCCGCGCATACGGTGGGATAATTAAGTGTAGAGTGCGAAGTGAACTGAGGACCTTTGGAATTAAATGTGGAAAGTTAAAAGGCACGCATTAAATAACTATATGATATTTGTCCTCAGGACACAGCCTAAGTAGGCTTACGGTTATTGTTAGGAAAGCCAACATTTGACGGTTGCCATTTGAACTTCAATAAATGCACAGTTCTTCACAGGAATAGTTAATTAGGCTACCCATTGGTGGTAGCGAGCTTTTTTTATTATCGAAACAATTGTGCTTTTTTCGTTTAAATTTACGTATAAAGTTTCTTCTGTAATTTCTTTACTTTATACGAATGTAACCGTCGGAGATTCATGAATAGTTGTTTAAATTGTTTAACGTTGTAAAAAAAAAAGCATTAGGTTATGGGCCCAGGCCAATGTTGAGTTGAGTCATGCTTGAGTTGAACAACGCCTGTGCATTTTGGATTTACGCAGGACTTTGGACTTACTACGAGTCCCATTTTTAGTCTGTTGTGTACATGAGACATAGAGGAGAAGAGGTCGATCGAGAAACTTGACGGGAGTAATTGGAACACTTGGAAATTTCAGATATGAAACATTTACTAATAGAGAAAAGATTGTGGGGTCTTGAAGCCCATGAAAGATATTACCGACAAACTTGTGGCAATTGGGGCGCCTCTTTCCGAAGAGGATCAAGTTGTGACTGAAACGAATACTGTTTATTGTTGTGACTGCGTGACCGTCAATACCTCTTTGTTTAATGTGACATACCGTTTAGTTGTCGGCATTACCTTTCATTCGAACACGTGTAAGTTACGAGCGCATGTAGAAGAAGATTGATCGAAAGAATGCCAGCGTCCGCCCCGTTACAGTTACTTTGTTAGAACGTTTACCAAGAAGTTTCGCCGCCCTTGTCACCGCCATCGAAGCTACAGTGCATGGTGTTCACATAGATTATGTTCAGCAAGCAGTCATGCACGAAGAAATGAAGCAATCTGAGCTATCCGGTCAGTTGAAGGGAGCTGATTCAGCACTGACGGGGACCTTTTGGAGAAATACGTCACACGATCGACCATGTTTTGGATGCGGTAATGTGGCTCATATTCGCCGTTATTGTCCAAGCGATTCGCCACGCTATCCATCTATATGTTTTGGATGTAGTGATGTCGGTCATATTCTCCGTCATTGTCCTAGGAAACGTGAATGGTACAATGCAAAGATAGATGAGAATGAAGAGAGCGGACAGGAAAATTATGATAACGATGGTGAAGCCGTTTATGCTGCAGCGTTTATGGCGTCCGTTGGGAGCGTTAAGTTTGCGGATAAAAAATGTATCAAGTGATAAGACGAAAGAAAAGCACGTTTTCATGACTTGCCACAAATTTGATAAGCCTGTAAACGTTGCACTAGGAGACGGTCGTGTTGTGAAAGCATTGGGATCTGGATGCATACAAATGAATATCCTGTTTCCAGGAACACCTAGAAAAGTTGTCTTGTACAATGTGTTATACGCGCTTAAACTCACCTGCAACCTGTTTTCTGTACGAGCGACGGTTGCTTAGGGCAACGCTGTCGAATTTGGCCCTAATCGTTGTTATATCTGGGATGGAAATGGAAAACTTAGCGGAATGGGGTCAAAGGCTGATAAACACCATCAACTAGGTTGCCAAGTTATCTCTACTGAGTATGCCTCAATTGCGTCATCTCGTGGTAGCGACCTATGATATCAACGTCTCGCACATGTAAATGAGTCACGCCTCAAGAAATGTATTAAGAATAAATTCATGCGAGGGATTGACATCGCGAAAATGACTGAACTGTAGTTTTGCGCAGGATATTTGGCAGGAAAGATGTGTCGAAAACCGTTTCCCGCAGTGGGAGAGATCCGGTTGGTGCATAGTGACTTCTACGGTCCAATGTAAACACAGTCAATTGGAGGGGCAAAGTATTTCGTCACGTCTATTAATGATTACACTCGGTGCTGCGCTGTACACTTCATGAAACACAAGTCAGAAGTACTCGACAAATTTAAGGAATTTGAAGTCACAACCTACTAACCATGTTGGCAGAGCGATAAGAACTTTGCGAACGGGCAATGGTGACAAGTATTCGTCTATTGAATTAAAAAACTATTTGAAGGAGAAAGGAATTAGACATGAGTTGACAGTGCCACGCTCATCCCAACACAAAAGTGTATCAGAACGAATGAATCGAACTTTGGTTGACTCAGCACGCTCGATGCAGGATTATCGCGAAACCGCCTTCTCACGACGGCGCTAAACCAAAATAAAAATCCTTACGAGCGTTGTGATGGGAAGAAACCCGATGTGAGCCACTTACGAGTGCTTGGATGTATTGCCTACGCAACGTGCCAGACGGTGAACGGCGAAAGCTAGACAAGAAGTCAAAAAACATGCGTTTCCTGGGCTAAAGCTCGACGTCGAAGGGATATCGTCTTTTTGATAAAACGAACCGAAAGCTGTATATCCGGAGAGATGCTGATTTTAATGAAAACGATTTCGGCCAGAAGCAAACCATGACCACAGAGCAGACCCAGAGGGCGAGGACGGGAAGCGGAATGCTGTCATCACCACAAAAGGAGAAGAAGAAGTAGTAGAAATGAAGAAATCAGGGAAGGAAGAAGAAGACACACCACAAGAGCCCCCGAAAATCTGGATGAACACGAAAAGCACCTGTCAGATATGGTTACGACGAATATCCCGACACCGCGACCCACCGCGTGCATCATGTTGCCTATCATCTATGTGAGATAGATAAACCCTCAACCACCCAAGAAGCAAAGTCAAGTGATCATGCTGCAGAGTGGAACGTCGCCACAGATTCAGATTGTGATTCTCTGATCCAAACCAAGACGTAGAAGTTGGTTGAATTACCACCGGTCGGAAAGCTATAGTATGCAAATGAGTGTTTAAACTGAAACATACTACGGACGGTACTGTGGAACGTTTTAAAGCACGCCTACTGGCCAAGCGTTACGCCCGGAAATATGGTATTGACTATGATAAAAATTTTTTGCCTGTAGTTCGTGTCTCTGCAATACGTCGTTTCCTAGCGTTTGCAGTCGAGAATGATTTGCTGATTCATCAGATAGATGTGGAGACAGCTTTAAAGAAATTTACAAGCAGCAACCGGAAAGATATGTGTATCCTGGGGAAGAACATTTTGTGCGCAAGCTAGAGAAGTCACTCTATAGAGTAAAGCAGTTGTCCAGATGTTTGAATAAAGCTTTTCGGGAATGTGTTCAGAAGATTAGCTTCACTCAAGCCTCGGCAGATCCCTGTGTATTCATCGTTCAAGATAAGGAAAACAAGCAAGTATACCTTCACCAAGGGCAGTACATCGAAAAGATGCTGGAGAAGTTGGGGCAAATAGAAGCAAAACTGGTGTCAACACCTGCTGATTTGAACGTTAAGTTGCAAAAGGAAGATGGTGTTAGCAGACCTGTAGATGCAATCTCGTACCATTCCATCGCTGGGAGCCTACTTCATGCTGCAATCGCAACTCGTCCGGACATCCCCCAAGCAGTGGGAGTCGTATCGAAGTTCCGTGCAAATCCTACACAAAATCATTTAACGGCAGCAAAACAGATTCTCAGATATCTGAAAGGAACTGTATCTCTTGGTTTGAGTTTCAAGAAGTGTGCTGGTGGAAACCTGACGGGTTACTCAGATGTAGATTGGGCGAGTGATGTGAATGAACGTCGCTCCACTTCAGGAAACCCGTTTTCATTGGCTAGAGGAGTAGTGAGCTGGCTGAGCAAGAAACAGGCTACCATTTCGCTGTCAACAGCAGAGGCGGAGTATGTAGCCCTAGGTACGGCCACCCAGGAAGTTATCTGGCGCAGTTACTCGCAGATGTAGGAAAACATCTCGAGGAACCCATCGTAATTCATGAGGACAACTAGGAGCAAGCACATCACTTGAAATACGCTATTACTTCGTTCGCGAAAGAATGCAGAACGGAGCGATCATTTTGAAAGATGTTGCCACTGATGAGATGATTGCAGATATTCTCACGAAGCCTTTGCCCAAATATCACTTCGAGAAGCTTGTCACCGAACTAGGAATGAAAATTGTCAAATGAGCAACGTCAAAAGTGGGAGTGTTGTTTTTATGAAATTTACGTATAAAGATTATTCTGTTATTCCTTTACTTTCTTCGAATGTAACTGTCGGAGATTGATTAAAAGTTGTTTAATGTTGTAAAAAAAAACATTACTTACTTCGTTCTCAATTTAGGAACTTCAGTATTCTTTATTTGTTTTGAAGATAAGACTGTTTTCGCAATTGAATTCCAGCTTCGGTTGCGATGAATTTTTTAGATTCCTTTAGTATACTTTCCAGATGTGAATAGACAAATTTGACATTCTGATTGCACGAAAAGCTAGGCTTATGACGCTATATACAACATTTTTAGGCCTGGTTACTAAGCTCGCCACCTTTGCCATCTAGGCAAGAAACCATAGAATTTGAAAGGATGGAAAATTTTCAGAATGACTGCTGTTACCCTTGAACCAAAAATCTTTTCAAGGACTCGTATTCAAGGCATTTAAGAAGCGTTAACAAAGTGGTTAAGTTGATCGCCAGAACGTTAGATCGATTGACCGAATTTTTTTTTTTCAAACTAAAGCTACTCATTTTTAAGCGATGACGTATTGTGTGACGTCATCGCTTTATGCTGGCGTGCATGCATTCCTTTAGATAGTGATTTCGCATAGTTTGTTGCGTTTATGTCCGTGCGCTTATGTCGCGCACTTTTTAACTCCCTGTGGAAGCGAAATGCACTACGGCAGTTCCTTTGCTGCTTTCCTTTTGCTGTTTGTAGGTTCAGCGGAGTGCTTTTAATTGTAGCTATTAAAAGAAGCTTTAGGGGTGAATTTTGGTTTATACAGTATCGGATAAATTTGCATTCACGGGCAAACTCATAATAAGAACATATCCTCCATACATACAAGTTTAAATAGACAAGTAAGTCGTACAGACGATAGGTGAAGGCTTTGCGGCTTTCCTTTGCTGTTTGTAGGATCAGCGGACTGCTTTTAATCGATATGACAAGTATACAGTTAAAACAACAAATTAATTTCCGGTGAGGTAATTAGTGTTGCCAAATATTTTTAAAGATAATAAGGTGTAGATTTCAGAGAGTAACTTTCCTTTGCGGGTTTCCTTCGCGGCTTTCCTTTGCTTTTTGTAGGATCAGCGGAATGCTTTAAATTTCAGCTTTTAAACCAAGATTTGGGGGTTGATTTTGGTTTATATAGTGTCGAATAAATTTGCGCTCACTGGCAAACTCGTAATAAGAACATATCGTCCATACATACAAATTTAGATAGACAAGCTAGTCGCACACGCGATAGCTGAAGGGTCTACATAAAATTTACGGATTGGTAGCGCAGTTGTACTTTTGCCAGTCTTGAAGTGAATTGAATAAGCATTGTCTGAATTGAAAGAACACTGTGAGAGCACTGTATGAGCATTGTATGAGCTCTGAAATATAAAGTTTACAGTAGTGATAATGAAGTCAGGGTACGATTTATTTGCAGTTTTCAGTTTTGTTATGAAGTTTTGGAAATGTGCTATTTTATTTTTTCTTTCAACAAAAGAGTGGTTGTGATTAAACAATCGATAATCGTTTCGTCAGGGTAAAGACAATACGAATTTTCATAGATGACAAGTATACGGTTAACAACAAATTAATTTTCGGTGAGGTAATTAGCGTTGCCAAATATTTTTGAAGATAATAAGGTGTCGATTTCAGAGAGAGTAACATTCCTTTGCGGGTTTCCTTTGCGGCTGTCCTTTGCTGTTTGTAGGATAAGCGGAGTGCTTTTAATTTCAGCTTTTAAACGAAGATTTGGGGCTGGATTTTGGTCTATACAGTGTCGGATGAATTTGCGCTCACGGGCAAACTCATAATAACATATCTTCGATACATACAATTTTAGATGGACGAGCGGGTCGCACACGCGATATAACAAGTCAAGAGAAAATCACGCGATATGACAAGTCAAGAGAAAATTATTTTCTCTTGAACCAGTATATGCTTAAAACAACAAATTAATTTCCGGTGAGGTAATTAGCTTTGCCAAATATCTTTAAAGATAATAAGGTGTTGATTTCACAGAGAGGAACTTTTCAGCGGAGTGCTTTTTATTTTAGTTTTTTATCTTTCTTTTGGGTTGGTACATTTCGCTGACCCCTAGCACATGGACTAACAAGACGGACCTGGTACATGAACTACTTGAATGAACGACCAATGGACTATCCTAAATGTAAACCCCTAAAATTTGTAACACAAAGGTTCAAGAATCAGTTTGTCTGCTTATGTTCCAATCTTCTAGGAACAATTTTTAAACGTCATCGCTTCAGTCTGCATGCATTGCGTGCCGTTTATTAGATAATAATGACAACTGAGAATGAAGTCAACAACGATAAAACAAAAGTACCGCATGAATTTCTTTTTCGTAATGTTTTGCTTGTTTGTTATACTGCCGAACTCGATGAGTGAACTGATTCACAATCGAGGTAAGCTTACATCTGAGCTTATTATTAAAACTACGGCTGCATACATTTATCCAAACGAACAATTGCGTCTGTGTTTTTATGTCTTAGTCCGCTATTTTGTAGTCCTTGACATTCACTTATGAAGATTATACTAAAACAATTATTCGCCTCAGGCTCAGTGACTAATGGTGAATATTCACCTCAACTGTTTCTTGGTGAATATTGACCAATGTTTGCTGAGCCTGAGGCGAATAATTGTTAAAAACTATGAGCAGCTCTTTCTTTTCTCTGCAGCATAGAATATTAACCATGGTTTCATTCAGCTGCTCCATTTAGGAATTGGCTCAAGGAGTTCTTTGATCTTAGTTTAAGCTTGAGTTAAGAACATTTATCGAATGTCCTATGCTTAATACCCGTGTCAATAGATTGGCCAATAACTTGCGTATCGAGCTATTGAATATGTTTTTATTATCATTATTATGTTCGATTAATTTTGACCTTAAGCCTTATTTCTTCCCACATACCTCACAAACGTCTACAAGCAGAACACAGCAGTATGAGACATGTTGGTCACTTGCATCGTTATGCTTGCAAGAACGATTTTATAGAAATAACTCTAGCCTCACCTTCCTGTTTTTTCTTCAAACGGTTTTCTTCGTCCTTGCACTCAGACTCAACAACCTTAAGTTCTGGTGAGAAATCCAAAACTTAGGTCTTATTAACCGAGCTGGAGGTCTGTATGGGAGAATCTTGACCGAGGTCGTGAGTACAGACTGAACGCAGTGAGGTCTGTACACACGACCGAGGTCAAGATTCTCCCATACAGACCGACTTAG
>Ga0126339_10000360_pt1 | contig 23886 bp, 12 predicted proteins | sample OrbTmetagenome_2_FD_92532 | JGI IMG/M metagenome (GOLD analysis project Ga0126339, IMG submission 92532) | Coral microbial communities from Petempiche,Puerto Morelos, Mexico - Orbicella T R C metagenome | ecosystem: Host-associated > Invertebrates > Cnidaria > Coral | place: Petempiche,Puerto...
GCAGCACGGACACGTTAGTTAGAAAATTGATACACCCTATTATGTAACCTTTTCAACTAATCTCAAGCTGAAACTACATTATAATTCGTCTTAGTTTAGAGATTAACATGAACTGCTTTGATACTGAGTAAAAACACTGCACATTCTTTGTCAAACGAAGTTTTCTTAGGCATGGTAACACACACAGTCCCCCAAAGAACATAAAAAATCACAGGCCGGCCTCGGCACCAAAGGACATCATCCACGATTCAGCGATCGTTTGCGCTTCAGACTCTCCGCTTTCCTCATTTTCCCAAGAGTATTTCTTCATTATTTTAATCAGTTTAATTGAAAGAATGGCTTGATGATTCAAGGTTTCTTTCTTTTATTCATCAAGTAGGAAAAAATCTGGTAGCATTCTCGAACCTTTTCGACATAACATCTCTTGGCGCTGTCGTGTCCGTTCAGATTTGCTCAATCTGTGTTTTTTACGAGAGCTGTTACATGGCATCAGATATCCTTGAAAGACTTTCTATGTCGAAGGGATTTCCATGCTGTCTTTTACAACGTATTTTCTGGTGATTATCTTCCTTTTTGCTTGGCAAGTTTGGTTGTTGACAATCGGTTACTGTCTGATATTTCTTCTACTCGACGCTGTTTACTTAAAGTGATACAAAACTATAAATAGAAGCAGCATCATACCCAGAAATTGAAAACAAACCAGTGACGTACACATACAGCACACGTCCTTGAGAACAGACAACAAAGGAACTAAAACAATTGGCGGGTGATTCTGTTTGTATCTCCTCGTCTTAAATGATTCATGTAACCAAGTTACAAGCATACATTCTAAATTCCTCAGCCTACGGTTTTGTTTAAAACGTGGAAGTATCCTGTCCAGTCTCTGAAAAGCATTGAGGTGCTACTGGACGTTCATTCGTCAACACGAATGGTATGCGGTTACTTCTACATAACAGAGCACCAAGTATCACCGGCCCCGACGCAAAAAGTACATCTTCCATGATTAAGTCATCATTCGGGCTTTATGGACCCTGGGCTATCTGTGCTTTGCCGGATCTAATGCCTTCCTTTTACTTGGCGTGTAATAAGGGAAAAAAATCTGGAGAGCTTTTCGGACCTTTTCAAGACATCTCCCGGGTCTTTTGTGCCTATCCGGGCTTCTGCATTCTATGATTTGTCAAAAAGCTCAGATTTAGACGACTTAGGAGATTTTTTGTCGAAAATGTTTTTTAGAGTTATGTTGTGGTAATAGTTCCATACTGTCTAAACACATGGATTCAAGGGAAGCTTCTGTCTGTCTTGAAGTGTTCCTTCTTACGTAATTTATTTTCTCTTTTCCATCTTGCGTAATTTGATCTGACTGCAAGATTGTTCCAAAAAAATTGAAATCGCAATGACTTACTTCGGGTCTCTCCATTAACAGGAAGAAAATCCGAAGCTTCGGTTCTGTCTCCGATTGAGGATTCTCGATATTTACTTACAAGCAGTTTATTTGAGATTTTTATGTTCGCTTTACATCGGTGATACGAAACCACGTCTCAAACTCTGATTCCCTAATGATTATTTACAACACCTCAACTGTCTGAAGCAGAATCGTTTACTTTCTTAATGAATATACTTGCAGCGCTATCCTATAGGGCGAAATTAGATAAATGTTCTGATGTTGCTTCAAAACAATTATTTTTAGCTACGTGTGTGGGGTTTTCTGTGACATTGAAAGATGTCAAAATCTGTTTAGTTCCACCCAAGAAACAAAATTGTTTACAATTAGTCGTGTTCTGGGAAAAAAACGGAACTAAAAACAAGAATCCAATTAGCAGATACGTTTGCAAATAGCAGCACGGGCATACAAGGTAAAATAATTGATAGAGTCTATTATGCAACATTTTCAACTAATCTCAAGATGAAACCACGCACATTATAATTCGTCTTAGAGATTAACATGAACTGCTTTGATACTGCGTAAAACTGACAATGCACATTCTTTGTCAAACGAATTTCTTTCAGGCATGGTAACAAACACAGTCCTTAAAAGAACATCGAGAATCACAGGTCTCGAGGCCAAAGTACATCATCCACGATTCAGCGATCGTTTGCGCTTCAGACTCTCCGCTTTCCTCATTTTCCCAGGAGTACTGCTTCACTGTGCGAATCTGTTTAGTTGAAAGAATGATTTGATGATTGAAGGTTTCTTTCTTTTGTTCATCAAGCGGGAAAAAATCTGGTAGCATTCTCGAACCTTTTCGACATAACATCTCTTGGCGCTGCCGTGTCCGTTCAGACTTGCTCAATCTGCGTTTTTTACGAGAACTGTTACATGGCATCATATATCCTTGAAAGACTTTCTGTGTCAAAGGAATTTCCAGGCTGTCTTTTAAAACGTATTTTCTGGTGATTATCATCCTTTTCGCATGCCAAGTTTGGTTGCTGACAATCGGTTACCGTCTGATATTTCTACTACTCGGCGCTGTTTACTTGAGGTGATTCAAAACTATAAATAGAATCAGCATCATACCCAGAAATTGACAGCAAACCAGTGACGTATACACCCAGCACACGTCCTTAAGAACAGACACAAGACGCAAAACAGTTAACGGGTGCGTCTGTCTGTTTGTTTGTCTCCTCGTCGTTAGTGCTGCATGCATTAGAAAAGAGCATGGTCAAATCATTATCATTGGCGAAAAGCGAGAAGATGTGTGAACTGGCAGGATAACGATTGTTTGATGCTCCCGGTTTGATCTCGTCATTATCCGTTGTTGATATAATAAATTCGTACAGATTGCACCCACCTTCACACGAAATTCACAAGTGGGCACGCATAACATTGCTATGTTACTGATATCACATATTGTCAAAAGAAATTTAGAGCAAAGAGCTCCAACAAATACATGAATTGATGATTCGTTTTTTTTTCTCTTAAAGCACGAGGTTGCTATTTACAATCTAACAAGCGACGATCAATACCAGTCATGTATTTCAGGCCTTTCTTGCTAATAGATAAATTGTGCCCATTACAGGTATGGCCTAGTAGTATGCCGGACTTCGAACCTTAGATCTAGAGGTACGAGATCGAAATCAGGACTGATCTTTCGTATTTGTGTTTCTGTGCATGATTCACTGAACAATGCCTCACTCGACCGGGAGTATAAATGAACACCGTCATATTTTTACGACAACCTGATAAATATGCTGAGGGTTTGCGCCCTGACCAAGGACATTGTTAAACTGGTATTCATGCAAATCATGATTTTAACTTACACGACTAGAAGAGCACGTGTACATCCGAACTGTGTGTTGTTACGAAGCTTAAAGTTATGAAATATTGAAATAAAAAGAAATAAGAATTATGTTTTAATTTCAATTATATTTCGATTTATTTTAATTCTAAAAACGTAGTTTTGTAATACTTAATTCGATAATGATGATGATGGGTCGAATCATAGTGTATATGTTAACAAATTAGTGACACTGTCGTCTCTAAGCAAGGTTTTCAGCTCAAACGGATTGAACCGTCAGATTACCACAACCATTGACCGTTTCTTCCTGTTGGAGTATGAAAGAGAGGCAATAAACCAATAGTGACAGGTGTTATGTCGTAGCAAGTTTTGTTTTTGACTTTACCCTCAAGTGTAGTGTTAAGAGTAAACGTACAATGGACAGTGTTTTGTTTAATCTTTCTAAACGGTAAATCAAAATAAAATTATTTTATAGTCATTTGCATAACTGCGGGCAAATGGATATGGAATAAATCAATACTTCCAAATCATTGTTTTAGAAAGTTTTAGTCTTTCATTATTCAAGACAAGCTTGAATTACCAGCATTTTCACAACAATAAGAATGTTGTAGACGTGATACATAATTGCAATTAGGGTTCCATCAAGACAACGAAAAAGATTCGTCATTTTTTAAAAAAATAATTAGATAGAATTGTATTTATGGAAGACGTCTCGTACAACACAATGTTTTAAATGAGAAAATCACGTTTCACAAGCGCCAAAGCCAAAGTACATCATCCACGATTTAGCGATCGTTTGCGCTTCAGACTCTCCGCTTTCTTCATTTTCCCAGGAGTACTGTTTCACTATGCTAATCCTCTTGACAACTGAAAGGATCGTTTGATGATTTAATGTTTTCCTCTTTAGCTTGTCAGGCGGGAAAAAATCTGGAAGTATTTTCGAACCTTTGCGCCAGAACATCTCCGTTCGGCTCTTTCGGGTGGGCTCTTTTGCCGCTAGTCTACGTTTTTCACGAGACATGTTAGATGACACCACATGGGCACGGAAGACTTTCTTAGAAGAAGATTTTTCCATGATTGTAAGTCAAATTTTCTGGCTTAATTGTTTTTCTTAGAAACAATTCGAGATCCAAAAGATTCTCTTCTTTCGCGTGAAACCTCTTTTCTCAGTTGTGGGTTGTTCTGTACTTGATGACTTCTGTGAGAAGCAGATTCCCTGATAACAACTTGAATAAATAGTAAAATTTGATCAATGTTGCACCGTCAAGTGAAACGGAAAAGTGAGCGCGGCTCTACATAATTCAAGCAAAATGATTGTTGTTTTTGGAACAGTGTAAGATTGATATCAGTCATTTAATCAGACACATTACCCCAAAGGTAGAAGACGTCAATACGATATTAGCATAAACATTTCATATGCTATTTGATAGCGGCGTCTTTTGTAACAATGGCTAACAGGAGTAACAAACACGGGCATCTCCAACTTTAAAAAAAAAACACTGACCAAGGCTTAATAGCGCAACCTACACAACAGGACAACATGCATTATCGTATATCAAAAGCCTGACACATTGTCCAATAAAAATACAGGTCTATTTAGATATCATGCTAGCAAAAGTCAGTCAACCTTTTTCATAATGTAAGCTGAATTTGTTTTTACGTTATCTTACTTTTACTAGCAACATTGAATATACCCCTGACTAGCGTGGCTAAAGACATTTATTTAGAATTTAATTTCAGTCCTACTGATTCAGTGATTACAAGAACAACACCCTTTTAACTCTGAAGACGTGGCTAGAATTTCTAATAACCCCTGGTTGAACATCTGCGCAGCAAACGCAAATATCAATATTGACTAGCAAAGTGGCCGAGACACCGCAGAGGGAAGTACACGACGTATTATTTCCGACTGATTTGTTTTGGCCTAATACGTCAACAAACACACTCAGTTTTACCATATATGGTGATGTAAATTTGCACCCTCAAGTCGGGGCCGTAATGCTAATAGCATCACAGAAAAAAACAGAACTTACGTTCAAAAATAGAACATAAATATATAAATTACAATATTAAGAGTGAAAGCCACATCAACCTTGGCTGTTTTCAAGCAGGTCCTTTATCTTGGTCGAACATAATATAAGCCGGCAGTTAAGGAGCGTAAACGGTAAAGTGGCATCGTATGATATAATCGAAAGAGTTTACGCCACTTAAAGTTGAAAGGTATTGTCACCGTAACACGCGTTAATAAAATGTAAGATTTTTCTCGAAGCAATTCCCTTTTAAAGCCTAGACAATGTTTTGTATAATCTCAACTTGACAAAAAGCTGAAAAATAACGTGCCCAAACGTTTCGATACAAAATATACACGCCCAGTAAGCGTCTGCCGAGACAATCACGTTGGCGCATTTGATTTTGAAGGTTTGAAAAAGGATCGACTTGCCTTAGTTGCACAAAGAAAAATATAATGGACCATGGTTCATTCAAAACCAAAATTAAGTTTGGCACATAAGCACTACTGAAATAAGCAATGCTGATCAATAGACGCTAACGGAAAAATGCAAAGCATAAGTGGACTTTCATCCCTGCTACAAGATTTCTTCCTCGCATGAAGTACTTACATTAAAAGTACTTCAGGAAATTATAATGAAGCTCAATGCTGGATTTCTTCCGCGTCGATGTGGAAATGAAATAGCAACGTGGCTTGTTGTCTGCAACCTTTAGTTGTAGCAGTGTTTTTTTTTTTAAGTCGTTTGCTAGGTTATCACTGTTGCAATTCTGCGAAGCCCGAGATATCATTAGTAAGTTTACCGTTACTGAAGGACTCACTCTGACATCACTGTATTGTTTTCTTCACTCAGTAGTCATTCACAGTCTCGGTGAGATACCAAGCACACGTTTACCACGAATTCAGACCTCCGAGATCGGACTGAACTCGCAGTCTTCCTGTCGAAGTTGCTAAGCAGCTGATCACGCAGTCATGGCGCGGTAACTTTCGGACTACTCTCGCTGTTCTGTCATCGGGAAACCAATATCGGAAATTCTACCAGTGCTTAAGCGAATATTCGCTGTCAGACGGCACTGAGGCACTTGTCCTCAGAGTGGTCTCTTCCCGACGAAGCGGCAAATCAGCACATGGACTATCAAATTACAATGGAACTGGGTGAAAGTTGGAACAACTCCTGAGTTGGAATGTTTTGTTGATTTTTGCAACGCTCTCAATCAAGGAAAATGGGTGAAATGGCGAATTAATACAAATGAGTAAAAATTGGTACCAAATAGATATGCGCTTTATAAATCAAATTTTATGATTAATATTTAGCACTGTGCTTCGCACCCTGTTTACCTCATTTTATATAGCATGAAACGATCTCACTCGAACATGAATCACTATAGGTCATTAATTTCTAAAGCGAAAAGAGGCGCGTTCAAAAAATAACAGAAATTGAAATTTTGTGATGGGCGATTGTGAGAATTTGCGCAAACAACGTTGTTTGCGTGGAGCTCATTGCATTGTTTGTAATTATAGAATCTACGCAAGTTGCCTCGATCGTGGTTAAAACCTATTTCTTCCTATTTATTGAGAAACCCCTGAAACGGAGGTAATTCAGTTTCTTTTAAGAAAATTAAGTTTTCCCAAATTAGAGCGAGGTAAACAGCACGTTTTCTGTACAAAAATATCTCTTTTATGCGCATCACAACCTGCTCAATACAAATCAAATTAATTGCACCCCATAACAAAGTTTTCTGTTTTATCAGAAAAGTAAATTAGAGCCAGATGACGGATTTAATAAACAACAACGAGTCTTACTACTACTTCAGCTATTGCTACTACTACTAAAATGACATTAACAATCCTATTCCTCAGCATAAAACGCTGGATGGAAAAAGATTTTTTGACAATTCTACACCTGCCAGGTTTGTTTGTTGATCCGGCAACAAGTTTTGCATAATACGCTAGACGCATTCTTAGCCAAAAAACTTAAGCCAGGCGGCAATTCCTCTTTGTTTTTCAAAACATTCTCGTTTTCCACCGATTTTGAGAAGCTTTATTCCCAAGCAAGCGTTTTGGTTGAAAACTCCTGTACTTTGCATTGAAATACTGCTGCTACAGAATGTCGTTTCGGGAAAAAAATCCGGGTAGACTGTCCGCATGTGCGTGTTGCATTGAGTAATCGTTCTCGTAGTCGCTCCAATGTCCATAGTTAATACCATGGTTCGGCTTGTAGCCTTGCACAGAACCTTTCCCACACGATCATTCTTCTCCTTTGCTTCCCTTTTATATTCACAACGCTGGTGCAACGGTAACCTCGAATCATCAGTATTGTTCAGTGTACCTATCTCTTCGTTTACCGCTTCAAAAATAGTAGGAAGGCAAGCGATTCTCCGCCTAGTCTGAATTCTGCCTTGATAAGTAGCACGCATTTTTCCAAGGTGTCTGCAAAACCTACACATTCTGAATCTGAGGAGAGCTTTCCACCCGCTGATCCCAGCCTCTTCAAAAAAACAAACCTTAATAAGATACTGAAATGAGCATTCGCATGTTTATATACCATAAGTTTAATCAAAATAAATGTATATATATCACAAAACAGAACAATTTGACAACATATGATGCACTTCATGACAATAATGGCGTCTAATGCACGGATATTGATAATGATTTCAAAACCAATTTTACCATTATTGGAGACTTGTCTGGGCTTAATGTGAACCTTAGTTTTCTTTACGTCCAAACATCTCAATCGTTGTTCAAATTTAGCTGAATCAATCTAGAAGGCCACTGTTCTTTTCTTAGGTGTTTTGACTACAGTTGAGTAACATCAAGCAGCATGCATGGCAGGTACCCCTTTTGTCATTTAAAGCTTGACAAAAACAAACGTGGAAACCAAAGGAGTGTTGTCTTTTTCTCTGCGTCGTATTCATTCGCTCGCTCTTTCATCAGAATTTTTACATATATATATATATATATATATATATATATATATAAATCAAGTGGGAGAGCGTGCAAATGATTTGAATTAATTCAAAATTTGATGGACTTATTTTTTACTTTCAACTTCTTTTAAGATCCCTTTTTTTTGCCCGACAACAAGGCTAACACAACAGACATATCTTTCTTCACAAAGACTTCTAATCGTATTGGGATTTTTTTTTTCTCTCAAGCTTACTCCTTGCAGCTTAAAAACAACAAAAGATAACTTTGTGTTCCGATTGTTGATGGACGTATTTGACATATTCAATGTCCTCCGATTTCCGCTGTCGGTGATTGTTGTCCTTTTATAGTAATCTCCACTGCTGTACGTGAGAAGTCGCACGGTAGGAACATATGCAAAGCGAGCAGCCAAAAAAATACTTCAATAAATAAATAAATCAATTAATTTAGTATAATTTCCAGAGCGTTCATATTCAAATTCAGAAGCGAAAGATCGCCTTCATTCCAATTCGGTCTATTTTTATGCTTTCTTTTTTGTTTTCAATTTTACCCAGCTATTTTGTCCTTTAACACATTTTCAACACATGGATGGATCAAGCTCTGGAATTTACTTTTTCAAGCCAGTACAATCCATGTTTACGAATTATTCCGTCTCAGTGTTTGCCTCCTCATTGTATTACGTACATTAAATTTGTCGATGGTTGTTTGGTTTACAGTATGTTAAAGTTAATTTATTCTGCTTTCTTTTGTTTTTTAGAATTTTTTTGTTGCAATTGTACATTTGGTTTTATATTTTTTTATGACGTGTCGTTTGTTTGTTTCAAAGAAGAGAGCTATGAACATAAATAAGTAGATTGGTCATACCTCGACATGTTACAGCTGAGGTTTAAGCTGTTCTAAATTTCCTACGCACAGAAAAATAGATAAGGGAAAAAAGGCTCTGTCGAGTGTTTTTGGACAAGATTTAGCCGCTTTGATCTTTACCCAAGTAGTCGAAAAAAAGCGTAGTATTATGTTTAGAGTCAATTTTTTTAACAAACTACATAGACATTGTTTAAATCATCAAAGTAGGAAACTGAATAAAATCAGTAATTAATATCAGTCACACACACACTGATGCGCCTTCACGAAGATTTAATTAAGAACTTTAAAAATAATAAAGAATACAGTAAGGCTTCTTTAAAGGCGTCAGTAATTTATATTTTTTGTAAATAACCGAGATATATTAAAAGAAGGAAAGAGAGAAAATATATGGCAGTGAGTTCTAACAGCAATTAAACTTTCCCAGTGAAAATATGAAATATCATCGCACGCAGTTAGAAAAAAAATATTAAACAATGAAAGACAAGGCCTGAAAAAAATTCAGAATTGAACGTGATTCGAACCCATGACTTCAATGATACCGATGAAGTGCTCTATCGACGAGCTTCAATCCGACAGCATTTATTTCTAAACGCTTTTCTCTTACAAAAGTATCCGTTGTGTTAAAATACAATTACTCAATCAGCACCCGATAAAAAACTGACAACTTTTGCGGAAAGCACCAGAGGTGATAACACCACAACTAGTCTATTGCAATACAGGGTTGACGTTTCGGGCAGTCAATAGAAAGAGGCATCCACTTTAATGTATTCTTAGTTTACAACACATTTAATAAAACAGTATAAAGGACAGTAGGCTCGATATGACAAAGTAAATTAATGTTTCTAAAATTAACAATCACGTAGTTAAGTTTCAATCTCGATCTTCGGTCTGGCCCAGTATTAACGATTTTGACCCAAAATTTCTAATGAAACCGATAAAATTGAATACTTTAAGAGCATAACTTGATGTACAAATACATAATTTGTGGATTTGAAGGGGAAACCTTTGTTTTATGTATTTTTCATCAGTACTTTTGATACACAGCGTTGATATTTAAATCATCAAACAAAGTCAAACAATTGCTACACGCCTCGACTCATTTGTTTTTCCCAAGACCCTTCTGCGATTGACTAATTCAACTCAGTCAGTGTCAAAGTTTCTGTCTCTTCTTTATAAACAAGGCGGCAATTTTGTTTGGCCTGAACGGTGTATCTAGCATATGAGGCCTTCAAAGGTCAATTCCTTACTGAAGGAAAAATGAAGAATCATCAATGTCAATAAATTATTAATTTTGATTTCTATTCACTGCTACCTTGGTAAAGATTTATCATCCAAAAAACTCTAGCCAGGCAGCGATTTCGCTAAACTTGCAAGCTTGAGCATCTCTGTTTGGTATTTTCCCGAGCGTTTTCTTACTTGAAAGTGTAAAGCTGTTGTCTATAAATGACGATTTCATGTCCTGTGGGAAAAAGTCAGAATATGGCGTACTTAACAAGTGTCTCCACTCATCTTGAATTTGCTGGAATGACCGCGATGCATCTGCTTCTGTAAAGTCGGGTTTAATAAACGAAGGAACAATGCATCTCGCATTTTTTTGCCTTCTTGGTTTAGATCGTTTGTTCTTTTTGGTAAGGGGCAACATGATTCCGTACTCCCCCAGCTGTTCTGTTTCAATGACATGTTGCTGTTCGCTCTTTTCGCCTGCTGCAGTCTCTTCAGCCATTTCAACATCAGTAGCCTCATAAATTGTGGGCAATCGACGCCAGTAAGACATCGTTGTTGAACGACTCGGGGAATAGTCTCTGTGCTTTGAACCAGTAAATCGACACATCCTACTTCCCTGACGATTCAAAAACCCAAGGTTACTTCAAATCAGAGTTGTATGCTCAACGTAGTCGGCACCTCAAAAGTGAACTATGTTCAGTTGTAGTTTGACAACAGACCAAGCGTTGCATCAGCAGTCGCAGTCGAATTTGATTCTACCAAAGCGCTGGACTTAACTCTTCAGGGCAATATTTTCCCCCTTATATAGTGAACTGGCTAGATAAAACGATAACGATTTTTCATGTAGCTGAAGCGAGTTGATTAAACGTGACATGACATCGCCCTTTTCAATACTGAGATTAATATTACATTTCCTCGCTTTCTTATCAGCCAAAGATAAAAGATACTAATGAGCTCAATCTATAACCAAACAACTCACATACTGTTTCCACAGCCCGAAGCACGTGAATTAAGCACGTGCATCCATACACATCAAGAAGTATTTCGAAACTTACAGCTGCCAGCTGAACAAAAATAAAAGAAAGTTTAACAAGAAACGCACCGAACCAGCAATTCCTTTTTTTTTTCTACTGAAAAGTACTAAGTGTGGTATTTCGGTGAATCAGGTGAGACTTATGTGGGAAATTTACAAAATTTATTCAATCACTGTCTTACGCAAACGATGCAAATGATTCTGAAGAAATTGTGATAAGAATCATGCTTTTGCCGCCTTGATTTAACGAACATCACGAAAGCATAGATCGAGTTTAGAAACAATGATCTGAAGCACGAAGATAAAAAACTTCCAAGGAAACTGTGATTGATGAAAAGGAAGAAAGGAAACACTTAAGTTTATTTCAAAAGCTTATTACTTGTTTATATTTTTACTTATTGCTATCATTTATTGTTGTTGTTGTTGCTGTTGTTGTCGTTGCTGTTGTTCCCTCGACTACATTAGCCAAAAGGATACGTGACGAAAGCAATCTCTATATCGAGGTGTATTCTGACAACTTCCAAGAGTGCGTGGTTCACATAATCTATCTTAGTTTCACATTTTTACCTTTTTGAATCGGTACGTTATCTCAAAACTAACATGAAAAAAGATGCATAGTAATCCAATGGCAAATTTTCTAACGCGGATTAAAAAAGCTAAAACATGAATTTTGATCAGGTAGACTTTCAAAATATCCAGTAACTCTAAATACAAAAACAGCAAAGAGGACTGGAAGAGGCGTAACGGGGATGACGCAACACTTAAAGAACAACTTGTGAAACAACTTGATCAACCAAACGTGAGATTTGTTAATTATGCAAGTAACTTCCATAAATCTTTTGCATAGTATACCCTTGTCCCTAAAAACAAGTTGATGTATACACGCCACTTGTAAACTCATTGTAATTCACTTTGTGCGATTACGTAATCTACTAACTCAAAAGGCAAAAATGTATTAGTCTTCGTTAGCAAAAATTATGCTATTTGGAGAGAAAGACTAAACGTTTTTTTTTTGAGTTATCGTTCCAATTCATGAACAGTTACTGATTTGTTATTCGATTTTGTATCGATAATGGTATGAGTAATTATATAAATATTTGAATATCGTCTATTGTGAACTAGCCGAGTTATTTTTTGAAACAATTTATATCTCAGTCTCATAAATCATCTCCGTACCTTCCCAAAAGGCATTAAAAAGGGCTATTTATAAACAGTGTTTACAGGAAAAAACATTAAATTTGGCTTCAGGTGTACACGTTGTTGTCACACGTTGGAAATACAGAGGGCGTTCAAGTCGTGGAAAATTTAAAATGTGTGGGTGGCGTGGTCCTACTAAAACTGACTGGAAAACCGACACTTTGTTGTTGCAGTTTATCTGATCGTCGAGTCTGCCTCTCCTCGTACAAGAATGCACATGTCATTGTACGGCAGTCGATGAATCCAGACTGTGAAAAAAGTGCAAGTTGACGGAAACGGTTACTAAACATTGTGCCATGCGTGACTACTTAGGGAGTACAATGGTAAGCAGACATATCCCCCTATGTTATTTATCTAGAGTGTGTTCAGAATAGATTTTCAAAAACTTGCGTTAAATCGACATCAAAGAGGGCAAATGTAGCTGCAAATATTGACTTCCCTATGTTTTATTTCGTTACTTCTGCAAGAAGGCATCGTCAACTTGTGGTGTGGGAGGAGCACTGTACTGCCACACTTGTTTACATCCTCGGTTACATCGCCTGATCAGACAAAGTTTATCAGACAAAATACTGTAATGGATAAGCAGTTCATTTATCGAAGGAAGACTGGCATGGTTCCTTTTGTTTAAAGATATAGATTCCGAACTTTAGCGCCCGCCCAGAATCTCGCAAATCAACGCGGCAATGCCAACTGTCGATTTACTTTGTATTACAAACTTTCATGACGCAGTCGGTTTTAGTTAGCTAATAGGCTGATTTAGCAAGAGAACGGGAACGTCACTTGACGACGGCGCGCGCAGTACAAATACCCAAATATGGTCAGATGACGACTGCACGGCGCGCGGAAAAACCTGGATTCTGTTCTAATTTGGCCATATTTGGGTATTTGTATTGCGCGCGCCGTCGTCAAGTGACGTTCCCGTTCTCTTGCTAAATCAGCCTAATAAACGTTTCTGACGTACTTACTCAAATTCTGTTTGCTTCACTACGTAGATGCTTACTTGTAAATATAACGTAGACCATCATAATGACACTGAAATAAATGGGCTAGCTCGGGATATTTTAGCATGCTTCGGAAAATCACCGGAAAACAATCGCACGTTTTATGAATTCATGATGTGCAGAAATGTACAATAGCATGGTGATTCGAGACAAAAGAAAATTATAATGAAGACAACAAACAACATGAGTGAAAATCGGCGCAATATTTTCCTCAATTGATGCTGAAAATTAGCAGCCTTAGAATGTTTCAATTTATTTGAAACTCCGGTATTACGTGGAATATGGATTAATCTCATTGAGGGCCAAGGTTTAAAAAAATTAATCCTGTGGTTTTTAATTCCCGCCCAATTTAAGAATTTTAGGGGCAATTTTTGATAAAAAGCAAAACAACAGCCTACACCAGTTGATATTCAAGCCATTGTTTCTGAAAGTCAACCAGAGTGATTTCTCCGAGACTTTCATTCGAGGTAATCATATGTTATAAAATTCATTTAAGACCAGAATACCATTTATTCAAGTCTTGCGGACATAGTTTGCAATAACATTTAAAACAGCTTTGTTTTTGTTGTATTTTGACACCTTGAAACTTCACTCGCAATTTTCTCGAAAACGCTCTTAAAGATTTTTTAAAATTTTGCCATCGTTAAGACATCTATGTCAAGTTTGAGATCCCGACGTCGTGTTTCCAAAAATATCCCTGCTGACAAGTTATTCGGTCTTATGTAAAATGGGGTATGGCGGCATTTCGTTGCTATGGTAACTCAGATCTTGCTGAAATGTATCCTATTTGAAACTTTCATCTTTCTCTAGCACACTAGTGACGTTCGATTTTCTGTTGGATTGATAATGGTGCTGTTCTAGTCACTCTAAGTTGAACGGTATCGATACTCAAAAATCCGATCGAGCCACCTTAATAACAATAATTACAGGGGAGACGCAGTGGCGTAATAATTTGTGCGCTGGACTCCGGATGAAGCGATCTGTGTTAGATCTCAAAACGGGTGATTGCACTATGTGTGTAAAGTGCATTACTGAGCACGAGCAAATTAATTGTTACCAGGTAACGCTTCGATTGATGAGCAACCCATCCAGGAGGAAGTAGAAATAACCCGGATCAATTCATGCAACTAAAACAAATAGGCCACCAGGCTCGAATGCAGACCTATTCAACCCTAAGAATTTCCTCTTTTAATTAAACACGAATTCATGCATAGTCTCTGTCTCAAAAGCACCGGGAACGCCCTTGGAATAATCACAGATAAGATTTAAAAAATTGAATTATAAAGATAATTTGGGTATGGCTTTCGTGTCATGAACGGTTATCATTTGCCCGAGCGGAAATTTACGTTTACTGGAAGTCACCTCCCTGAAAATGTTATAATTTATATAGGGATTGCCCATAACAACAGAACTAAATATTTTCTGATGTGGGCACGACTTTCCCGGTAATTCCATGATTCATAAAAAAGACCAAGATCTTGTCTGTGGTTCACATATGGTTTGAGAGAGATGTAAAAGAGGCTATTTACATCAGAACCTGAAACCCAATTTTAATGCAGACAGTGGACGATACAAACTGTCTCCGATTTGGAATAATTTACTTCGTGAGAGAACTGCGCCCGAGATTGACCAAGTCCCGGATGTGCCGCCAAACGGCTAAGTAAACAAGTCAGTAGAAGTGGACGAAAGCTTTTAAAGGTTTACTTTCTTTTTGCGAGATTCAAAGCTAAAACCTTTTTATGGATTATTTCAATAATTCAGAAAAATAATTCATAAAAGAACTAAATATAGCTTTTTAGAAAGACAAAAGGAAATTTTTTTTCTAGTTTTTAGCATATGTAAATTCGAGAGGACAACCATCTTTTAAAATACAATTCTTTTTAAACATTTTTCTTTTCAGTTTTGAAGGATGACAAGTTTACGACATCAGACTTAACTTGTCGTTCTTGTCAGACTATGATGTTTTTTGGCCAGATACGTCTTATTGGTAGGCAATGCACTGAAATAATATTCAAAACTTGTCGAATTTCCACATACACGACTGAGCGTGAATTTCAAAAAAGGTGGTGTAATATTATATTGTATAATAATAAGTAAGGTTTGAAAGTTATCTTCATATTTTCGATTATAATCCTACGATCCCTTAATGACCAAAACTGAGCGGATAAACTATTTTGGTTTAACTGTATAATTTGAATCTAACATTAGAAGGAATCATCGAGCAAACATCAAACATTTAACTTTCCAATCAATATGTTAGGGGGCAAGCCAGAAACAGTGATTCTAGATGACTCTTTTGTCAATGTGATGAGGAAATCGTACCTTTGCTTCATTTCCAAGCTTTTTTGTCTTTTTAAAAAAATGTATGACGCATAAGCAACTGAAGTGGCATCGCACAAACTCGCCTTTTAGGATTCACATTAATTTCGCATTAATAGCCAATCGCGGAAAAAATTGAACCGCATTTCATTTTAAGCTTTTAACAATTTCCGATCAATCCGGCAGAGTTGTCGCCTTTTTATCATTATTTGCGAGGGGAAAGCGAATTTGGTACTATAAATGTTAACTGACGCAACGTTTTGAAATAGTAGTTTTCGGACTGATCGTAAAATAAAACTGAGTTCATAATCCATGAGAAATTACCATATCATCAGTAATTTCATAAAATTTTCTTTTATGTGTTTTTCTAAATCTTATTAAAGTGACATTATAAATAATATAGCCTGAATAAACCTTGCAATTTCCCCTTCAGAAAAAATAACAGTGTTTTTCAGAAGCCGTGGTAACACTTTTGTCCCTGAAAGACCTGCATTAGCATCAAAATGCAATGCGCTGTTTTCAATCTATACCTTAAAAGGCGGAATATTGGCAAGTGCTATTTTGGGAAGCTAAGTAATCTCCAGATGGTAGTCATATTTGGAGGTTGCTAAGCAATCAGTAATACATTTCAATTTATTATGCACATTTACACTTTCTAGAAGAGATATAGTTAAAGTAATTTCCTTCTCCGCAAGTAGTGGAATAACCCTACAAGAGAAGCTCTTCCGTGCAGCGTATTTCAAAAACACGTCGGGGAAACTAAGATGAAACAAATGCTGAAGAAAGTCGACGGTCGCTCGAGACGGCTCAAAACAATTATAGAAATAGCTGAAAACCAAGACGAAAATGGTAATCTAGAGGCAGACTCAACTCTCGTGAAAGAAGAAATTTCTAACGATTTCTATAATGCAACAACCTTCACGGGGCAGTCAGGCCGAAGACCTTCAAGTGACTCAACCGCTGTATACAGCCCCCTCGAAAGAAGAATATCTTGCTCCCACGCAACGCCACAAACACTGTCGGCCACATCGTCATATTGGCGGGAAATGGCAAGCGTATCAGAAACACCTGCGGGAGTTGTTAGTAGCTCAAGTGAATCATTGATGAGATCTCCGCTCAAAACAGGCCGTGACATTACTGAGGTTGAGCTCTTTTTCCCCGAGTTTTTTACGGTCGGTGAAATGCAGAACAGTAGTAATAAGAGAGAGACTATCCACAAGGAGTCTAAAAAGTACAGTCAGAAAGACTACGAAGATCCGCTTGTCCAGTCGTGGCTCGATTTGTTTGGGTCGCAGGTTTATGGATAAGCCAGGATGGAAATGTATTTATCATCCATGTATCTATAAGAACAAAAAGGCTAGATAGGTGAGAGTTCTAGATACAGAAACGATTGCGGTGCATCTCGGAAACTAGATAAAATGGAGCCAAAAGTTGGATACCCGCCGGTGGTACAGCGTGTCAGAAGAGACCAGAACATTTTTGTAGGAACATAAAGTGTTTCAGTTATACTAGCATGCATAATAATTTTACCTTCTTTTTCGACCGGGTATTCTGTGTATTTGGTTTATTTTGCGTTTTGGTTCAAAAGACGATTAACAACAGATAGAGCGAGTAAAACAATAATATTGAAAGTTTAAACTGACTAATACAATACGTTCAAGAGCTGAGCTTGGTCGTCGCTACCTGCATTGCTAATGAGGCAATATTTAAAAATAAGGTTGTCTATTTACAACTTTGCATATCTACATAAGGAAGAAGCTCGAATGAATTGTTTGTAATTCACAATGTATACAGTCTGTAATATCAGTCCGGTAATAAAAGAAAACATTTTTTTTGTTGCTATTGTCCTTAAAAATCTCCATAACAGTCACGTCAATTAGCATAAAAAAAACACCACAACAAACTTCTTCGATTATTGACCTATTTTGTCGCGCAACTGAAAGGTGCCAGTTAGAGTGTTATTATTTTAGCACAATTGATCAAATAAAACTTTGTGCGTTTTAACCGTTCTTAATATAACGATACAACTGTTTGTAAATAAAAGTTCGTTCAATTCTTAAAATATAACTAGGTCATGACAATTTACAAGGAACTGGGGGGCAATATCTATTCTAAAAGTATCTGTATCCCTTAGGCGAGGTTGAAGTCGGTCTTAAATTAAAGTTGGACCTAAAGTTTGCAGGCATGAAATGTACGTATAAGGAAACCCCTTTGATAATTGTTTGCCTTTGAACGGTACGCGAGTAAATTTTTACCGCAGGAACCCCTGGAAGTGGCGTGATGACTGACTATTGACAATAACTGAAAAGGATTGTCAAGACAACAAAACGCGACGCTTGTGTCTTGTGGTTTGTTTTCCATTGGCATTGCACATATATCAAATCAGCTGCACTGCTCCATGGAACTCATCTATATTTAGTTAAAGGAAAACGGTAACAAAGAACTATTTTCTTCACTTGCTACACAGCTGAATAAATACCGTTCGTCGGTGACATTCATTAGGATTGCAAATTCATGCTAAAGCAGCATCGCTACACCTTATTCAGCGGCACATCATTCAAGGAAATTTGAGACATTTGGAAAAATCGCAAAATATCAGTCTCGACAAAGTAGCTTTCTCATAGGCGTATGTTAAGAAACAAATTCTTCCAATAAAAAACAATCTTCATCTCTGATACAAGGAGCAAATTAAACGGAAACATGAAGTAAACAAACCCTTGAACAGGAATACAGAGGCTTTAAAACACACTGGCCAATTTAAAACTCGCAAATGACTACAATAGATAAAATTATTCTTTCCAAACATAGGCTTCGCCGCTCGTCACCTCGGCCAACGGCCATGCACATTTTGGGTACCCAAGGATAAGTAGCCTGCGAACGCAGACGTATTTCCGACTGTCGTCCGGTCTCCGCCGAAAATTCCGTGAAACAAGAGCCGAAAATGCCGGACGCCCTCGTAGGCTAAAGGATAATGAGCTTTGAATACAAATTACGTATTTCCCATTTCCCTTTACTGAAAGACGCGCAGTTATATTTTCAAATTTCCATTCATTTTAGGAGGAGGCAGAAATCAAAGTACTTATACAATAAAGACGGAAAGAGACTCGGTAACAGTAATCAAGCCCTGAAAATAATTTATCTCTTAGAGCCTTCACAATTGCGCTTAACTGAGGAGGGTGGTTATTTCAATTCTAAAGAAGGTGCGAAACGGTAAATTTCTTGTTTATTTTTATTTTATTATTTTCACTCTTTTTTCTTTTTTTAGTTTTCGCTGCCTTTGCATATCTCACTAGCCTAAACCTTATGTGCGGTTCTATTATACATTAAGGATTAAGGTCAACTGCTGATCAGATACTACGATCTTAGCTTTGTGAACACTAGCTATTAGATAACTGTCTAATTAAGAGAAAGCCGGGGGCTATTATTTGAACCCAGAGATCCTAAGCGCGAGAAGAAAGTTTAAAATTTCGCTTCGTCACTTCTCCGTTCTCTTTTGAAGGTGACGGCGCATCCTCACATGCAGCCTTACTTTGCTTCAGGCTAGAGCAACAGGGTTACTTTGTTGCTCATTATACGTTTTCCAATCAAAAAAAGAAAACTGCACTTAATTAAAATTCTATGTCTGAAGAAGACCAAGAGAGTTTTCATGGACCAAAATTTCATACAGCAATTTGTTGCGCCTGATAGGTAAGTTTTTGAATATTCCATTAATAAGAGAGTTGATCTGACAACACCTGTCTAATTGTCTAGGCTGTCGGTCCGTAAATACATGACTAGTGCTGATCACTCTTTAAATTTCTCACTTTGGGTTTCAGGATTAAAAATCGAGTTCTTCAACCGCGCTCTCCTTGGGAAATTGCTCCTTGAAATTGCCATTGGGTGCGTTCTTGCATGTCCACAACATAACTTTCACTATTCAGCGGTCGAAACGATTCAGCGTTATTTTGTCATTTGCAGTCCAAAGAGATGTAACCAAGAAACAAGAACTGGATCAGCTCGGACGTTAAGCGGTATCAGACAGTCCTGGTGATGGCAAAACACCTTCCCGCGTGGAAAAAAGTCCGGGAAGAGAAGCTGGGCTCTTGAGTGATCACACGATGGAATTACAGTTTCATATAAAGGTTCATCACGAAAAGAAACCTTTCGTGTTTCTGAACTGCTTGATTTTAATTTTCCAGCCGAAGGCCGCAATTCTTTTAGCAGAGAGGATTTCCTTGAAATTGTGGTTTCGTTAATTTGTAACTTTCGAGAAAATCCATCATTGGCAGGTTGTAGATCTTGGTTTAAAGGCAGCAATCCTCTTCCTTCGAAAACACATAACGTCTTCTCGCAAGCTGTTTCAGGATCAAGGTGAAGTAATTTGTTGGATGGAGTTTGCATGATTAGTGAACCAAATGCTGCATCGGGAATGAACCATTTGAAGAAAACATGCAAACTACTGAGGTAGGCAGCGATTCTTAATCACAATAACTCACGTTTTTACATTTTTTTCTCAACCTAGCGATTCTGCCATCATCTGTTTATTGGTCTATTTTACAATAACATGATTGAACTGTGTAACCAAGCACAGTCGCCCTAAAACGTGATTTTCACCTCACGCGTTAGGTCCACACGAGTTTGAACCCACGCAGGATACATTATACATTACGCCCGTTCTGAAAGGCAGCTTTACCGTGAAAATAAATAAACGGTTTCGCTGCGTCGCTTTATTTTGATCCAGACAACTTGGCACGGTCTCAGAATCAAATCAAATATAAAGATAAGAAAAGATTAAAACTCAATAACATCGACAAGGATTTCTTTCGACCCCAAAAAATCGTGTGTCATGTATGGTTGGCTACTTTCTCTGTAACGTTTAATGGAGATTTTTAGCTAAAAAAATCTCGACTCAATTCCGAGCTCCTAAAAAAAGAAGAAATGTAACTCACAAAAGAGAAAATAGAGCTTAGTAAAGTTTTAAAGCTATAGGACTTGTTTTTAACAATGTTTAATAAATCGATAGTAAAACTTTAAATCTTCCCTTTGACCAGCACATGCACCCACAAATGACCAATAAGGAGGAGTTATTTTCTTAACAGAGTTTTTATTGAGATGAGACTGTTCTCAATGACTGTATAATGAAAGCTCAAAATGTGCCTGTTATTTTGCGGAGTCCGTCGTGAATGGGATCGTCTTGTGTGTTTACAGAACTACTACCGGCAACAAGAAAATCACAGTAACCTTTCATTTTCCGGACTGCCTAACAAAAATTCCCAGTCAGTTAAAAAAGAACAACATAGCGTTTCTTCCCAGTTCGAAAGTGCTTTTAGAAGCACTTGTTTTCATGTTTGTCATGAGCGCATCGAAAAATTAAGGGCTGTTCTTAATGAAAAATCATTGTTCGTCGTAAAGTAAGTAAAAGTTTTCTCCGACTCAAATATATACAACACAACGATGATGATTACGTACAAGTAATTATAAAGCAAAGTTGTATTTGTTGATTATTATCAAAAACTGATGTCCTGCAGGCAGTTGTCAGACCTTGTTTTAAACTTGATATCTGAAGTTACTTAATTTAGTTTATTTCTGGTGTTGTTGTCCAAAAATAACATAGAATGCAAAACAGCCTTTTTCGTCCATTGAGATCAACAGACGCATCGAATAAGAGTGCGACAGTCCTTGAGGCTCTTGGTTGATTGCGACTCCATATATAGCAAGTCCATGCCATCAAAAGAGCTATCTCAGTTGAAGCGTAAAATAGCAGTTAATTGATTTTTCGCATACTTAAAGTCTTGAAGATAGTAATTAACACTTTGCAGGAAAGCTTTTACCAGAAACCAATAGGATTTGCGCTAAATAACAGCTGCTTAAACTGATTGAGGCAGGTCTTTAGTGACGGGAGAGCCACATTTCTCGTTTAATCTTATTGCTTTTTTTCCCCTTTTTAGAAACGACGAATCAAAATTATCTTGACCAAGCTAAAAGAGTACACAGGTTAATCAACATTCTCTAGCGACAAGAACACGGTTTGGCTGTTCGGTGATTAGTAACTCGCTAGCTAGCGGCGTGTGGAAGATTATCAAAAATAGACAATAACATACATTTCGGTAAAATTGCTCCAAACAATAGCATGTGTATTAGACAATTTAACGACATAAAAACATAGATAACATTCAGCTGTATGGTGAAACACCAAACACACCAAACTGAAAAAAAAACATGGCGGAAAAACAAAGTAACCTAATTGAAACGAGCGGGGTGAGCTGTATATTTTTGCTAGAAGTCTGAATGAAATAAAATCAGAAGACTTCTTACCTCCTTTTTACAAAAGAGATTTCACTGACAGACTCTAAGCTAGAGGATAAAACAAAGACAAAGTCATACGTATAGGAAAAGTCGATATGAAATAAACACAATACCTCAGAGGAGTAAAAGGCCAAGGAGTAAAAGGTTAGGGCCAATAAAGCATATCATTGGAGGGAATGATCATTTATAGGAACATCAAAAACACTTTTTGATCCTCACCAGATATTTTGGCCTAAAATAACCTTAGAGCTGCTAACCTATGTGCTGGGAGAGCGTCGATTATATAAATGAACACTGAATCTACGTAGTTCAATTTTGGCGTATGAGCTTAACTCGTTGAGATATTTCAAGCATCAGTTCTGATTTTCAAACTGATCAAGCAATTAGGAATCTACTGAATCCAAAGGCTGTATTTCATGTTAATTAACGAACTGTACTGAAAAAAATGATTTTAGTGGTTGTGTATGCTGTTTACATGTAAGACATTGCAAAAAAGGCCTGAAACAATGCCATAGACACTCGTTTGTTCTTTACATTTTCCGACTTTCCCCGCTAAGAATAAGGCAGCTCAACTGAAAATAACACGGTATCGTTTTCCAGTTTTCATATGAATTGCATTCTGTAGCTTAAACTGTCTATCACGTATATTAATCCCAATATCAAATCGATGAAAAAATAATTTACACATATTGGAATGGTCCGCACCTTGGTGGTGAAATCCTTTCACAAGAATATTCTTCCATCAAAGTTATATACACCTAAAATAGTGAAAAATGCTGACTCAGAGCAAAACGTTCTTAGGAATCAAATAGTACGAAATTATCACAATGTCTTGCATGCTGTGTGAATTTTAAAACAGTCTCGTGATGGTCGACCATGTGATGATTCTACTGCGCTGTACACAGGTGGTAGGTCCAGGCCCACATTTCGGTTTAATGACGGCCTTATGCGCCTACTGACGAGATGAGAAGAGATGATGATAATGATGATGACGATGAAAACAACTGCTTTTTAAAGTTTATAATTGGTAACGTTACATTGAATATCACATTTCGAGTAAAAAAAATTCAAGTTTACTAAAAACATGGCCCTAAGAAAGTCCACGACCTACCCGATTTAGTATTTACTGATAAAACCGCTGACTACCACGTTCAAAACGAAGGACATTGCAGACTCATTTTCCCACGCGCTTCGACGTGACTAGACATCGTTTGAATATCTTGTTGAGTAGGCAATGTTTTCTCTGTTTTCTATCTTTTTTTGCTTTATAACTAGGGACAGCTTTCACCAAATTTGCCAAAATATTGTTCTCGAAGAATCTTGTAGAATTTTGAGCGGTTTCCAAAAGCTTTTGATTGGAAATGCGATTTTTAAATCAAGGTGTTGCGGGGGAGGCTACATCGAGCAGCCATCGGTCCTAGAGAACGTCTCTTGTGGGATACGTGGGATAGTGCTGTACCTCTGTGAATCAGAAAACTAGTTCCAAATCAATAAATGTTAATGATGACCGACTGGTGACCGATAGCTTTTTGGAAGAGTGCAATAGCATGTTCATCATTGCTTTTCAAGTAGTTTCAAAATTTGATCTTAATTGTATAAGCTCATGATTGTTCATGTTTTACAATGAATTAATGAAAAAGTATGAATCTACGAAAGCCGAGGAGGGATTTCCCACTTCTGAGTTCCGACTTCTGACTTCTAAGTTCCGACTTCCGACTTCCGACTTCTGAGTTCCGACTTCCGACTTCTGAGTTCCGACTTCCGACTTCTGACTTCCGACTTCCGACTTCCGAC
>Ga0126339_10000361_pt1 | contig 23882 bp, 14 predicted proteins | sample OrbTmetagenome_2_FD_92532 | JGI IMG/M metagenome (GOLD analysis project Ga0126339, IMG submission 92532) | Coral microbial communities from Petempiche,Puerto Morelos, Mexico - Orbicella T R C metagenome | ecosystem: Host-associated > Invertebrates > Cnidaria > Coral | place: Petempiche,Puerto...
ATTTTACCTTCTGGTGTTTCTAACGGGATGAGACAGATCCAGGCTTTGTATCCATTTCAATATTTCCCTAGGTAAACCACTCATTTCTGAGTGTCAATGTTCGTAAACTTGCAAAATTCTACTGTCTCTGAATGAACCACAGCAAAGGTTTACGTTTCCAAGGGAATAATATTACCATATTACCCATGGCTCTTATCGGCGAGGTTGTCATATCGCAGGCGCGCTGCTTACTCAAATTTTCCAGGGTGGGGTGGGTAAGTTCGTCGTTTTGTTTTATAAACACACCCTGTATGTCAGGATGTTCACACTGCAAACACAACGACATAACGACATAACGACATAACTTCTTTAACATAGTAAATGGTTTGAACCCAGGAGTATCAGTAGTTCGTATAGTGATCGTCCGGGTGAGGGTAGTTTTGAAAAAAAAAATTGTTGTTGGTGACTAGTCACCAACAACAGTTCGTTTCAAAACTACCCTCACCCGCACGATCACACTATACAAATAACGTCTTTAATGTCGCTAGTGTACACTAAGCCTAGCACACACAACCGATAATAATTTTATTGCTAAAATCTGTTTTCACTTTATTTACGGGCCGATTTGTCATTTCCGTTGAAATCATTTCAATTTCTAAGCTCCGTCTTTGTTTGGGATAAATTTGATGGCAAAACTATAAACAATTCTGCAATTGAATATTTTAGGGACAGTAGCAACAAACTGACATTATTGCGAACATTCCGTCGCAAAAAGCCGCGATTCAAAACTTTTTCTATCCAAAGCAAAACTAAAAAAAGTGAATCTACTACGATCTTTCTAAGTCAAAATTGGTTTGTGTTGCCAGTGTCTTTATCATTGTGATATTTTGATTTTTGGAGCCCAAATAAAGTTGTTGCGGGTTAGGAGAGTTGTCCCTTGTAGGCGAGTTGTCCCTAACAGAGCGTTTCCAAGCCAGGTAGGGTTATCCTGGCGTTAAGGTAACCTTAGTGCTCAGCTAGGGTTACCCTAGTTTTTGGCCATTACTAGAGTGCTAAAGCCATAACCTATTGAAGACCAAAATGGCCAAAATCGATACCCTATTTATGACCAAATCCTTACCCTTTGGGGCCGCACATACCTATATAGCCCATATAAGGGAGTACCCCCCCTTCCCCGGGCACTAGGGTTACCTTGCCTCCTTATAAACAGCGCCTTAGGGACAGGGTTTCTTATCGTTCTACCCACAACCAATAACCAGTAATTCAGGGGGTTGCTAGAAACGACAACTCTGAATCAGTTTCCACAATGTATACGTTACTGATCCAGGTATACAAAGTGTCCAGCAGTGTTCATCATATCGGTTCATTTCTTTTATCGCTGTGATTTGTTTTTCCTTTCTAAGAGTTTTACGATATTATGCATAATTTACTCACCAATATTAGCTGCAGGGTGATTAGGGGTATGGGGGTGAGGATTGGATATGTGTCCCCCTACCCACGGGAGTCTGCAAACAAAGTGGTGTTTGAATTGCAAATCTTTGACTGCAAATGTCCTCCACAAGCGGATCATAAACAAAGAGCCTTTAAATTCGAACACCAAGGAATAAATTGCGCTATATTAACGCGCGCTCCTTATACGAACAAATGTCGCAAATTTGCCCTAAAAAAATTCGACGAAAAGACCGCGATGGACTCATGAAGAGAATTACTATACTCTCGTTTCACGTCTTCCCTACCATAACTGATGAACTGCAAGTTCTTTAAAGAAAAGAGACTGCTTCACAGTTTAAACAAAAGAATTTAACCATGTTAACAACCAGCCCGTTCTCCGAACGCTCTTCGATCACGATTAAAGAACTTGAGCACTTTCCCCACTGACCGTGAGCTCTGTCGCGATGTGCTGGATTTGAAGCCCAATACAATGCTTTTTTACTTATCAAAGTAGCAATTCTTTTACATGATATAAACCAGCGGCAGATTTTGAACCCACGATCCCTGCGCGCGGGTATAGATTCTATCTGATTCTATACTATACTATATTTTTCAACTAGCAGTCAATTCAATCACGCGCCATTTACCCGCTTACGATGCTGAGAAAAAAAGGCTAGACACTACACAATTTGGGTTAAAAGATTAAACTACCGCTCGAAGTTATTGACATATTCAACACACCTTTCGACTAAAGCCATTGCGTGTTATATAATTTAGACAATTTTACTACTCATAAATTGTCCTAAATTGGTAAATTATTTTTCAAGCACGTCCTTCCATTTTAAAAGTTGCGATAAAACCATTAGACCTGTTAAATAACATATCAACCACCAGCAATCTACCTGCTAATCTACAAGAGTTTTAAAACCTGCCACCGTGACATTTCCGCTCTCAAACAGTACTTTCAGCTGGGATTACTGACTTGGAACGAACAACTTAAAATCCTGTGCATATACACGTGTTGAACTAAAATGCAATTTCATATTTTCTGCGCGCAATGCTTTCTTTAGCAACGTTGGAGCCACGTTGAGAGATAGTTTCACAGTCTTTTAGCTTCTATTATTTAGCGCAGCGCGAGCGGAGATCGCAGACAAAAGATTTTAAAGTCTCAGCTTATGAATTATGGTGAGCTCATTATGAAGACAGAACACGTGCTTTGCTATGGCTCACACATGTTTCGTCAGTTTGTTTATTGTTCTTGTCATTGTTTCGTCGTTGCTCAGTTGTGAGCTGTTCAATCAAGCGTGAATACACAAAAAGGCGCTACATATCATCATTTCACTCAAAGAAAGGCCTTTCAAAAGACGAGCCGCTAAAAGGGTTAGCAGGCAAAATAAAAAAAGCGGTATTTATTCAGGACTACAAAAATAGACTGTCTAATTTTGCCATCATCAGGTCCAATTTTCAAAACACGGAACTATTCATAATTCCACAGCAACGGATGTACCAAGCAAATATGATGTTTTCCCGCGAAGCATAAAATCCCTGCATTTTTAGCCAATCACAACACGGAAGAGAAAGTAAACCACCTGCCAGCCAATCAAAAGGTAGTTTTTATAGCGCCGTAACAGGTGGACTATAGAGAAAGATTTGATCATAAATTTAACATTATTTCTACCTCTAGTAACAGGTTACTCGGTGATAAAAAAGTCTTTTGTAATCTCGCTGTCAAAAAGGCTCTTTGTTAGGGGAAAATTAATTCAAAAGAGCTATTTATTTCTTTAGTTACAGCCATTTTCACGGAGCCGAAGTGTTGGATTTCGGATACGAAAGAAGATTTCCTGAGATATTCTAGGGAGCCGTCTCTTTTCCTAAATGATTTAATCGGACCGTGAATTTTGATTTCACTGGGAAAACAGCCACAAACATTTGGAGATTACTTACGAGAAAGAAGTGCGCATCGCGAAGGAAGAAAACTGATCATTGTATTTCCGTGGATCGCTGGAAAAAACAGCTTTTGCTACCGAAGATAATCTCTGTCTAGGATCACCTGAGCAGTCTGCCTCCTACGAAAATGGCTCACGGTAGTGATATAGGATTTAGCATGGAAATCACATCTTATTCACCCGTGGCCTCCGTGATCGCAATCTACTGCCTTATGACTATTGGGATAAATATTTTCGTTTGCTACTACATTTACCGCAAGAGAAGTCTTCGCAGTTCCTGCACAGCGCTAATCGTGGCGAATTTGGCGGCCGTAGATGTTTTGGTCTCGATCAAAGATTTGCCACTTTTAATCTCCGTCAGTACGAGTGGAAGATGGTACTTCGAGGAGCACTGGTGCAGAAGTTATGGACTGACAAATGTAATCTACATCATCGTGTCGATTTCAACGCTCGTCACAATCACCACCGAACAGTACTTCCGAATGACCGATCCACAGAAGGTACCGGGAAATGCTCCTCGTTCCATTCCACTGGGTTACATCATAGCGCACACCACTCTTTCGTACTCGCTCTCTCTTCTGTGGAGCAAGTACGTGTTTATTAGCAGAAAGGCCTTCTGTGAGGTGGACTGGCCGCCTTCCGGGTTGAGTTTCACACTCATTACATCGTGTATTTTTCTGATTCCTGTCTCTCTCCTGATTTACAACTTCTTCGGAAGTGAGTCCGAGGACAAAAACTCAAGCGCAAAGGCCAAGCTAGCCAAGATGGAGAACGGAGAGGCGGAAGAGACCGAGGAGGACAAAGCACATTGCCGCCTGCAACTCGCCATCAGCATGTTTTTGATCACGTGGTCCCCGTACGTGATCGAGAGTTTTTTCACGTATTCATCCCAGGTCCCGAACATCGTCGGAGTTGTTTGCGCTTTTGTTCCAATCGTAACCACGACGCTTATCCCACTGTGGTACATAAAATGGAGACGGGATGCAGACAGAATGAGCCCTGTCATTTCGTACGTTCAGAATTGTTAAATTATTGGAACGCAATATTGAACCGTGCCAAACGAATTGGCTATTTGGACACGAGACTTGGTTTCTAGCTGTCCTTGTGTGTTAAATGGTCATATAATTGAGTGGTTTTTCCACGGTTTAGTTGCAACAGAGTTGCATCTATATTCCTCTGTTTCAGGGAAGAAAAAAAATTATAAATTAGTAAAAATAATTAAGTGGTCAGAAATATATTATGCGGGTCAAGAACGTTAATTCAATTGCGTTAAAATGTTGTGTTATGTATATATTTCAGTGCTCTTCAAATTAATTTCCTATAGACAAGGATAGTCAGTGTGTCATTTATAATGGACGATATTTCCCATGTTACATAACCCGGCTATTGCCTGAGATGATATAGTAATTCTGTTTTGTGACCTGACAAAAATAAGAACTTGTTTTTCTTTTTAAATGCATGGATACGATCATCAATAATGTTATTGTACGTTAAAACTAGTTTTAATTATTTCTTCTTTATAATTTTTGAATAGCTTGTTAACAAGTCATTGCTTTACTTAATTTGTAAAAGAAAGACATTGAGACATTAAAAGTCCATAAACTAATGTTTGTGAAGTTTTAATTTACTAAGGGGGACATAGGGGGGCTCTCAGCACCGCAACACCGCGAAAAAAAATTGACGAACACCGCATCATCGCAAGAAAAGTCGACGAAACACCGTCACCGCAACATAGATTTTTGGCGCCATTATTTGAATGTCTACACTTGACTTAATACTTTTATACCTCAACAATTTTCCACAAAATAAACACATCGCAATGCTTGTCATTGGCTTCGTGTCCGAGTCGATACTGCTGACGCCTGTAAATCTTTTCTTGTATATTTTGTTTGTGTAAACATTCATAATTTGGACTGAGAAGTTGACCCGAAAAGTTACAGCTGCCAAGTGGTAAAGCAGCGAACGTTTCCAGGAAGTCGCGTGTCCTGATAGAAACTAGTATTTTCCCAGAAATAAACTACATAGTTTAGTTTCTTTCGTCTTTGGTCTGAGATCAGGTCAAACAAGAAACCACAGCACCGCAAATAAATGCATTTCACCGAACACCTAAGGGTGATAAACACAAACATCGCGCTCCGCAGGTTTGAGATCACCACAACACCGCTAGGCGGGACTTTATTCACCGCATCACTGCATTAGAAAAACAATCAACACCGCAAAGCCCCATGTCCCCCTCCCCCATCCCCCTTTACTCTCAGCAATATACTGCAACAGCATGACCCTAACGATATACGGGTTTAACTGATCGTTATGTCTGTGTCGTTATGATGCTATGTTTCCGTTGAACAAGTGCGACTAACTTTGACATTACAACATAACAAAGAACCAATCAGAGCAGCGCAAGAACTGTAGAATTGCAGTTTCTTGGCTCCAGCCATCATTTTCGACGACTGTGCTTTGCTCGTTCGCCCTTCCGCAGGGAGGCTACGCCAGGCTATATCTGAACGAAACTGTTTCTAGCCTTTTCTAGGTGTTCAGGTAGTTCATTGGGGCTCAGTGTGTTTCTTTTGTGAATCTTCATGCAGATTTTGCCGACTTTTCTCTTCATTCAGTCGCTTTTGTTATAGATTTACAAGCTTTTTCAATTAAATGCTTCGTGTGGCTTTTTGTGTTTACCGGAACGGAACTGGCCATTATTTCTTGTATCTCCGTGGGCAGAAAGCTCACCAACTCTTCTGTTTTAGTTATTTTCCCAACGAATTTTAGACTTGACGCACTAATACTCCATATAACGTCAACACAGATATAACGGCTGGTAACTGAGATTCAGTTAACCAACCAGAAAAAAATGCATTATTCGAGGGTAAGAAGTTATTAAAATACATATTCATTCCTTGGCCTGGGAACAGTAGCGTGGGCACAGCCGCCCCTCTCGATTTTTCCCGATTTTTTTTGAGGGCAGGGGGCAGCTGCACACAAGTTTACCTCGAAGAGAATTGGACGCAGAGATCTGGTAACGAATATAAACTTGATAAACTTGTTACCAAGCTCTTCTCTTCTTTTACTCCCAGTGGCCTTTGCGGGACGTGGTAAATATCCCTTCACTTCCGATTTTCTCTTCTCGAGCGCGAGCGGTAAAATTTTTTTACGAAAACGCAGTTGTGAATGGCGAACTTTGACGCTATTTTTGACGAAAATCTTCAAGAAGATGAACGAAGTTCGCGTGTTTCCGACGAGCACGGTCAGGTGACGCCGGAACCAGTGGTTGTACGAGGAGTAGGACATATGACAGTGTGAGTTGTTCATGATTTATCAAGTCCTGTCTCGAAGTTCACATTACTTTCGGCCTTTGATAAGCCGCTTTTCTCTCTCCTATCTAATTACTTTTCATCTTAGAGCACAAGGGGTCAATTGATTTTTCCTTTCGTTTTTCCTTGTTACCTTTAGGTTTGGACTTAATAGCAAGTTTGATGTAGAATTTCAGCAAGGCCTTAGTGCAAAGGTACGTTCTGTTGTTTCGATCGTTCGAGTGGACATGTGTTCATAACAAGCGTGGTCGTTTTACAAGGGAATTTAATAGCTACCTTAAATATAGTATCTGTATTATTGTTTTTGCCTTTTAATACGTTGGCTTGTCGTTGTTTGCTGATAGAAATGCTCAAGAACAAAGTCAGCATCAACGTACCTGGCTGAAAGCATTTTTATTACCTTATATCCTTCAATCATTTTTCTCATGGCGTCTTTCACCTTATCTTTGTTCATAATTACGATGTCGTGGCGTGCGAAGTCGTGATCTTCCGTCTTGTAAAGCAGTTAGACACTATATACCGTTTCTACTGACTTTATTGTCTCAGGAAGGTTTTTCTCACACATCGTTCCTCAGGAAGTTCAATGTATATTATAATTTCGTTTAATTCCTTTGATAAACTGGCCACCGGCAAGTACAGGCATTTGTAAACAATACTCAGAGAAAAAATTGTGTCCTCACTCAGATTCCTTGTCAGTCCTTAGCCTAGGTTTGACAATGAAAATGTACTCTTACACAATGCTATTTTACTTGAAAAGTTCAGCATCCAAAATGACTTAGTTATTTTAAAGGTATTTAGTTTAGTCTGTTCAATTTTGTTGTTGCTGTGTTATACATAAGTAGTATAACATATTAAATGATTTCACAAGAGGATTGATACAAGTTATTAATTGAAATACATGTAGTTGGGTGTAATTAGTTTAACAGTGGGAAGGAGGCTACTCACTGCAGTTAAGGGTTTGGCTTGTAGGTCTGAAAGTTGGTAACAGATTTTGCCTTCGAATAAGGTATTATTCAAATAGTAAGGTATTTTTATACCTTCGGAACAGGTTTTTTTAAATTTTGATCTGGTATAAGGTATTTTTTTGCCTCCTGGTATGGAGTTAAGCATCCCATGTAAGGGTATGAACCACATTAGAATGTCAACATCCACATATAACTCTTCATCTTAAACGCAGTAAAAGAAAGAGGTAACTTAAAATTTAGCATCTGATGTGATTGAAAAAGTGTGATCTACCATTTAAGATGTAAAAATGGCAAGGTCTGAAAATGGGTATTTATTTTAGAGGCCCGGTCTGAAAATGAAACCATGATAAGAAAGGTTATTTCCTGATATGTCAAACATGAAAAAGTAGGGCTGAATTTAAGAAGAAACTAGAAAGTGTTTTCTGTGGTCAAATAGATGAGGCCTTACGTGACACCTACAGTAGTCTCTAAAGAGATAGATGAAGGTGAAGGTTGTTAAATGGATGGTCAAAATTTGATCTTTGCAGGTAGCACCTGAGGAGTACAAAGCAACTGTGACACGAGTCAACAGAGTGCTTAGTAAAACAATGCCTGTTAATGTTCGCTGGTTACTCTGTGGTTGTATCTGCTGCTGTTGCACACTGGGAATGTCCATGTGGCCTGTGGTTTGTCTCAATAAAAGAGTAAGTAGGCTGAACATCAACCTTTCTATGTCAACAACACAACACAAAGTGATGCGCATCTGTCCATTGCAACCAACACATTGGATTGCCAGGAACATAAGTTAAATTCTCACAATTGCTTTTTACAAGTCTGACTCCTTTTTTCTTTTTCCCATAATGATTTTGTTTTAGGTCAGAACAGATTTTTCTCTGAAAAAAATTATCAATTTTTTTCATGTTAATGGATAATCTAACCCACTAGCTGTGTTAAAACAGGCATCATTTTTTATCTTTATCTTTGATGAGTTGCAATCACACTATCAAAGGAGCATAATTTATGTTCACATTATCTTGATTCAGTTTTCCGATTTTCAAAATTACTTTAGTAATAATAATTTATTTACTTATATTGCGCTTTTTAACATACAGTCATCAAAAGCACATTACGATACATTACAACATTACAATTACTTTCAAATTAAAGAAAACCTCAATGAATGACTATACCACTGAGTAACATTAAAATGGATAATAAAAGATAGACCATTTTTTCAAGATAGCCCATCTCTTGTGCACATGCATAGCAACCCCCCACTTGGACTTGCTTCTACTGTATGTTTCCATGAGGGTGTGTGGTTGAATTATTTTCTTACTTTTATCACAGACAAGACATTCAATAAACAAAGTGTTAGATGCTGAAAATTGTCACCTTTATCATAAGGTATGTCACTGTATTAAGTATCTATGTGAAGTGACTGCCCATTCCTGATAAATAACTATATACTATTAATATTTAAAATATGTACTGTATGCAAAATTCAGTCTCGCATACTTATAACAATTGACTATTCACCATAGACACTGAAATCTCTCCAGTAATGCTTTCTGAATAATTGTACAGGGTAAAGTCTCGAAGAATACGAAAATGGAGTTGCTTCCATGGAATAACTGATGAAAATTCTGTTTAATAATACTTTGAGGCCTCATTATAATCCCCAGACAGAATCTCAATTTTCTTATGAGTATGTTTGCGAAATAAGATTTGTGTTGACCTGCTAAAGTTTATGTTCTGGTGGATTGTTACATCACTCATTACATTGTTTTGACTCTGTTTTCTTCCACAGTGAAATTATACCAATACATGTCTATATAGTCTATCAAATATTTTTGCTCGCACATGATTGGTCTAAACATGTCACATGACTGAATATGCCCCAGCTGAAACTGGGGAATACGCGAGTGTCATTCCCCAATTTTCAAAACTGCACGTTTTACGAAAAATATTTGAAGGATAATAAACACAATAGCCTCCAGTTAGTGTGAAAATATGCTTGGATAGTTCTCGTTGGACATTATCTGTTCCTCAATGCTCACAGTTTCAATAAAAGCTCACAAACTGTTCGCTTCTCAGAACAGATAATGTCTGCAGACAAATATGCAAACATATTTTCGTGCCAGATGGAGGCTATTGTTTATATACAAGTACATTAAAACTCTTTTAATTACTTTCCCTTTTTAGCTTGGGCTTCACTGGCGCTTACACAAACAACGATGCATTAATTCCACTAATATGATGGAATATGTAAGTATTTGATTGTGTATAGTAGCCTCTCTCTAACATTATGACGTGATGAACCACCAATCAGTGTGGATCAGAGGTGGAGTTGGGTATACTTGTACAATGACAGACATTTCTTTCAGGCTAGTTTGTGTCTACTAGTAGAAGCAAACCCCATGTCTAATGTTTCTGGGCTAAGAAGTTATTTTAGCCTCCATTATATGATTATGTATCAAGGTAAATGTGTTTACAAATGAGAAGAAACTGGAAATCTTAAAAAGAGTATATATAGCAGTATACATCAAAGGTGATGCTTTGCAACTAAGAATTGGGCCTTTTTCATCACACCTTGCTATATACAGTCGACTCCTGATAACTCGAACCCTTGCTAAATTGAGCCTCATGCTAACTTGAACCAAAATCGATTTCCCCTGGATTTCGGTCATACATTTACTGTAATTTTTCCCTTGGTATCTCGAAACCTTGATAACTCAAGCAATTTTCGTTTCCCTTCAGGTCATTTTCTATATAATTTTACCCTCGATAACTCGAACTATGAGCATGACCTTTGTACCAGTAGCCAGTACCAGTAGCTTTGTACCAGTAGCCCAACATTGCTCTCTTTAAAATACCTCTACAGTTCACAGTTCCTGGACGTCTCCCTGCTGCTTTCTTTGTTATATTTTTCACATTACGCTACATTCCCATTTATACAGTAACTTAGAGATGTATTGTTTTATTTTCACTCGACTTCTCTATTCTGTAATTGAATTTGATTCAAATGTACACTGCATGAATACAAAAACATTAAACACAGATTTTTCCTTATTTCTGTTTACTTGTTCTCAATTCCCGATAACTTGAACCCCCAATATCTTGAACCTTTTTCAATTTCCCTTGAAGGTTCAAGTTATTGCAAGTCGACTATATTTGCAGGCTCTTGCTATTATGGACACCAAATGACTGTCCCAGGGGTGTCTGCCATAATGAGAGTTGACTGTACATGTATCAATAACACTGTTACTGTTGTTAGTTAGTAACAATTACTGGTATTTTTTGTCTTATGTGTTTAGGTTCTGCTGGTTGAATTCTTACCAAAGGAACAAATTTTACGACCTGATTGATGTTACAAGACATTGCAGCCAGGATTGTGTATAGGAATTCTATTATTGTATATTTCTTGAGATAATTTGTATTGAAAAAATGGAATGCATGCTAGTGACGTACACTCTTGTATCTTGTAAATTGCAAATTCATGATATCATATCAAAGTCCTGTGATATGTTCTGTTACATGTGCATTTTAGTTTAGGCCCCAGGAAAGCTTGAAGTTAACTTGGTCCCTTTTCTGATAGATTGTATGACCTCTAAATGACTTTATTTTTATATGAAAAACATTTGATGATTTCGGTCTTTGTAAAATGCATTTAGTTCCTATTTTCGTCTAAGAATCAAAATTGTTGTGGTCACAAGCTCTAGAGAAAGTTATTGAAGTTTGAAAACTTGAAGGGAAATGGAGTTTGTTCTGCCATATCCAACTTGCATACAGATTTTACACTATCACCCACTATAATCAGTGGCAACCAGCCAACAAGATAACAGCATTAAACACTGGAGATTTCACAGTTCAGATTATAGCAACTGAGTACTGTTAATGTTTAGATGAAATTAACATATAATTTTTATGTAAGATATTAACTTAATTATTTAGAGTTGAGTGGAAATTGTTTTGCCGATTTGTTTGATGGAAAAAAATTGCGCAAGTGGGCAAATTAGGTTTCCATGTTTTTTAAAAGTCAGGTCTTATTGTTTTGTAAATAATAATATACAACATTATTTTTGGGATAAATGGGAAATGTGGTTTAACTTTAAATATGGTCTTCCCTGATGGCAGCTTAGGCACATCGATGTTTTGGGATCTTTTGAAAATACTAAATTTAGGTTTGATTGTGCTGTTGATAAATTGTATTATAGTATTTGCAGTTCTTTTGTCTTTCAGAAAATAGGGTTTACTGTGCTAAGAAGTTTATTTTTTTTGATCTTATTTCCTTTATTTAAGTCCTTTAGACCCTATGATGTTCAAATGCCAGCTAATACATAGGTAATGAGAATTTGGGAACATAATCTCACACTGGGTTGTTTTCTTGGTTTATGTAATCAAATTTCCCCGACAGATTTCCCCAACAGATTTTAAGCTTAAAGTGTTGAGTTGACATTGACAATGAGAAAGTTCTTGTATATATATACATGTTTTCTTTGTTGCTTTGAAGTTAGCAGGGTGCAGTAAGTTCTGTCTTATCAAACAGTCTAGGGTCTTCTGCTCTCTTCTTCAGTGTGTGATAAGTCAGACTATTGTATGTAAGGTGAACAGGCTTAGTTCTTGAAGGAGCTACATCACGGTTTTTACAACTTGAAAAATTGAGCCTAAATTTTTCTAGCTCCTCGTTTGTTAATTTCCCATCCTCAATCATCCTTGTTCCTTTATGGTTTATTATTATCTCTGTAGTGTTTTTCTATCTTAACTACTATTTTCGGGTTTCCTTCAATTTAAAGGTAATTTTGTATATGGCCAAAATAACTCCAAATGCCATTACTGAGCTCCTTTATTTATTTTAAGTATTTTGTTTTTCTCAAGTAATTATCCACATTGCTGTACAGAGTTATGTGGAGGGGCATCCTTAGGGTTCTTTGAATTTTTCAAAGCTCTCTCAAAAACACAATCACTCTTAATCTTTATTAGCTTCTTACTGTGAAGACATTTTTATTACTCTAAGATTTTCATGAAATTTAGAATATGTGTGCTACCCTAGCTAATTTCTCCTTAAGCCAGGGTATTTTATTACATTGCTTTTTCCTTATTTTCAATTTGTTCCTTTCAGAGGTTCAACCACAGCCTCCTACACAGTTCATAATTACTTGTCACGCAACACTCAGAAGAATTGCGTGGCAATTCAATCAATGGCTGTGAAGCAGACTGTGGTTCATTTTCACTCTTTTCTATAAATATTTGATCTTTTCTTTTCAGTCTCTAAATTGCTGATTCGCACATGCTGGCATGTGTATAATCGGTGCAGGCACCAAAAAAAAAGGATAGTTCCTTTTGTTAATTTATTTTTTACTGGATTCAATTTCTAAACTGGTTAAGTTGTCAGTAGGTCATGGCTTGTAGTTAGTAAGTACAGCTTGGTTTTTGTGTTGGTGTTAATAAAGTGGAGAGAAAATGATCCTGGACCTTATTGCTCTGTAATAATTTAGTTACATCTTACTAAGGTTTTAATCTTCAGACCTCTTCGTTCTTGTTGTTTTCCTTTGCTGGCCGTGCATCTAAGACCCCGTGCACACAACGCCGGAGAAATTTGAAAACGCAGCTTTATTTACCCGGTTAGGCCTACCGTCCACACTAATCCGTCACGAAAACGGAGCTTTTCGAAAACGCTCTTCAAACCGAAGGAATTTGAAAACGCCGGCTTTGCGTTTTTGTGTGGACGGAAAATATTTTTAAGACGCAACTTTTCGAAAAAAAAAAGTAACTTAACGTCACGATAATCATAAAACACAAATCGAAAATGACCGGTGATTGTTGCTTTTTCAAGTCACAAGTGTGGACGGGGCCTAAACTTCCGAAAATAAACTTCGTATTCTTCAAACAAAAGCTCACCGATAGGTAATCAAAACCAGCTACATCTGAAATATTTGCATTTATGTCATTTTCGTCATAAACGAATTGCTCTGATTCAGTAGTTTACAACAATTATAAAAATCTTTTCAAGTCTGTTTTGAAGTCAGCATTTATTTAGTTACACTTCAATGGTCGGAAAGTTTTGATTTTCATTTGTTTACTACCCGCGCTCTGAGAATATTTCGGTGTAAAATCTCAGCCACTTCCTTTTCAAGATGGAAACTGTATTGTCCAACGCCCCGGGTCCAATGCACAGCCAGTGCGATCTTAAACTCTTGAACAGTGGGCATAATTCCGCCAAAATGGACCTTTTTACCGATGTCACGCTTTTCCTAAGTTTTCATTCAAACAAAAACAATTTAGTAAATAGGCGAAGTTAAGAATCTGGTCGAATCTGTTACGCACTGATGAAACATGGGACCCCAGATCCGCCTAATGTGTTCCAGAGAGGGTGGTAAAGGGTATTTTCGTGATTCGTGATCGGCCCTTTTTTTTCCCGTGAAATGTGAAATGGCTAATTTTTTCCTCGTGAATCGTGATTTCCATAGTCGCCGTGAACCGTGATTTTCCGAAACGTTCTGTTTTATTTTCCGTGAAGCTTGAAATGCCAATGTTGTATTTTTCGTGAATTGTGAAAGGGCTGCTTTATTTTCCGTGAAACGTGATCTATACCCCCCCTTTACCACCCTCTCCAGAGGCATGGCTTGTCCCTTGACTCACATTTCTCAGTAGAAATTGCTACGTTTGGGTCCCATATTTTCACGAGTTTGCGATAATACTTTAAATCTTCTAATTCTTTCGCTTCTATTAGATTTGAATTTTTAAGTGCATTTTAAATTTTATTCACATAGAATTAATTTTATTGTATTTTATTGTTGCTTTGTTACACATTTCACTGAAAAGCCCCTTGGGGACGTGGAATAAACGTATGTATGTATAAGCATGTGATTTCTCTGTCCAAGTCTTACTTAACGATCGGTTATTGTTGCGTTTCCAAATTTCTTCTGCGTAGTGAGGACGGAAAACAACAGAGTGAAACCTTCGTTTCCTTCGACAGGGCGTCTTTGATACTGCGTGATATCGGTAAAAGGCTCCATTCCCAGAATTGCCCCGTTCCTTTGCCCAAATCTACGATAAGTTTCGGGAATATATTGTTCTGCGAAACAAAATTTTAATTTCCTCTCTTTCTTCTACATCACAAAAAAACGGAATTCTCTGCGGAGCTCCTGGGCCTGGAGACCTATTACCTAGAGCCTCCGAAAATAAGCTCCCCCACCCCCCGCTAAAAAAAAATAAAATAGAAAGAAACAAAAAAAGTCTTTTCGATGATAAAATCAACAGAAATTTTCTCCTTAATGTCAAAGAAAGTTGGGGACAATAGACCGACCCCGGCATGCCTGGGAACGAATGATAAATTTATTTCCCGCCAAATTGTTTTGTTATTTTGCTCAACATGGCGGACGATGTTCGCTGCCCACCTAAGAAGCGAAGAAAAACGGACAAACAGGACTTAGATCATCGGAAGGAAGAAAGTGAAAGAAAACAACATACAGCTAAGCGAACGGGTGAGACAAATACGTAATCTTTAGAAAAGGTTCTTAACTAATTTGCAAATGTTCCATGTAATGTTCTCAACGTCAAATGATTGATTTCGTTGAGTTATAAGCTTGTAGAAGCTTACTTAAGAAGATAATTGATAATTCCCATTTCTGGGTTGCCATAGTCTAGGGAAAACGTTTGGAAAAATTTCAAAGTCGTAGGAATGAAGAATTTTGGGCAAAGATATAAAAAATTGGGGATTTATTTTGCAGTTTCTGTAGCTAAACTCCAGAATACCCGACCACTTATTAGCATCTCATTGAGAGTGTCGAGTGACACTCAGTCAGACAGACTCAGTCGACATCCCGATCGATACTCGGTGGACACTCGATCAACGCTTGATCAACAGTCAGCCAATAGTTGGCCGACTGTCGACAGACTCATATGTATTGATCAAATAGTAGTCGACTCTTGAGCGACTGTCAACCGAGATGTCTATGGAGTATCGATTGAGTATCAACTGAGTTGTTGATGGAGTGTCCATGGAGTATTGATCAAGTATCGATCAAGTATCAATTGAGTGTTGATCAAGGTATCGATCGGGGGTATCGATCGACACTCGACTGTGGATGCCTTTAGTACACATGATCAGCTATATCTACTAGTTTTGTTTATGGGAGGTATGTGCTGAATGCATGGAAATAATAATATTAGCCAGCAAGGGCTTATTTCACGTTGGGCTTATATCCCATGCTTTTGCAGGTAAAGCTGATATTAAAACCAAGGATGTGAAGGAGAAACTGAAACAAACATTCAAAGTTGAACTTCCTCAAGACTTCTTTGACTTTTGGGAATTTTGTAAAACATTAAAGAGTGAAAATCCTAGTGGTAAGTCTGAAGTATAATTTGTTTTGTTTTGCTTGCATCTGTTTAATGAGGGGCCAGTATTTCAATCAAAATGTTAAGCCAAATCCCATCATACTGTGCAAACTTGTTTATCAATTGGCAAGAGAGAGTGCTGTCCACTGCCAGGCAAATACACAACAGTTTTACCAGAATTTTTTTGAACTTGAAATTTTAGCCAGGGTTTGATCTGTCCTGGGCTCATGTCTTCCCAGAAAGGTGTTTAAAACAGTCATTCATATTTAGTGTATTTTCAACATGTTTGTCAAAATATGGATTTGGAAATGTGAATTTCCCAAAGAGGAAGCTGCTTGGCATTGGTTTGAAACAAAAATGATTGCTATTCATTGTAAACAAACTATCTTCTTTCTTTGTTCATTACTTAAGAGGCCTTGAGTGACTCCCTTGGCTTAAAGCTGGTTGGTCCATATGACCTGTTGTCAGGACTGTTTGATGACATAAATGAGGCAGATATCACTTCTTATCACCTGCATTGGAGATATTATTATGATCCTCCAGAATTTCTGACTGTGATAAAAGGTGATGACAACACAGGCTTCCACTTGGGCTACTATAGGTGAGGGGAAACTGAAAATTTTAAAATATTTCTGGCTGATGATTTTCTTTATTTTCATAACCTTGCTGCTTGACAATGTATCAATATGGTAAGGAGATACATGTATGTAAGATGTGGATCACTTCAGGGATTTAAAGGAATAATAAGCTCTTCTTGTTCAACAGGGATGACCCCAAAAGTTCTCCTGTGTTTGTGGCATCTAACCAGGCTAAAAAGACTTGTGAGTTCACAGTACTTGGTGAAAACCTCTTTGCTGCAGTAAGGTAGGTAAAATGGGGTTAACAGAACTGCACGATGGCACAATGGCACCATTCAGGGCTGTGCTCTAGAAGCGCTTGAGTAACACAGGCCTCTTAACTTTTTCCTTTGGGTGACTGAAAAACCTACTTTTTTTCATTTAAGCTGAAGTTCTGGGCACCCAGGATTTCATGGTTAGAAACCTTTGGGCTCCTTGTAATTCTTCTTAGACCACAGCCATGCCACTTGTGCAATCAGGATATGGCTCAATCCTACATCACTCAATCTGTAATCTTGGGTGCAATGGACAAGCCATTGGGCCACTGACCTAAGCTGCAGTCAGGTGGCTGTGTTCCCCGGGTGGGGGGTCTCCCATATAAAAAAGACAGGGGTGCTCGCCAGAAATTTTGGAAAGAACCCCTGAGAGGTATCAAGATCCTGTTTTGTGGGCGTGGCTTGAAATTTTTCTCTCCCCTAAGGGATACCAATTCTTACATAACGCGTTATCTCCTGTTCTATTTTTTTGTCTCGATACCCTAAAAGGTACCACAAAAACTCCCGCTGTGGACCTTTTGGGGCGAAACACCCTTAGAGGTACCAAACTGCGTTAAAAGGTTCCACAAACCTTCCCGTCATTTTTTTATGGGGGTTCCCCCCCCCCCCCGCCCGGGCTGCGTCCTCTTGTTGATTTATTACATGTTTACACTTGTATGTGATGTCTCATTTGTACAACATTTTCAACGGTTTAGCAAATTTCTTGATGATTTCATGAAGACCCCTGGTGGTAAACCCAAACAGAAGTCACTGAAGACTCTTCAAGCCTCACTTCTGTCCAAAGCAAAAGAACTGAAATACAATCTTGACACCAGGACAGCAGGCATCAAAGCCAGAAACAAGAAAGTTGTCAGCAAGACTTTTCACAAAGCTGGAATAGTTGTTCCTGTGGATGCAAATGACGTTGGGTATCGTCCACTTACTGTGACTGATGGTGAGTGGATAATTTTGAATAGTAAATGTGGTACCCAAGGTTTCTTGTTGGCCGTCTGTCAGACAACTGTCAGTGGATAATTAACTGGCAGGCAGCCAACAAACGGCCAACAGTCAGCTGTCAAACGGCTGACAGTAGGCTGACAGACAGCCAAAAGTTTTATCTGGGGCTGTTCTTCACAGTAACTCCCCCCCATGCGTTGATCATGGGAATACTTTTCTTAACCTAGAATTATGAAATGGAGCCGCAGATTTTCCCAACTCAGTGCAAGTCATTTCTGAGAAATTTGGAATCTGTACGATTTAGAGAGTAATGAGAGGGAGAATCTGTCAGCTGTCCCTTATCTTTGTTACTTGTCACATGAAGAGATGACTGGTGGATCAGTTACGTTTAGTCTTCTAAGACTAGGATGGGTTACCAGATGTAGTTGTTCAGTTTGACAAGTTCCTATTAAATTCAGAGGAAAGTACCGTAATTTGATAAAATGTAGAGTCTAACCCCTTCGCTGAATTACCAAGGAGGACCCTGTTATAAGGTGTTTGTTGAAAACTAATAAATCCAGAAAATTTCGCTCAATTTGCGGTACAAAAATTTTATGAAGAGCAACTTGAAAAGGAATTCCTTGTTGAAATCATTTTCTCAACTGAAAATTTTATGATCAGTTTGTTATTACAGCCACAGCAGGTGCTGCAACTCAACCACTGACTAAATCACGGCGCAGACAGACGGCCGCCAACAATAAAACTGTTGCTGTCATTTGTTGAGTACAATTCTACCAAATCAAACCATTATTCATCATTTATTTTTGCTTTTAGCGTATGCATTAGGGCGGTTTTCAATTGAGTGTCAAAGGGAATCCGAAATTGCTTTTTTAATTGCTTCTCTACGCTCTGTGATTGGATTAAGAAACCGCGCCGGCCGCTCAACCAATCAGATGCAAAACCAAAACCAATCGCGACTTGTCAAGCTCGTTTTCCCGCGCTTGCCGTCAATTGTTTGTATTTTGCGTTTTCATTGGTTCATCGTGTTGTTCCCGTTTGTTGTGATTGGCTGTTATAAATCGCTTTTATTTTACGTCACTCTTTGCAGTTTACATTAACGTCTACACTCACTGTTTTGTTGTCAGGTGAACTGAAGAAAATTCTTAAGCGTATAACAGAAGGTAAAGATGAAAAGGAAAAAGAGCAAGGTTCGGACGATCTTCAAGAAATCATGACCTTGGTACAGTTTGCTAACGATGAATGCGATTACGGCATGGGGCTTGAGCTGGGCCTGGATCTGTTCTGTTTTGGAAGTGAGCGTTTTCAGACGGTCATTTTACAGCTTATGCCACTGGCTTACAGGCTTCTTGGTAGAGATGAATTTGCAGAGATCGTTGAAATTCACTTGGAAAACCGAACTAGAGCTTCACTCAGCCAGCTTCCGTCTTGATCATGGGACTTTTCCGCCCTGTTTTGTCTGGGTGTGGTTCCGGCGGAAGTGAGTTGAGCGAAGTTGACCAGGAGTTGAACTTCTACCTCACATGATCAAGGCACGTGATGTTTAATGATGAACTGGAATGGATTATTGCCATAAACGAGGTTGTAGCCAGTAGTGTCTCGATATCTTATTTCACTTACATGTACCAAGCCAATACAGGAAATACTTATGATACTAAAACTGTACCTTTCACTCCATTACGACCTAGAATTCATCTCTTACTCGAAGGCGTTATTCTAGCAGCAGGTTCAGAACACCTTCACTGTAACTTAAAACTAGCTTTATGATTACAGATGACTGCGCTGTTCCAAAGTTAACAGAAATCTAATTTCCTACCACAAAATGATCGGACTGGCAACACAGAGTTTTAGCGACTAGCGACCCAAGCCCTAGTTGTAAGCACGGGCCTCCCTATGCAAGGGAGGACACAGGGATCAGTTTCTTAGCGTTGAGCTCGCGCTTATGCGAGCTTCGCTAGTCAAGAACCTGAGTAATACTGTAGACCATTATCTAGCGTACAGACTTCTCATTTTCCTTTACATGTAAGTTCCTGTGTAGGAAAAGTTCACCTTTTCAACTTCAGGAAAGTTGTATAGCTGACATTAAGACCACGGAATAGAGAAGAAAGAGAGAGGAAAGAAGTGTAGAGAGCACTATTTGACTTTTTTTTCTTGTTTTGTTGAGAAGCATAAGGGAATAATAGTCACTTGTAACCAAGAACTCATCAGTGAAACCGACCCTAAATAAAGGTATTCAAACGAAGAAATAAAGATGACTATTTATCTCTCGTTAACACTCGTAAAAGGACCATTGCACTTATAGTCGTATTTATCTCGAATAAAAATTATTGAAAGGGCAAGAGACCAAATGAGCAATAATCACAAAGTTAAAAGCGCTATATTATTTGTGAAGCAGTGAACAAACAGTTCGTTAGATTAAAAACTTTTTCAGAACAAAGAACCAAACCGCACAGGCTCGATTATAAGATCACTATTTCGCCACCATTTCAAGTCCGTCCGCAGAGTCACCCAGGAAGTCACTCGGGTGTCAATAGCCAGTACTCGCGTTTAACACTGAATCACCCAAAAAACTCTGAAAAATCTTTTGTAATTAAGTTTAAAAAAATATGCAAGATCATCACTGTATAAAACTTAAAAACACTGATGCTGGAGAGTTGAGGGACGGGTAGGTTAGTAGCTCTTGTAAGAAAACTCCTGTTCTTAAGCCATCGTAGCTTGATTAAGAAAACAAACAGCGGTGATAAACATTGTATTCCAACGCATAATTTTAATTGTTTTACTTGAGCTCTCGTAAGGTCTCACATGAATGACTTGATACCCTTTTAGAGGACAGCAGAACAAACAACAGAAACAATACGCCTAACCACAAAACAATAGCTAACAAGCAAAAGAATTACAAGCCTTATGCTTAGGAGGGCTGATTCATTTCCCACCCCTATAAACAAAATCGCTCCCACCTCTCTCTTTTTTTTTTTGTTTTTTTTTTTTTGACGGGGGGCGGGACCCGAGTAATTTCCCAAGCAACCTGTCACAGCAATAAAAAGTAAAAAGAAATGCTTGCGAAATACTAGTAAGTGTAGCACAGGTAACATGGGGAAATACGAGAATCCTGAACTGATCCCATGTTTCATCGCGGGCCCACTGATGTGAAGAGTTATTTTTAGCGACGACACGTCTGAATATGGCGAGCGGATATGTAAGTGTGACAGATATTGATTGCCATTGTCAGAGATGTCGATGAGCCAACCCCGGAGCCAACCTTTGTAATGATAAGGCTTGCAAAGCTTAAGTGGCGTCATTTAGGGTTGTTTCTGATGGTATGTTTGTTGGGGTAAGTTGAGAGCTCGCCCAAAAGCTAATCAGACCAAAAATAACAAGAAACAATTAGACTCGCAGTGAAGCATGTTTTTAGTCCGTCTCACGTAGGCAGGTACAAACCAAAACTAAAGTGAGAGTCTTCGATTTCTAGATCTCGTCTGGTATTTTAAGCTTTTAATAACAACACTCAATTCCGGATCTCTTCAATTCCAAGTGTAACCGATTGTTTTTTCTCAGGCCCCCGACTAATCAGTCTTGTTTGATTTGAGCTCTGATAAGCCGATTTCATCATTTTCCAAGGGAGTTGAAAAATACTTAGGGGAACCGCTAAGCTTTTCCTTTAGCATTCAAGAAAATGTATTATAGGGTTGTCAAATTTTTTCCTGAAAAAAAAAATAGACGCAGAGCGCTTATTTTAATTTAAACCGAGTTTCACTGAGTCAAGAAAATAAAAGCTTCAGTGATGGCGTATCGCTTAGTATTCTCCGGTAATTTATTCTCAACCTTGAACTTAACGTCCTTAACTGGTTGAATAGGAGAAATACTTTCAAACCCGATATCAAAGTGTCTAAATGATTTACGAAGAATTCTGAGAGGATAGCTGGAAGTAGGTAAGACCACACTTGTGACTACCGGAAGCAAGTCTAGGCGGAATTATATGATTCTTTACATACATTTGTTTCGTTGGAGAAGGCTTCAACAATTTTTGAGTATTGAAAATCACTCTGTTAGATCTAGATGGATTTTTTTCACGGCCCTGCTGAATATTTTAGCGTTCCCTGCCGAATATCAAATTTTTGCATTGTCTGTAACATAGGAGGGTATTATTTTGTTTACGAAGAATATTAATAGTACGTGGACATTTACAATCGTTTTAGGAAATCGATTCAACAGGTCGTACACCCACCAAGAAGGGATAAGCTGAGAACGACATTTGTCAGAAGGTCAAAATCTGAAGCGTAGCTCGCTAGAGAGGAACAAAACAAAATAAACAGTTCTGTTATAGAAGAGTGCAAACATTCTTAGATAAAAATCTGCTTTTCAGTATCCATTTTCTCATCACAATATCAACACAAAGTCAGCCAACAGGTCAGGCCGGAAGATAACTTCTGACGACAAAGAGTGGATGACTGGAAATTCTCCCTTCTGGTGCACAAACCAGTCCATGATGAGACTAAGTTGTATTGGTCGGAAATTGAGGGGTAAGCCCTATGCTGTTGACGACATTAGTGTTTCCAAAATTGAAACCAGTTTAATGAATACGGGTTGTGGTAAGTCAAACAATTAGTAAGAAAAATCCTCATAACAGTTTCGGTGTGACATATGGGGAAAAATATTGCTTTTCGTTTCTTTTCTTACTTTGTTCATAATCCATTTATATACTTGACAACATTATTCTAAAAAGTACGTTTCGCATTTATTAAAAATTGATAACAGTATCGGCATTTGGGACCTTCTCGTCGAATGTTTAAAAAAATACAACAATTTTCTCTATACAGGTGATGATGTATACAATTTCCCCCCTCTTTATTAATACAATGTAAAAACGGATCATTCAGTTCAGAACATAGAAAATCATCAAATGGGTGATCACGCGCTATTAGGGGTTTTTCGGGATACGGGATATTTAGGTCAAAAAATCAACGGGATACGGGACATCTGGGGGAAAATTACATACGTACATACGTACATACATACATACATACATACATACATACATACATACATACATACATACATACATACTTTATTGGAACTCCCTTTAACAGGGCTTTTCAGTCACAATAAACTAACTATTAAAAAATACTAGAAATTAAAAAAACTTATTTACAATAACAATTTAAATTAAAAATTCAATTATTTCTTATAAAACATATTTTAAAAAGAGTCTTCTTAAAACTGTTAATTTCTTTCATAATCTAACCATCTAAGAGATCTCTGACCCTGAGAGATATGGTCAAACTTGCTCAACCCTAATAAAACTCTGGCTGCAAAGTTCTGCACCAACTGTAGTTTGTGTAGATTACGTTTAGATGTGTTCCCCCACACTGAGGAACAATAAAACAGTTTACTGAAAACGAAGCTATTTATAAGTAATAAAAGTGTTTGGAGCATGGGATATTTATGTACATACATACAAACACGCATACATACATATACTTTTTGTTGAGGCAGGTTGGTTTGAGGCAACCTAAAGGCTGGTGGGGACCTGCCAGAAACTTAATTAAAAAACTATAACAAAAACTTAGTACTTAATTTACAAAAATTAACAAAAATTTAAAAATACAGAAAGTTCGTTTGTTTTGATGTTATCTGACAGGCTTCTTTTTCAAATTGAATTTGTTCTAGTATCCTTGAGGCCTGTCTAAGTTTTTGTTTAAAAAGCTGTAGGGAGGAGGCATCCTTGATGGCTTTAGGCATTAAATTCCAAACTATGGGTCCTCTGTACCTTTAACTATTTCTGCCAAGGTTACTATTGTACCGTACATTCGAGAAGTCATTAATACGCCTTAAGTTATAATTATTGTCGGTGTTGCGTATTTCGAATAGGGCTGTGAGTTGATCAGGTAAACTATCGTGGAAAACCTGATACATTATAGAAGCGAGCCTACGCTTGTAAATGTAGCCTAAAGGTTTCCATTTAACAAGGTCAAGTAAGTCAGAGTCAGGAGTTTCGCTGGGCAGTTTACGGATTAGTTTGGCAGCTTTTAAGTGTAAATGTTCCAATACTTTAAAGGTAGATGGTGAGCAGGATCCCCAAATAGCGATGCAATAAGTGATGCTTGGGACAATC
>Ga0126339_10000362_pt1 | contig 23852 bp, 18 predicted proteins | sample OrbTmetagenome_2_FD_92532 | JGI IMG/M metagenome (GOLD analysis project Ga0126339, IMG submission 92532) | Coral microbial communities from Petempiche,Puerto Morelos, Mexico - Orbicella T R C metagenome | ecosystem: Host-associated > Invertebrates > Cnidaria > Coral | place: Petempiche,Puerto...
CGCAGGATGGCGTACATGGGATGAGGCAAGAGCTGCTGCAGCCAACAGAGAAAATTGGAGGCATTCTGTGGAGGCCTTATGTGCCACGAGGCACAAAGAAGCTAAGTGAAGTGAAGTGAAGTTGTCGTTCCTAACACGGAGAAATGACTGCTTTGGGCTTTGAAATAGAAAGGAAAAATACAAGTCAATGTTCAGTACAGAGTCCTCAAAACTTTCTGGTAGAGAGGTTTTTCTTCCTAGAACCACCGCGGAAACATAGCACTTTCAAGTAAGTTTTAATCGTAGATTTAAAGCAGCTTTTTGGACTTAAGAAACAAAAATGGTAAATTTACATTACTACTTTGAAGTTGAATTCAACTTTTGGAACGATTGGTGAAGCCACAGGCGTTAAAATGACTGCAAAAGCGCTCGGCAAAAACTCAAGCTTTCGTGTTAGGGTGAAGAATAATTATTTTCCATTGTTTTCTCAAATGCTAACCATTATAGTACAAGAATGGAAGTTCTGATGTATTTGGTTTCAGTTTGTCCTCCGAAGTCATTAATAACTCATTTTCGCATATTCAATTTTCTCGGCTTCTGTGGTACATTTTGTCACGTGGTAAAGAAATAATGTAATTTCTTGTTTTCTCATCAGTTTTAAACATCAAGTTGAGTTCTTTTTGTTGATATTTTTTAATATTTTGGCCCTTCATTTATTCAACTTAAAATAAACAATGTCTTGAAACCTAATCTTGTGTGTGGTTACTGTGCATGTGGTTTATTTTTAGCACTCGTGCTTGTTCTGAAATGTTAAAAAATCCCCGGGAATTTAGGGGTGGGTTGCGTGCAGTTTCATTTGGGCGTCAATGGGTTAAACACATTTTTTTGTAAACTGCCGTGATTTCCTTTCCTAAGAAGATTTCGTTGGTGGCATTATTATTATGTTGCTCAAGGTTAGCCCAAGGCCTCTTCATTCTGCTGACATTTTTTGAAACTATGGTTTGTCCTTTGGCTTCATTGGCGAGACTAGTGTCCTTGAGTTCCTTCAACCATTCTTCTTGGTTAAAGTACAACCCACAGTCGCTCAAAGCAAAAGATTTTGTTTTGTCAGCACTGAACCCCTCAGTTCCATCAGACTTTGGCCTTTTCAGCTTCCTCAAAGATGAAAATGGGCAAGAAGTTTTCTTGCGTTTGAAAATTTGACATGAACGAAAGCCAACTTGGGATAAAAACAACCAGATCGAGAACAGTTTGCATGTACGTCTCTTTTGTTCTGGTGAAATATCACACCACAATTCGCATTTCACATGACAACTGGCGGTGAATTTCAATAAGAGGTGACAGGAACTTGTCAACGCACTTTCAGGGATTAATGAGATTCAAAAATAGTTTTTCTCTTTATCTTAAAAGGAAAAGAGCTTTTTTTCTCATTCTTTTTGCAAAATATTTATCTCAGTCTTCTCAATTTGAACAGCAAAAACACTTTTTTTTTTTTGCATTTTTTGGAAAAATTCACCTACCATGATACCTTAACCATGGTAGAAACCAATCTGAGATTGCCCGTTTTTGAGTTAATGCTGGGTGACTCTTGTACAGATTTATCACATTTATGTAAATGTCACACAGGTATGAAGTGTGGATCTTTATGCATCATGGAGTGTACAGGAGGGTTGTGCTCACTGACCATGACAAAGTACAAGAGGTGAATTCAGCAGGAGATCCTGTCTCTGAATCAAAGAATGAAGAGCACTCTACAGACCATCCTGTAAAGGAATCACCAAAGATATCGCTTCAAGAGGTATGTTGTCTTATCTAGATTTCTTTTTTGGGTAAATAAGTTTAAATAAAATATCAAAGAAACATGGGATAAAATGCAGTGGCATACAGGAAGGATCCAACAATTCCAGTGTTCCCAGATAAACTAATGATTTGACACAGATTTTGCCAAGCCTAAAAGCAAGCTCCTGATTACAAGAGGTTAAAACCTGTGACCTTGATGAGCTCTAAACCTGAGTCCTGATATGGTCATGTGATACTGGTCAGCAGATACCTTGTTTTGACAGGTGTCAATTATGGTCAATTATTGACCATAACATGGATGTCCAATATCAAAGATGTTTGATGTAAACCAAGGCTGCATGTCAACCCATTAGCTAGAGAATGGCTGCCATGTTGCGTAATGTCATCATGGTAGGGTGCACATGCTCATGATCCATGCCAATGCATGAGCAGGATGAATTCACTTGTAACAATAAGTTCTTCTGCCATTTTAATCGAGTGATATTGATACTAAAATAAAATGATACGTTTAATTACAAGAACCGAGTCATCATAGGAAAGAACAAATTTGCAGTGTGTCGTATGGGATGAACTTTGTTCCACTTGACTGAGCTTTAGTATGTGATAATTTTACCTTTGAGCATGAGACAACGCATGTGTGCAGTTTCTGTTTCTTTGATACATTGTTGAGTTTGGGTTTGTACCATGAAACTGGAAAATGCTCGCAATAAATAGACCAACTTCCATATTTTAAAATTCAGCCTAACATAATAGACCTCAGCACGAGGCTCTGGGGAATAAACCCCACAAACTCTGTAGTTATTCCCCAGAGCCTCGTGCTGAGGTCTATTGTTTAAAGCTGAATTTTAATATATCGAAATTGGTCTATTGCACAGCGCCCTTACAGCATTTTCCTGCCAAGCACGGCTGTTTTTAACTGTGGAAAGAAATTTGATCCGGGCAGATTTTTGATCACGTGCTAGGTAACCACTTCTGAACTGCGATCATGCATCATGCAATCAACAAAACAATGCTATAATTTGTAATTTTCGTCAAGCTTCATCTCAAGTCAACACTTTATTACCTGTGTACCTAAATATTTACTCTGTGTTTCAAAATTGTTATCAAAATATTTAGTCGGTGGATGGGCTGCCTGGGCTCTTGCCCATGGGGCAAGTGAGTAGACAAAGTTAAAGTTACATACCCGAGAAAAAGATGTATGTGTTATTGACCAAGTGTGGGGTCAAGATGGCTGGATATTGGCCAAGTTCTTTGTTTGCGTGTTTATGGACCAAGACGGAGTCGAGGTCCATATACTCGCAAAAAAAGAACAAGGCCAATATCCAGCCATCTTGACTGAATAAGCTTGGTCAATCAAGGATTTATTATATGGCTTTCGGGGAAATTTTTCTTGCGGTGTATGGCAGGTAGTCCCAAGCGGGCAAGATAGCTCCATCTTGCCCGCTCGGGTAGCCAATCACAGCACAGGATTTGATTCATCTTGCCCGCTCACGGGGCTAGCCATATAATAAGAACTTGTATCGGACAAGTGAAGGGTTTTTTTCCAAGTGCTGTTTAGATACACTGGATAACACTTTCCACCATCTGCTTGCAACTTGGTATAATCTGTGCCATCTACACTTGTGTTTTACTTTGTAAATGGGAATTAAAATTCAGAATATTTCGGTGCTTTTTTTGTTTATTTTTTTCGAGGGGGAAAACGGCAGTTAATCACACATACTCGCGCTTTTTGGTGTGTATATGTCACAACTAGCTTGGTAAGTTTGTGTGAAAGGTCGGTCGACTGATGGAAGATGTTGTTGTTGTTATTGTCTGTTTTTAGCGGCTTTTCTTCTATTACAGCTTTTCTGTTCAATGAATATGAGTCACTTTACCTAACATGCTTAGCAGAGTTCAGGAAGACCTGTCAAATCTTGAAGAGGAATTGATTGTGATACTATATGATCCTCAATAATAAAAATATATCATTTGAATCACTTTTATTTAACTACAGTATTGTGCAAAAGTAATGCAAACAAATTTCAATGAAATTCCTGGCTTTTCTTGGCTTTTCAAAGAAATTTCGCTTGAAACGATATTTTGAGGAAATTTGCCCACATTTTGGTGATGCCTATTGTTCCAGTCTGCGCGAATTCCTGAATGATAATTCACAGAATGTGATAATTTATCACGCATTTTCGAGCAATTATTCACTCTAACGTTTCACTTTTGCAATAAAAAGGGACAATTGGCGCTACCTGAAAAATAGCTGCCGTCCTTGGTAACACGACATGACGTAAAATACTGCGTGGAAAGATAGTGTATAACACTAACGATGCTAGAACGCATGCGTCTTACATGTTGAGTTCTACCATTGATTACCTATAAATAAAGTCACAAGAATTAAGATATATCAACTGTTAAAGCCATTAAATAAAAAAAAAATGGGTAAATCAGTGGTAACTGATAAATCAGTGGTAACCTTTCTGATTCATTCAACCTGGAATTTTACTAGCTGTGGGAACCAACGATTCTGATTGGCCAGCCTGTAATTGTATTTTATTAAAAGTCAACAAAAAGAGTACAATTGTTTCGTCTGGGATGCGTCTAAGTTTTTTAGGAAGGCACAGATAGTTTCGTTTGTAGTTTAAGGTTACTTCAAACCTTCGCGGGGCTACATTTGTCGATTTTTTTTTGGTCAAGAAAATTAATGTCCGCGAAGCACAAGTTTGCATACTGTGAACACTAGCGGTTCTGTTATTTCATTGGCTTGTGGCTTTTCAAGTTGACACATTCCTCTGTGAAGGTGTGATATGTTTATAAATCTTTAGAAGACGAAAACTCGTTTTTCGAGAGAATCCCTTCTTTTTAAATGAATTAATAGGGTATGCAGATTTGACGGTTTTCCATGAAATTTGGTCAGAGCATTCACTGATAGATATGGAACAAAAGCATGTCAGCGAATTCCTTAATTTGAAATACTTTCCTCGTGGCGGCCTTTAATGCAACAGGTTACGCAAATTTTTCGAGTCGAACTTGGCAGATCTATAAAAAGATAACCAATAGAAATAAAAGAAAATGCTGACACGTTTTTGGAGATTGAGGCTTTGAGATTAACACTGCACAGTTATTTTGCATGAACGATCGCTTTTGATACCCAATTAATTCGCTGGAACATCAGTCGGTCATTTTGGAGTTGACGGCCTCTGCCGCCTTTGGAAAGCAAAATGCAAAACAAAACATAATTTTATCCAATTCTACATTTAATAACCTTTCTGTTGATATATAGTTTGTGGGGGTTTCCTTGGAAACAGCATGCCTACGAATTTTATTCTGGAGGACTCCCGCAAAGGTTTGAAGTAACCTTAAGACTTGTCATGTTAAACATGCCTTAATGTAACAGAAATTGACATGACATGAGTGATTTAATGCTGCCACTGAAAGCCACGAAACTTTCAGCTGATCCCAAGTTCATTGAGTTCAAACCTCTCATAGCACTGGCTCATCATGCAATAAATTTAGGAAGAGCAGCGTGGTTCTGGTCCAGTTTTATAGGAACAGAAATTAAACTCCAAGTATTGTTTACAAGCATTGTAAATTTACTTCAAACGTTTTGCATGTTTTTACAATGCATTGGGAACTGACCAGGTTTGCTAATGCTTTCAGTGAAATAACTCTAAACCCATCCTTGAACAATTGTTGATGAACATTTTAAATGATCTGCACGTTGGAAGATTCTTAAGGTTACTTCAAACCTTCGCGGGGCTACACTGGTCGATATGTTTTTGGTCAAGAAAATTTAAGTCCGCAAAGCTCAAGTTTGCATACTGTGAACGCTAGGGGTTCTGTTATTTCATTGGCTCATGGCTTTTCAAGTTGACACATTCCTCTGTGAGGGCATGACATGTTTATAAATCTTTAGAAGGCGAAAACTCACCCTTGTTTTTCGAGAGAATCCCTTCTCTTTAAATTAATTAATAGGGTATGCAGATTTGACGGTTTTCCATGAAATTTGGTCAGAACATCCACTGATAGATAGGGAACAAAAGCATGTCGGCGAATTCCCATATTTTAAGTACTTTCCTCGTGGCAGCCTTTAACGCAACAGGTTACGCGAATTTTTCGATAGTCAAACTTGACAGATCTATAAAAAGATAACCAATAGAAATAAAAGAAAATGCTGACACGTTTTTGGAGATTGAGGCTTTGTGATGAACACTGCACAGTTATTTTGCATGAACGATCGCATATGATACCCGATTAATTCACTGGAATGTCAGTCACTCATTTTGGAGTTGACGGCCTCTGCCGCCTTTGGAAAGCAAAATCCAAAGCAAAACATAATTTTATCGAATTCTACATTTTACAACCTTTCTGTTGATATATAGTTTGTGGGGGTTTCCTTGAAAACAGCGCACATACCAATTTTTTCTGGAGTACACCAGCGAAGGTTTGAAGTAACCTTAAACTATGTAAAATGTGCATTCATTGTGCCTAAACTGTGCCTACCTGTGCCTGAACTGTGCATCAATTGAAGCTGTTGTCGAGATTCATGTGGCAAGACACCAAGTAACAGACACAAAAACAACAATGCCAAAGATAGTTCAAAACCCGGGTTCCAAACGATATTCAAAATAGAAATCAAACGAATGATAGAAACGAAACGAATGTGCAACAAAAACGAAACGCACGATAGAAACATTGCAAACAATAGAAATGATCCAAACGATGGAAATGAAACGAAGCAAACGAACGATGTGAACGTTTTCACAAGCTGGACAAAACGCTTGTGTTTAACGTTGAAATTTGAACCAAAACTTTGGTTCAAAAATATGAATGTAATGCTAGAAAATCACTTTTATCTTGATTGTGTAGACTTTCTGTGAAAAATACCTATTCGCCTTGATTCTACAACTCCTGTGCACCTTGATTTTCAAGACTTTTGTCTCAAAATTTTAATGGCAGCGGAAAGGATGTCAAAAATTTTGAACTCGTTCACTCCTGTTTTTATCGTCAATTTCCTGTATGGTGTTTTCATTTTGTTTTCAAGTGAAAGTAAGTAGATATTCTGGGATTTTCTCATCAGGAGATAAATGCACATATAATTTACTTTCATTTGATGTCGTCAGATTGTTATAGCTGTCCTTAAATTTTATACTCCACCGTGTTTTTTAGTGTTACATATTTTGTAACGGCTCTGTACACCAACACAGTGCGCATGGCCTTTTGACAGAGTTCACTTTTGACAAAAAATACTTAATGCCCTTTTTCCACAGAGCCTTTCAATTTTGTTGTGATCTGTCCCTTGTTACATTTGTAACCAATTATTATGTTTGTGACCTCAACAGCATTCAAACGTGACTTGTCCAGAGAACAAGAGAAAGTTTCATCTTACAAATTATTATGGTTAATCCACTCCTGACAATCTTAATGTCCCTAGTTTCTAATGGTTCTCGTGTTAAAGCACTGATGCTATTTGTAACCCTGTTCCATACATCTGTGTGTGGATACATAATGGTCGATGAGCTTGAAAGACCTTACCCCATTCCTGGTGCGCACATACAATAGAACCAAAATGAGGTTGGGGTGGACATTTTCTTACATCTTTTATTTTACCCGCCCTGACTATGACTCAGCATCATTGCTCATTGGTATGCAGGAATGGTCTGTATTATTCGTACCTCAACAGGAAGAGACTTGCTGCCTTGCACAGCTCTCTGAAATGTAGTATGATAAAACACACGTTAAAGTGACCTAACTTTGTTATCTGACACTTCAAAAACCCTTTTAGGTGAACAAGAAGTTTGTGCTCCACTTTCTTTGTGCTCATGGCCTCCTGTACTCAAGAATTGGGTAAGATAAGTTCTTTTACAGATAGTTTTACTTTGCACGCATCCAGTTAAGAGTTTTCTGTCATGTGATCACTTAAAGACAATGCCTACTAAATACAAAGGTTTTTGTGCCAGATTAGGACCGTGCAGAAAAAGTAGATCTTTTTAAGGGCTATTAGAATCCACAAAGAAAAATGGGGGTAGCCATGCATTTTTTTTCATAAGTAACGCAGAGTCTCAACAAAAATGCTTGTATCAGCATTTTCTGAACATAGAAGGAAAGGATATTTCTTCACAAATTTCCTTAGAATTTACCTTTACACACAGAAAAACAAATACATTTATTAAGATCTTAAAACTACATGGTAAATGGTAACATAAAAACCATTTTTGGTATGCTTTTGATAACAAAATCATTACAATAGCACTTCCTCTGGTTCAGCTAAAATGCAATCTAAACAGCTTTTCCTCACAATCAGAAACTAATCACATGTTGAAGGCATGCCACTTCCATTTCAAAACATAAAATGTAGGGGTAACCACACGTTTTTTAGAGTTATTCACAGGATTTTCAATAAGGGATGGCGGCTGGCAAAATTCGCCAGCTACTTTGCATGATTTCGCCGCCTACTTTGATTGAGAACTTGCATCAAATGAGACGAATGGCATGAAACATTTTTCTACAAACACGATGCCTGGATTGGCCAACGGAGTTCGAGTTTTGTCAAAATTTGAATAACAGAAAATTTTAATTACAGTTGGATTTCAGTATAATTTTCTGCAGATAAAAGCAGGTTTTTCAGCTAGAAGCCATTAACAGTTATTGGGTAGCGATAAGCTGCTATTCCAGTATTCCTGTCTTTAGTGCAGGTTTATTAAACCTGGTTTGGTCACAGTAGGGAATTTTGCTTTCATTTTGGTGGCGTACTTGGTAGTGTAGTTGATTATGTCAGTGCCAACCCTAGTGCACACATGGCAGTTAAACCATGCCTTGCGTGATGTGCAGAATGCGTGTGCACTTACAAAAGTAGGCACTGTCCTCAAATCGCTTAGATTTGATCAGTTTTATTGGAACTATAGATAAGAATAATTTAACCATTGACTCTGTGCCGCCTGTAACTGGCCGTGACAAGCCTTGGCCTTTGTTCCACTACTGACATCATCACCTTTGAACAAAATTGGTATCATCTATACTCAAGTTCTGCAGGAGGAAAAGATCTTTCCAATGATACCCAGGTCAGAGTGATCAGCTCAATGGAGCCTGAAATACACACAAAAATGGTCAGAAATTTGAGTGAAAAACTCGCAGTAAAATTTCCTGTGACTGCACTTAGCTCCTCCATGGTAAAAATTGCCCATCTCAATGATGCTTTCTCAGAAATTTTTGAACTGGGAGCAAGCCAAGTAGAAGGTCAATCACTGCAGCAAAAAGAGAAGAAAAGGAGAAAAAGGAAAGGTGAAAAAAAAAAATTACCTCCCCTGCAAATAAAAATTCTGAGGAGATTGATTATTTTGAAGTAGTTTTTCTCCTAAAACAGCAACCAAAACACACCATTTTGTTTGTGACAAATTTTTAACCTCCAGGCATTCTAACCTTCTTTAGGTGAAGAGTCTGGATTCTAGTTTTTCATTATTTAATACACCTGGTTACTAACTTATGGATGTTCCAAGAACGCAACAATGAATTAAGATGATTTCCGCAGAACATTTGAGCAACATTGGCAAAAATAAAGTTACTAAAAAAAACCTGATAGCATGCTAATATTTTGAATAAAGGTAAGAAGAACTTATCAAGACGAGGGAATGTCCACTAAGACCGAGCCATATCGCAAATGTGTGGCACATGATGAAATATCAAAATTTTTCACATTTCGCCCAGAAACATGGCGGGATTTTTTCTTGAAATAGTTTTTAAACCCGCCAAAATATCACAAATTTCTTACGGACCCATGTCTGGTCAAAAACATGCAAACTTAAGTGACTCATACCTTATCATAAACTTCGCTCTGTTCCGTCCGCATCACAATAACACTCCAGTTTGATCCTGGGAATTTATTGTTCAAGGGTTTACAAGTCTTTTGAGGCCAATTATACTTTTGTGGGTTAATTTTCAAGGTCACAGCGAGCCACTTAAAATCAGTTCACACTTTTTCAATTCGCTACCCGGTAAAAAACTGAAACACCTAAAATTCTAACCTTTTGAAAGAGGAAATGTCAGTGTAAAACCTGGTATAAAAATTATTTTCGGGCTTTTCATCAGCACTGAGTACTAATGCTGTCAAAATCATGATAATCACAACACTAACCTGCTAGAAATGAAAACAATCAGCAAGTGCCTGTGACCAGATAATCAAAAGGAACTTCTTGCATTTGATTCCTCAGTATTTGGACTTAAACCATAGCAGAAAAGTCATGTTTAGTTCACCTTCTGTAAGATATTACATTCAAACATTAAGTACTGGTGTGTTCAGAATCCTACATGATAACCATTGTGACGCATGGAGTTCGGTAAAGTACATCATCTTCTAATGACATTCAACTAACGACTCCAAGATTAGCCACCACATTGCGATCCCTTGTTCTTAAATGGCAAGCCATAAAAGTAGTGAAGCCTTCCAGCGTCATTCGCTTGCCTGTTAAAGGAAAATGTTTATATTCTGTTCTCCTCACTCATGCTGCATGCTGTATGCTGTATGTAAATGTGGCGTCCAATGTCGACTAAAATTTGTCTGTCACGCAATGGTCACTGGATAGGATTTTGTCATTTGTTGCCAAAAACTGAATGAAAAGAGTAAATAAGACATTCAAAGCAAACAATTTTTATTTTAAAGCTATGAGAACATACCTCTGCGTCCCTTCATGCGGAAAGCGATAAGGAAAATTTTAAAAGAATCCAAATGTGGCTCATAAAATATCGCGGTGCCAGAAATCCCTCGAGAACTGCACAGATTGAATGGCTGTCTAACAAAAACATATCGCACAATTCAATCATATACAATATTCTATATACAACCGCAATAACGTTTTATTTTATCCCATATGCAACACAATGTGCTCAGAAGTTTCCCCTTCGATGATTTCAACAAGGGAAACAAAATGGGCGCCCATTCATTTTAAACAAGATAGTGATAATGGCTAAGTTACCCAAAGATATTCTCATCCACCTGACTGACCAGAAAAATGGTGACGAATGGACAGTGCAGCTACTCAGAGATCAGTTGCATAGGTACATTAGTAACAGGGAAAATATAGATAGGCAAAGTTCTGACAAAGTTGATTACAAAGGCTCCGTTGGAAACATGTGGTCTACATCACAGGTCACCCAGTTGGATTCTAACACTACTCTTAGTGCATTACTGTCTGAAACCAAACTACCACAGAATCTTACTGGAAGAAAAAAAATGATTTGCATTTATTGCAGTGGACAACACTGGAGTGGTGAGTGTCCTCTGGTTAAAAGATCCTTCTAAGCCTACCCTTGAGAACAATGTTCAAGTACTGGGATTCACCAGAGTCCCATTTGGTATGATATCCAGTCCATTTCTGTTGGCCGCAACAATCAGAAATCATCTAACCAAGGCAGGTACCCCCATCGCTCAACAGATAGCGGATAACATCTATGTAGACAACGTGATTATACACTTTGAAACATCAACACAAGCAGATGAACTGTACAAAGAAGCCAAGACCCTCTTCCAATCTGCATCAATGAATCTTTGTTAGTGGGCTTCAAGCTCCTCTGAATTTCCCCAGAATATCCTAGAATGTGATCGAACCAGTGCAGAAACCATGAAAGTCTTAGGAACCTCCTGGAATTTGACCACAGATACCATTTTCATCAATGGATTTCACAATCTCTCCTCTGAAGTGACCGCAAAAACAGAAGCACAGCAGTCTGTCAGCAGAATTTACGACTCATTGAACAAAGCTGTTCATTCAGAAACTGTGGAAACAAGAAAAAGATCAGGACAAGATGTTCAGTCAGTCACAGCAACAAGAATGGAGCAAGATTTGTGAGAGCCTGACTCCATTGTCCTCTCAGCCATTATCCAGGTATATTGGAGGAGATGAACACCAACTGCTCTGCTTTACAGATGCCTCTGCCAAAGCCTATTAAGTACACCTCTACTCTTCAGTAAATGGAAAAGCAACTGTCAAGCTGGTGTTTTCCAAAGCATGCATTGCCCCAGCCAAACCCCTCAGCATTCCAAGGTTGGAACTGCCAGGTGTTCTTATCGGAACGAGATGCCTTAACTATGTAACTCAACAACTTCAGTTGTTCATGGTAGATAGATTTCTGTGGACTGACTCACAGTGTGTTCTTCACTGGATGAAAACCTGTAAGCCATTACCTGTGTTTGTTCAGAATTGGCTTAGAGAGATTACCTCACACGGGCACATCAAGTTTGACTATGTGTCCACTTCATAAAATCCGCTGATCTGGCTACCAGGGGTTTTCCAACAGGTGAACTTATGGTGGCATGGTCCATTGTGGTTAACGGATCATCCATCACAATGGCCTTTATGGAAGTCAACACAGTTTAACAGCAAGGTGTCTGAACAGAATACCAAACAGTCTCCTGGCCCACATGTTTATGTATGAGACTGCAACACTGGCTGGAATACCAAGAGAAAGTAGCAAAATGACCTTTGACAAGCCAGATGCCCCCTTTGGCATCCACGAAAGAAATTACTCCTTGTTAACCAAACTACTCAGAGTGAGCACTTGGGCTTTGCAATCTATTGGAAAACTACAGAAGAAGATTACAATCAAAGGACAGCTTACATCAGAGGAAATAAACCAAGCAAAGGTCATGTGGGAGAAGTATCTCCAAAAGAGTGCTTTCACACCAGAGGTCAATGCAGTCAAAGAAAATTCAAGAAACAATCTGAAGAACCAATTAGGCCTGCAGTTGGATGAAAACAGAGTACTAAGGTGCCATGGTAGATTGATCAGTGAAAACCTCCCAGAACATACTGTGTTCCCAAACCTCCTTCCAAGGAACCATGTCTTTACAAGCTTAGTGATCAAGAGCTTCCATGAAAAGATGATGTATGCAGGTGTATCTCACACATTAGCAGCTATCAGAAGAGAATTCTGGATTCCACAAGGAAGATCATCTGTAAGAAGAGTTGTCCCCAAATAGTGCCCCCAATTAGTGTTTTTTGAGCTAAATACTATTGACACTTAAATAAAGTCTTTCTTTCTTTCTCTTTCTTCTTTCCACTCGACTGCTTGAGATGCAGATGACATCAAGGGGGACCATACAGAATGCCTGCAATGGCTCCTTATCCACGATCAAGAATAGAAGAATCTCCCCCCTTTACCTACACCGGTCTTGACAATCTTGGACCCTTGCATGTGAAAGTCAGTCAGCCATCAGCAGCCCAAAAAGTCTGGCTGTGTCTGTTTACTTGTTTAGCTGTTATGGCTATTCACTTAGAAGTTGTTCATGGTATGACTGCTGAACAATTCTTCTTATGCCTAAGAAGATTCAAATACCGAAACAGATAATTTCCAACAATGCTTCCTAGTTCAAAGTAGTAAAGTCAACTGTTGAGGAAGCATGGCAACTCTCTATGACAAGTCTTGACACACAAAGTTACCTGACCAACAAAGGCATAAAGTGGAGCTTCATCATTGAACTGGCCCCCTGGATTGGTGGTTTTTATGAAGTACTTATCGGACTTGTAAAGCAATGTCTTCGAAAGAGTATTAGAAAGATTTGTCTTACTATGGTTCAACTGGAAATGGTTGTAAAAGAAGACAAAGCAGTGGTCAATTCCCAGCCATTAGTCTATGTAGGAGCTGACTTCAGCTCTGAATTCACACTCACCCCAGGAGATTTCCTCAGCCTAAACCCCAAACAGGCATACCATCCTTAGCAGAAGAAGATCAACAACAAGACCCAGATTTCCTTAGCAAGTTGAGTTCTTCCCAAAAACTCTTTGACATGTGGCATAAAGGTCAAAAACATCTTGACATGTTTTGGAAGCTATGGTTCGATGAATATGTACTGAGTTTGTGTGAATGGACCCAGAAACACTTAAAAGCTCCTAGGACACAATCTTCAATGCAACCTACGAAAGGAGACATTGTACTTCTAAAGGAAAGTTCACCATGAGGTACCTGGAAGTTAGCCATTGTAGAGGAACTCATTTCAAGTACAGACAGGGAAATCAGAGCAGCTACAGTCCAAACAGCATCAGGAAAGTTACTAAACCGTATGCGCAACTTCCTGTTCCCCTGGAATGTGCTGAACAAAGAGAGACCCCAGTCCAGCCCAGTCGAAGTGAGGATGACCAGTCACCAGAGGAGTGGACAGAAACTTGGAAATGAGCACCCAATCCAGAGGGCAGCTGTTAAAGCAAGACAAGCCCTAAACAAACTGGTGAACATTTAATCTGGATCGCAAATTGTATCCTTTCTTTTATTTTCTCTCTGTAATAACTCCATTTCATACTGTTGAAATTTCCTTTTATCCCGAACGTTAAGAGTTAGAACCTCTCGGCTGGGGAGTGTTGTGGAGGGCCTAGCAACCACTCCACAAGACTATAGGCTTAGTGACCACTCCTGCAGAGCATGTGCTCGAAGCGAGAATCTTACTCCATGTTATAAAAATCAGTCGATCATGTGAGTAAAGAAAATCATGTTTGCGACAACTTATGCAGCTCATAACATTTTGCAGTGGCTCATCAGGCCGGAGCTTATCCTGGTTTCTGCAGCATGAAGCGACTAGGAGTATTTCTACTCCCCTCTGGATGGGATGCCTGTCCATCGCAGGGTTACCCCCAGCATTAAGTTTGCCTGTACCCATTTATACACCTGGGTGGAGAGAGACACTGTGAGAGTAAAGTGTCCTGCCCAAGAACACAACATAATGTCGCTGGCCAAGGCTCAACCCTAGAACACTCATTCTGGCATATGGCCACCAGCCTCCCACCGATGCTACGATAATTGTATCAAACAAATGCCAAAACATCGATGAGCAAGTGGTGGCCACTTTCGTGATGCAAATGATTACTATTGCAAAAGAATAACCTATTTGAAACACCCTTAATTTTAGATTTATGGGTTTGTAACTCAAGAATGACTCCTGCAACCTTTTTTCTTAATTGAATTCTAATCAGCATGTCAAGTTTTGAGTCTTTGGTAAGTGTAAAAAAATGGTGGAAGCAGATCCAGGACCACCTCAAATTTTTGGAAAATTTAAGGTGGTTGTAAATCAATTCTGATAATCTTTATCGATTCTGAAGTGAGATCTGTTCCATCTGAAACTTTTTAAATTTTTTTCTTAAGACCTGAAGTATTGGTCTAATAGACATAAAGACTTGCGATGGCCTGCATTCACTTTGGTCAAGGCAAGGCAAGTCCACAGAAGTTGCTCTCCCTTTGGCCACCCATCGGCGGCCAACACAAATTGATTGCACGTCATTCGTTACAGGGCTGCAAATAAACATGAAATGCGTTTGCCCTCTCAACACAAGTCTGGATGCAAGTTCAACTTTCAATTACTTGGGACAACTTTCGCCTAGAATTACAGAGGCATTGCGCTTCTGTAGCTCGCTACTATTTTCTGACAGTAATAAACTTTACAAGAATTTCATTAATAGTTATAAATATAGTGATTATGTAACAAAATAGTTACATATCATGACAGTATACGATACATCATTCAGTATTGATCTCTCACAAGACATCACAACTCCAAAACCACCTTCCCAGGGGGAAAAAATTGATATCCAATTTTCAGGCCTACAAAATTGGTAAATGGCTTTAATGTATGGCCACCGCAAACCAGAAAAAGACCCCATCCGCCCAAACATTTGAGAAGGGCTACAAATTTGCCAATGTTAATGCGGAAATAATCGATTCCTTGTAAACAACATACCCAATGCCAAGCCAGAGTGAAAAATACCCCTATTTCAGACCAATATGGTCAGAATCTACACCTTTTTCAGACATAAACAACTCAAAAACCATATTCTTTGGGGCCTCACATACCTTTGATAGCCCATATATTCAATGTTTCAAAAAAGAAAAGAGATCATTAATTCACAAATGTAATAAGTGCTATGAATTTTCTAATTTTTTTCTGTACAAAAATGGTAAATGTTATTTTGTAGTTTTATTAGTTAACGTTCAAACCGTTATTGCAACTAGACCAACACCTCCCATAAGAGAGTAAGGTGCACTAGACATACTATTACTATCACTATTACTATAGGGGAGTAATCCCCACCCCACCCTCACCTGAGCCCAAAACTCATGAAAACACAGTTTATCTGCCAGGGAAATTTCACGTTTTGATTTTTAAAATAAAAATTGTTTGCTTTGAATGTCTTTTGATTCATTATTTGGCAACACATGACAAAATCCTATCAAGTGACCATTGTGTGATAGACAAATTAAGTCAACATTGGACGCCATATTTGCATTTCAGCATGCAGCATGAATGAGGACAACAGCACATAAGTATTTTGCTTTAGCAAGCAAGGGACTGATGCTGAAAGGCTTCACTACTTTTATTGATAGAACAGGGGATAGTAATGTGGTGGATTATCTCGCAGTCATCAATTGAATGTCAATAAGAAGATGATGTACTTTGCCGAACTCCACACATCGCAATGCTTATCGTATTAGTATCACCCAACTAGTGGACTAATGCAAATCCTGCATTTTAATTGGCTACGCTACTAGAGGACTATTAGTAATAGTCCTCCAGTAGTGAAATTGGCACAATCGAGCGTGACCCTTTCTTTCGTTTTATTCCCAAAGAAGTATTTCTTTGACTTGCATTTGCTAACTTTATTATTGCCTTTTCTGTCCAACTAGTTGGGTGATACTAAAACAATTAGACCCTTCACCCTCAAGGGCCTTGGGTCAATAGCCCATGAGGCGAAGCCGAATGAGCTACAGGACTACAGGGCTACATGACTATGGGCTACGCAGTGTTTTAGCCAGAAAATCTTACTTGAGGGCCAAAGTGGCCCCTGAAGATCTTTTTAGGGGCCAATTTTTTAGGAAATGGGAGGAAAAAATGCATTAGAGTACCAAGGAAAATAAAGCAGTTTATTAGGATCTATGATAAAATTTAATAGTAAGTGCTTTTTAAAGTGTTTCTACTCAATAAAGTTTCTTTTGAATCAGGTAATAGTATGAAGGATCCCTAAATTACAAGAGAACAACCCATAGGCATACACGATGTTAGTCAATGATCAAGGGTTTGCAATGCATTATAGGGCGATTTCAAGCATGGTCAGCCATTTGGAAGTTTTCCGCTGTGAGAGAGTCAATACAGCAAAGCAAAAGGATGGATTGACTTCTTTTCTTATGTTGAATGTTTTAGAAAGGAAGATCTTTCAATATAATTTTCTAGAGGGACATATTGTGTGACAAAATAACCGTTATTGATTGTCAGCGCACAGAAATGTAGTCACCATAATGGCAACTGAGCCAGAAGTTTTGGTTGCCAAAGATGAAATGGTAATTGCATTGGCAACAGTATCGGTCACAATTTGGAGACCTGGGATGGCTTTTATAGTGCATATGACATGAAAAATTATTTCCATGTATTTGAAAGGCCTTTAAAAATACAGAAGAATGGCATTTTTTTTTTAAATATCTTTTTTCATTTTAGAGATATTGACATTTTTCTATTATGCAAATTAGATCAGTGATGATATCATATTTGCAACTAAAAAGTGGTAAAATACTGAATAAACAATATCTCTCGATGTTTAATTAAGTTCATTCTATTTTCGTTTCACTGTTGTTAATTTTGTTTGCTATTGAAATTTCCGCATAATCCAGTGTGTTTTATGTATAATCGATGCATTTTTCTGCATTCCCCCCAAAAAATTTCCACATAATTTGATCTTTTTTCTGCACCCTGTCAGGTGGCATGTTTTAAAGGTGATTTCCATACTGTGCACTCTTGAGAGTTTGTTTACGTTTTTGTTTTGTTTCATACAAGACATCACAAAATGTAAACATTTCACAACTACTTACATGAAGTAAATTCAAAGTTTAATGTCAACCGCCATTATGGATGCGAAGCTTTATGTTTCATTCTTCCCCAAATCACTTGATGAAACAACTTTGCAGCTGTCAAAATCAATGAAGCTGTTGGAAAAAGAAATTGAAAGCCCTCAAAGATAAGGTATGTGGTTCGTAACAAATAACATTGTTTTGCTTTCCATCGAGTGAGACTTTTTATGTCTATAAACATTAGGGTGCTGAGACTGTGCCGTACGGACTGGAAATCATCTTTAATACTCCTCAATCTTCTACAACAGATTGGTTGATTGATTGACTGATTTCTGCCTTGATGATACTGATTCATAAAGATATTCTGCACTAAATTTCCTCTATCTTTTTTCTGTTCTGTTATGCGTGAAGGTGCTCAGATTGCAAACTAAGAATACATCCAGTTATCTGGGTATACACTACTACATTAAATTTTGTGACATGTAAAAGGGGTATTTAACACAGTCTGTGACACATTATGACAGACACATGACATATCTCACAGACAGTTAAATACTTCTCTGCAGAAAATTATTCTACAGAAAAATTTAGTAAGTTCAATCAGTAAAGCCTTTCAATGGGAATGTCATTGTTTTATGTTAATGGTATTTTTGTCAATATATTTTCAGCCTGGAAAGGTTGCCTACATTACAGTACCAACTGATAGGCGAGTTGCACACATTGTTAGAGTACCCATCATGCTCTGCAATAAGCAGGTCAAACCTTTTGCAGATGATGGCTATCAGCATGTTTGCTATTGACAACACTGCAGCACAAGGTTAGTTACTCTGTAAGTCACATCAGCCTCTTCTATACATGTAGCTTGCTTCCAAAACACATCCTGGACAAATAGTCTAAACCTCCTGGATGTTGGAAAGGTAAATATTAAACAATTTCACCGACATAGGGAACTTCAAAGCTTTTCTCAAAGGTGCCAGTCCTAAAAATGTTGTCTGCATATAGAAGAGAAATAATGCAAATGAAAACTAAGGGCTGCTACATGTAAGTTGATCAATGTTGCATTGTATTTCTTACAAACCGCTGGCTGTTCATCCTGCAACATGGCCATATCTCTTCCTCAATAACCATCAACCCTGGCAGGTTCACCAATGGGTGCTCTCCTACATGTATCAATTTCATTGGTTTGTTTTCTTCATTACCTTTTGCTTTATCTCTTTTCAAGTTCAAATGGTACTGTAGATCATGAACCAACTGTTTAATTATTTCCCTTTGCTCATCTTTTCCAGGCTTACCTGCTCTACACCTTAGCTTCAATAAGGATTCATATAAGTTTCTTTTCTTTGCTATATAGATGCAACAGAACAGTATGTCAGAGTGGGTACACCCCAGGACCAAGCCATGAATCTGGCTGTTGAGATGTTTATTTTGCTGCTTAAAACCTGCTGTACTCTGCTACAGGGTATAGACTTTGAGGTGAAGAACACTTGCAAAGGCCTGAGTGCACCCTTAAGACAGTTTCTACCTGCCATTAAAGTGTTTGCTGACTGGCTGGTGTGCCGTGTTGATCTGTGGCAAGTGTCCTCTATTAGGTAAGAGATAACAGTTCTTCATAGGATCACCTGAATCTTTCAGTTGATATCAGAGCTCCTGTGCACCGAAGGCACGCAAGCAGAACCCCATACCTTAGAAAATTTGGTAACACATCAATGTCAAAAAATTTTGGTTATCACATGACTGTCCTCATGTACGTACATATGTCCGTACGCCAAGCCCACTACCTTGAAAAATAAGAGAGTAGCACATTATCTTAGGCGCATCTTTGATATTGGACATCCATGTTACGGTTAATTGACAGCTATCAAAACAAGGTTTCTGCTGACCAGTATCATGTGACCATACAGGGCTCGAAATTGCGACCGATACGGTCGCCAATGCGACTAACATTTTCTCTTTGGCGACTAAAAATTCTGGTTTAGTCGTCAATGTGGCGACCAGATTTTTCTATGATTTAGATTTAAATTAGAAGATTAAAGGTAAAACAAACATTTTGTCTCGTCTTGCTTTGCTTTCGTCGTCAAAAAAAAACGGGCCAAATCACAAAAACAAAGCGAGTTTACCTCCAAATTCTACCAACTTCTGTCCACGATATTTTCGACGCCATTACAGCTATTCCCTTGGTAACATGGGTGCAGAATTTTGCAAAAAGACTGCTGGAACGAAGTGTTTGATTTTCACATATTCACGTGGTTTCCGCTTGGGTTTCCACCAGTTTCCGAGAGGACACGTGCGAGACAATGTAAATCATCATGCATAACAAATTAGCTAGCGAGGAAGATTTACTGCATCATTTACTGTGCCTTTGTTTCAGTGGCAATTGGTTTCCTTACAAAGAGGAGATCTGGTAATGAATGGAATCGGCCATGTTGATTCCTTTGTACGTGTTATCTCCATACAGTCATGTTTCTCTCCCGTAAGCTACAAAGATAGTGGCTAGAAACTCTTATTTACTTATTAAGTTTGGGTAAGATTGTTTTGTATAACTATGTTAGTTTTTTGTCCTCGTATTTTCGTAATTACTTGTGCAAGTGAGTTCCACGCGACCAGAAACCGGATGATGAAGTTAAACAAGCTTAAACACTTTCAACCAGCCCCAAAATTAATATTCTATTGATTATACAAACTGGCGACTAAAAATTTGCATCTGGCGACTAAATTTCTCCAGTTGGTCACCAAAAGGCGGCCTTATGATTTTTTTAATTCGAGCCCTGCCATATCATGGAATCAGGTTTAGAGTTCATCAAGGTCGTGTTTTTTTTTGAAGTTGACTGCTGACCGGGTACTGGTTTTTGATTGGATCACAGGCTCAAGTCAGGTTATATATTGGGAGAGAAGGAGGGAGTATGTGCAAACAAAGGCAAAATCTCAGCACAAATTAACCCCTGGCACATTGTTGACTTTTCTTCCGACATATTCCAAGTGCACAATCGTCTCTTGGAAAGTCTCTGATATATGCATTTATAATTTCTACAATCTTGGTTATGCTTATTGGGTATAGTTCGTGAAAAGTTAACTGGAAAAAATAGCGAATCCACGCACTGAACAATTACATGCTCACAAATGATCATTTTCAGCTCATGGATGACATCATTCATGGGCCTTTACCAGGTAGTCCGATGGCGCTCAATCACTCACTCACTCACTCACTCACCCCATTCTAATTAATTTATTCATTAATTAAACCTGGATTAAACATTTTTCCTCCTTCCTCCCCTGCTAAGTACTGGTTTTGTCAGAGAGTTTTCAGCCCATGTTTGGCAGGTTTCAGGGGGACTAGAAAGTCATACATTTTGGTCCGATATCAGGGAGAGCCTGGGTACAATTTTCTTGAAGACCTCTCAAGTTGAGATCGACTATTTCGGGTTCATGTGTGTTGCTTCTGTTAATATGTAGTACTTTGGCTATGGGCTTTTGCTCACATGTAGATGACAGCTGAGAGAGGTACTGGTACATTTATAACTGTGGTCATGTATCAGTCACAACAGTGTGGCTGGCAAGGTCAAAGAATTTATACAAGACAAATTTAGAAAGTCAGATTGTGTTTAGCAGTGTAGAAGCTTTTTTCCTGGCTAGAGAATTTGATGGTTTCCACTTGCTTTCTCTCCTTGTAGAGTCTAAGGTAAGTCTAAGTTCTTGTTAAGTTTTGGCTTCATTGTTTCTGTATTGTATTATTTTTAATTTACACATTGAAATTCTGGCGGTACTCGTTTCAGAAGTTCGAAATCCCTGCTTTAATTTGTGTTCTAAAATAAGCTTGCTTCAAGCAAAAAAATTCAAATTGCTTTGTTTTTTAATTTTGTTTTTCACACTACATTTCTTCCTTATTCTATGCAGTTCAACCAGAGTGAACATTTCTTCACAGATGGTATACAAGTCAGGATCCACGATTGAGTAAATATACTCTACAATTTGAGTGATGGATAGACAAATTAACATCCAAGACACTGTATGTGTAGATCTACTTTTTGCGAGAGAGATTTACTGTCCAATCATGTCAAACACAAGCCCTGTCAAACGCACATGGTGGCTGGTGATGTATGTATCTTATCTTATGTAGAGTTTTATTTTGCTTCTAGAAACTAGATATGCAAACAATTGGAATAAAACTTGAAATAAATATAGATTGTACTTGTCAACAATCCTTTTGAAAATTTCTGCATTGCTAGTGAAATAAACACAAACTTGTCAAGAAAATAATAAAATACTATGATTTCCATTTCAAGAAATAAAATTGTTATTTTTATTGTGTACATTACAATCTTCAATACCCTTTTTATTTTGTTATAGCTGGGTAAAGGTACACTTTTTATCAGGCAGGAGGTATGATTAAAAGGCAGGGATTTCAAACAATTGCAAATTTACCCATGAAAAGAGATATAGTGGGTCTACTGTAGGTATGTGAAAAGGGTTTCAAGCTGGAAGCTACATGTATGTAACAGTGTAACCTTTTCTGAAAAAAAAAACGCTTTACAAAAGGGAAGGAATTTGGACCTTGGGGCGGAGCCTCCTGGTATAAAACTTTATTAAGTCCATTCCCTCTCTCCTTAGGCATAGTTATATGGAGAAAACAAATATTGTAAATAAAAGCATCCCCTTCACTCAAGGTCAAAACAAAATTGAACTTTTTTGGTATAAGATTTAGCTGGGGGTTTTCATGGCAGAGTATTATTTTCAGCCAAATTTTTTGTGGGATTATACAATATAACTGCATAATCCCATATAGTTATAGGTCATGTTGAAGGTCTGAGGATTTTATGAAACCTGAGAATCTCTCCTCTGATGAGAGTTAATAGTTAATGAAGATAGTGAAAACTAACTTGAAGATAGTGAAAACTTGAGACATAAGTGGATCATCGCATTTCACAAAGCAGCAGAGAAGATGATATTTTTGAATGTAATCCTCTTTTACTTCTAGTCAAATCTTTTCTAAAGGGCTCAAACAGACCCAGGAACACAAGCAAATAAATGCACAACCTGAAGTATGAAATGTTTTCAGACCAAAGCAAATTTCACTTTGGGTGACGGCAAAGATTAAATTTGCTAGGGCAACGTTTAGCGGTTCTTCTGTACTAAAAATTGCTTGTAAACACAATGAAAGTGCCCAGCATAAATACTTGTGAAGCAAAGAAAGGTCAGGTTGAGAGACTGAAAAGAGAATGCCGAGCAAGTAGATTTCCAAGAGCTCAAATTGATAGCATGCTTTACATATTTTTCAAGTTCATTGACAGCAAATTAAAAAAAACAAACAGAACAGCATTGATGGTAATATCATATTCGAAGGTAGTATTCCCACTTTTCACTTGTTTGTTCAATCTCTCTGCCTTGAAAAGGAAAGAAAACATCTGCTACACTGGCTATATTCAAAATGTTTCCTAGTTTGATCTCTGTGCATAGAAAAGGAAAGAAAACATCTGCTTTTCAAATCAATGCGAATTTCAATTTGGGTGCATGAGAAGATTTTCATGAACACAAAATTGAATGAAAGCTTTAAAATTGCCTACAGGCCAAAATTTAAGCCACTTCTTTTGTTTACATTTTTCATTTCTTGCTGAGTTTGCGTATTGGTGGGGGATGATATTGAGAGGGTGTCAGATCAAAACATGACACAATAGTCATGCAAATATACCTCATAGAGTTCTTTTTTAGTTAAAAGAAACGATTTGGAGAATAAAAAAGTTGCAGCTGTTGTTTTTGGTGAGCGAGATGATTTTCAAAAACTTAAATCAGTTGCTAATGGTATTGCAGAAAGGAGCCAAAACAAGTCGCAAAAAGATTGGCATGGATCAGTCAACACTGTCAGTTCATTGTCGATGGTAAAGTCAAAAATTGCTGACATGAATGTTTTTGGATCACTTTAAAGTATGTCTTAAGATTTTTAGTTAAGCACTAGAAACAAACAATATTCATGCTGTCAGTGAAACAAATCAATATGGTTTATCAAGCGGCATACCATGGTTATCAAGCAGCATAGTAAAAACTAATTACATCCATTTTGTCTCATGATGAAAAATTTTCATGAGTTAAAAATAATCATTTCCAACCAAACAAGTATAAACAAGGATTAAAAAAACCAATGTAATATTTTTGGACTACAACAGTAATCAACATTTTAGCTGAAATTGTGATATTTTTGCAATAAAATTGAATTACCTCAATGCCTTGTTGTTTTTACTTTTGTCATCTCACTTCTCAGCTAGATTCCGAAGCCTTTTTAG
>Ga0126339_10000363_pt1 | contig 23834 bp, 15 predicted proteins | sample OrbTmetagenome_2_FD_92532 | JGI IMG/M metagenome (GOLD analysis project Ga0126339, IMG submission 92532) | Coral microbial communities from Petempiche,Puerto Morelos, Mexico - Orbicella T R C metagenome | ecosystem: Host-associated > Invertebrates > Cnidaria > Coral | place: Petempiche,Puerto...
TTGCCCCCGGGGGGCGGGGTTTTCTTGAGGGGGGGGGGGGGGGGGGGGGGAGGCACGGGGGTTTCAAATGACTGGTGCATAATGGCATTAAATCAGTGTCCCAAGTGCTTTTGTCCCCCATTGTCGGTGGGATCGCAGTTGGGCCGATATAGGTGGGATTGCACATTTACTGGAGAACCTAGGCGGCCCGAATCCGCCAGAAATGCACCTCGAAATACTGTAAATGTAATTTTCGCGAACGAGGACAGCTACTGTCCTTCTCATTACATAACCAACATATACATCGATAATAAACCTTGGTGTAAATATGGGCAAAAAAATGAACGTACCCTCGGAGAGCTAAAATAGATTTTACCACCTTAGCTTACCTCGGTAACTGAGAACTGCGTAAACCTGCTGATATCAAGCAACACTTGGGTCGCAAACTCTTCGATATCCTAAGAGCGGCCATGCTCTGAAAGTAGCTTCTGGTGTCATGTTAGAACCAATGAAACATGACATCGTTGTTGCTGTGGCTACAAGCTCGCGAAGAACTCTGGGAAAGATTTGCGTTGTCAGAATGTTCACGGAAAATGTCCAGGGGAAAATTTAATTAACTTTGCAGGTGAAATACAGAAAATTTTTGGCGCAACTGTCCCACTCAAATTTGACTGATCCAAAATGTTTCACTTGGCTGATGTTTGGTTTATTACATATACGGCTCATAATATTTTAGAACAGAAGCTTATCACAGTTCAGAAATAGTCTTATATTAAGCCTTATCACCACAGTAAGTGAATCAGTTTGTAACATAGTCGGAAGTCCATTGATCTTGATCAAAGATTACTTCTCAGCTTGGTCAGGCTTCTCTAACAAGTCACCTATTTACATTCCTGGGAGGAGAGAGAATTGTATCTCGCTCAAGAACATTGAGCTCGGCAGACTCGTAACCAGGGCAGCTCCGATTCAAAGTTCAGTGCGCTACCGATTAATCCACTGCATCTCTCAGAATATTTAATTAGTAGGTGGGCTGAACGTTAAAGACTTATGCCCATCTTTCCTAACTTGAGTTTCAGACCTTCTAAAGAGAAAGCCTCAGTTGACACTTTTCTTTTCTTTCTTTTCCTTCTCCCCCTCTCCCTTCCCCACACCCTCGCCAGTCGGAAATTCAGGATAAATCTATCCTACATTATCCTTGGGGACCCAAGGGCAGATACTCAGTAGTCAGGAGTAAGTCAACTGGGCGAAAGCGATGCGAACAACGAGTTCAAGTTTACAAGATATCCCCTAGGAAGCACCGCGGCCCTGAGACGAAGCCTCTCTAATTGGGCCTAAAAAAATTGTGCCCAATCTTAAGCCAGCATCTATCGCGCTACTTTCGTGATCTTCTTACACGAATGGTTGATCAAGAGCTCAGTTGATCGCCCTTAAGTCATGCTTTTCGGGCTGGTGCCAGAGAGCAATTTCAGTGACAAGGGGATTTCTCGATCGCATCAATTTCCCTGTTTGACGTCCTCCTGACCTGAATATCTGTTCCTGGGTCTTCGAGGATAACCCCTCAGTAAAGCCGTACCTGCAGTCCAATTTGGCGCAACTCCTTGTTTTACATATGGAAACACTTACACAACTCACTCTAATTGATGATAGTCAATAACCGTAAACGCCCCGCTCTTGTTAGCCTAACCTAAACTAGATCTTTAAAACGCCATTCCATCAGGAAGCCACTCAATCAAGCTTCTGAAGTTTCTTTCTCTTTTTATCCAGATTTATTTTTAGACTTTTCATTAACCTAGAATTGAGCACTTGGAGTTTACGGCATCTTTCCAGTGGTTTGTTGTCGCTATTTTATTTTACTTTACTTTATTTTATTTTATTATTTTATAATATCCGTGCATATTCGCGCGCCAAATCATGGCCAAATGGAGGCTAATGTTGTATATTGGTCTAAACTGTAAGAAACTCAGAACTCAGTACAGTAGAACATATGGGCCATTGTCATCACTAACCTCCTACCCTAACCACAATACCCCGACCAACGCAGGTTATCGATCCAGGTCAACTAGCAACTCAATTCTCCTTCTCACAATCCATGATAAATGGGAGCTGATTTTGGCGCAACATTTACCCTTAGTAGTAGTATACTTTATTTACCCTTGGATTGTAGAGTAGCTTTATCAACTAATGTCTCCGAACATTTCAACAGCACAATGGGCAAAGACCAGACCACAACACCGGGAACTTCGTGCCCTGCTCTTTACGATGAACGCACGGGTTCTTTAACGTCTCCTGTTGACCATAACATTGAAGATGCAGGAGACGGAGCCTACGGTTTATCGTCCTTATCCGAGAAGACTAGAATATCTAACCATTTGCAGATGTCACTGCAAAGGCAGCATATTCTCCTCAGTTATTTTAAGACCCTGAGTGTTGGTCCGGTCTGGGGCTCGAACCCGAGACCTCCCGCACGGTAGTCCGACGCTCTACCAACTGAGCTAACTGGTCGGTCGTCCCTTCGTTTAAATATCAAAAGCTATCTGCAAAACATTTTCCTTTCCTGAGGGTAACAATCCTGAGGGTAACAATAGATTCCGAATTGGTGCAAACAGAACTAACTGTTCAGTTGCTGGCAGCCGGCTATGTAAGGTATTAGTATCGGTGTTCATAAAGGTAGCAAAGGGAGGATTGTAATCCCGTTTCACGCAACGAATTCATGTCTTTCAGTTGCTTTTCACGCGTCACACACTTATGTTTGCCCTTATCACGGAGTTCGAATGTGCACAAAAGTCTTAAAGAATGTATTTCTTGGGTGGTACTTAGCTTGTTTCCAACAGAGTTACAAGATGTGCCTCGACAAGTACTACAGAATGGTGTCGCTAAGATTCTATACTGATACAGTCGTTTTGAGCAGTCGCGTTTCGAAGTTTAAAAACTTTATTAAACGGCCAGTGCTAACTCAGGACAACCGGGCGAAAATAGCGCGCCGGCCGCGCAAACTGGAAAAATAGTTAGTTGAGAACAATTTTTGTTTCCGCGCAAAAAGAGGCGCCATAACAGATTAACAATTTCCTTCTCGTTAATGAAGTGTCAAGTAACCTGGCTGTGAATGGCAAGCGTGTTATCTTTCACACGCTCAAACACGTCTTGAGGAAATTGAGAAACGTTTGTTATAAAAACAAACTCAACAATCATTGTGCACTCATTTAAAATAATCATTCTTTTCCCACATTCAATCAATCCTATTTATGGCGGACAAAGGTCGTTTGAAGTTCCCCGATCTGTTAAGCTCCATAAAAAGCTGTCTTCACCGAAGACGAACCAAAGTTGCCGACAGTTTATTTGTTTAATTAAAACACTTGACTTCGAAAAGGTCGTGTTTTTGCGCGACCTCTGAAAGGCAAATCGAGTTTATGAAAACAGCTTTTTAAATTATCGGCACGAAAAAGCTGTTCACCTCGACAGAAAAGTGAAGAAATATGGCTTTTACTAGTCGCTGATTTTCGTGATGTGAGACCAGACTCCATGAAGTGCTGACTGAAAACACGCACGAACGCGATGTTTTCACTCTTGTATCAGCGTGGGTGATTTTGAGTGTAAATATCCTGCTTTAAAACTATCCGGGTTCTCACGCTTCTCCGTTCGTGATTTCCCACCGAGCCAGTTGAGAAAACAAGCTAGGTGTTTTTTTTTTTTTGTTTTTTTTTTGCACAATTGACTAGTATTACAGGAAAAATCGTAAGGCGAGAACCATCGCAATCTGCTATATAGGGCCGCCATACCAAGTCTTATTGACTTCCGACTTATCTGGATCATAATCAAAACCTCAATAAGATACTAAACTCATACAAATAGCAATATTCTAATCTAATCTAACATAGTTCAGCGGCCTGGCACAAATGTTTCTCTATTCAAACCAACTTCATGGCGCCAAACGCTATCAAACAGATCGCAAATATCAAATTGGTCTAATTTAATTGTCGAGTTCATTTCCTAACCTCTCATTTCTGCCAAAAGAACCAAAAGAAAGCGAAGATTAACCATGGCAGAAATAAAGATTGTGGTATTTTCTTGCGCGCTAAGACAAGACTTAAACGTTTACACACTAAGACGGAGATTTGGTGATTGCCATAAGAAGATTTGCTGGAGTTTACATTTTTCGCGGCGCCAAACTAAACAAAGAAATGAAACGAGCCTTAAATGCTTACAAATGACTTAAAACAAACTTCCCGTGTAAATATTTATCCATCTGCAGACCAGAGATAATGGAGCAAGGCCCATAAAATGGCTTTTCGATCGGGCAGATGATGTTTTCGACAGAACACGAGTCAAAGAAGCACATTCTCTGTTCGGCACGATGGGTTTATAACTGGACAGCGAGTTGGTTGAATTGAGAGCGCCGTTTAAGAATGCAAATTTTCGCACTATCAGTGATAGGAATTTGAGCAAATAATCACAAATTTGCTAATCCGAGCTCAAACTACCGTCCATGCATAAAACAATAGCCCTACTAACTTCAACTGTTTGCTGTGTGGTCTTAAAAACACTTAAACGTGTACTGTAAACAAACAGTACGACACCGGTCTGAGGACAGAGCTAGCTTGGGTGGTCTAAGGGCGTTCCCGAGCCCATATCCGCTGAAATACCACAAAGAAAATTTGCGTTACGCGACCGAGTGAGCGCAAAACCAGGAGACGAGAAGTGAGCTTCACTGCTCGGACTTCGACATGTACAGTACATTCGCTCCGATGAGATTTGCTCCGTACACACCACTGGCTATGCCAACCCAGAGATTTCAACAGCAAGCCCCCGAGGCGCTGTGCTCGTGTTGTTTTTACAATTCAAGCTGCTGTTATTCGAATTACGGTTCGGGATTTGGGTTGTATGGATGTGCTGAAGTGCTTCCAAAGCCTCCGTATTCGTACGTGGCTCTCATATCCATGGCTATCAAGAGCTCCCCCGAGAAAAAAGTCACATTGAGCGGGATTTACCAATTTATTATGCTGAATTTTCCGTACTACCAGCAGAGCAGAAGAGGCTGGCAAAACAGCATCAGACACAATCTCTCGCTAAACAAATGCTTTGTGAAAATTCCCCGAGACAAATCAGATCCAGGAAAAGGCTGTTACTGGGCGCTAGATTCGTCCTTTGAGGAAATGTTTGAAGAAGGACGATTTTGGAGAAGAAAGCGCAGGCCAAAACACACCGGGCAAGCGAGAGACCCACAGGACGAAATATCGACAAACCCAACCAGGGAAGACGAACGAACTGCAGAGAAAGATGCACAGAAAGCTGACGGCACAAAGTCTCGTACCGAAAACGAAGACAGGAAGCTAAAGACTTCCGACAATGAGCTTTATCGTGTAAATTCTTCGGAGTTGTCAAGCGTAATGACTGGACAAGGACGATGTTTTTCACAACAAAGACACTCTACCTACCCCGGCGAGCAGAAGCTAACCACGGCTATCAATCAGAGTGTTCTCAGTGCAAAACGCAATTCGCCAGCTTGTGGTTTGAAATTCAGCATCGAGAGTCTCCTTAACCGATGAGTCTTACATTCAACTCGGGAACTAGAACAGTTTACTTTTATTGAAAGAAAATGGAAAGAACTGATCGAGATGAGCAGTGACTGTCTAGTCAGCCGGTGATGAGTGCGAACGGTGAAGTAATTATGGCTTCTCGTTTCTTTGAAAACACGATCGAGACAGACAGATTCCAGAACAAGCAGCAGCCAGAATAAATACCACTTTTTAAACTGATAAATAGCTCTGCATACCGAGACAGCAAGTCAGACTTAAAAACTTCTTGTTTAGACAGCTTAATGTTATTATTAGTTTCGGACATTTGGCCTCTCTCCCGATTGGGAACACTTTTATTAGGAAAGTCAGTACCGTGTTATTAAACCTTGTGTTGACGTGTTCACAATTTCTGGTTAATATATTGTCGTAAATGTGTGGGAATTGCGGTCAGAAGAGGCAGATTTTGGTTTTAGTTCGAATAGTGGTTGTCATCAAAGCACTCGGCAGTCGAGGGCCTTCTTGCAATGGGATCCTATTTATTTAGAATAGCTTCGACATCCTCGTATCTCTGCTCGAGTTAAACAAAATATTTTACAATCAAATGGTTGTTCATGAGTTATCTATAATGTGTGGCAGATTGAAAAAGTAAACAAAATAACTACAACACAAATCACCGCCAAAGAATACCGAAATATCTGAAACGAAACTTTACGGATAGCGCGACATAACAATAGCAGAAAATACAAAGATTCGTCACAGAAACTTTCAAAACACACTCATTATTTACTCTATAATGATAAGCAACTGAAATAAATGTAAAATCAGTCTGTTTTATGGTAATTTAATTGCACTACACTGTCCTCAGTTATGTAAAAATAAAAAACGCTACTTAGCTACCAAATGTTACCTTTACCGTTCTTTTGAGTTATTTGTTGAAGCGTTTATTAGTTGAATTTACAGAGATGCAAATTAATCGTCCCTGATTTTCATTGCCGAACAAAACAACAAATGTAGAAACATTGCAGGAACTATAAAAATCTGCAAAGGGGTTGGAGTAGCCCGCTATAAAGACGATTCCTTAGGTGTCGACCTAGAAAACACAAATTTTAGACACAACACAGAGATGCCTTTGTTTTACGAAATACCTGCAAACAAATTTCAAATCGTAGCTATTCTAAAGATAAACTAATTCTTTTTACAGCCTTCTCAGTAATCTTCATCTTCTCGGAGCGTACCGGAGGTTTTAGCATTGATTTAGCAGTATGCATGCGAAGGGATAGGCTCGATTTCCGCCGCTCTCTTGGGTCCCCGTTGGTGAGCGCGGGCTCATTTCCCGAAACAGCGGCTGGTAATCGAGCTTAGCGAAGGGACTGTATCCATTCTCAGGCAGGCCACGCGAACCTTGTTTATTGCATACCTGCGAACTAAAAACAAAACTCTGCATTTTCGCGGCTTAGTTCAATTCGATTTGCATTCGATTTTAAACGTTTTTCAGTTGAACGAGGCGAAATTGTACTGTTTCTTTGCGGTGATGTAAAGTACTGATATTCATGACCCAATTTGAGATGGTAAGATACTGAAGTGAAAAATAAATGGCCGCGCGTAGGGCTTTGTTTCCCTTTGAAACGCGATTTAAAGAGTAGATTGTAGGTTTCCTTAGACACTAGATAGTAACAGTTCTTTCTTTTACCGCAAATCCTAACAAATTAACGGTTAAAAAGTTAGAATGTTCCCCTTGTTATCTTGTTTTGACTGTGTGTTCCATTAAGCTTCATTACAAAAGGGAAGCCCGCTACAACATTAGGAGACCGTCACATTGACAAGTCCTACATTAGCTACTCACATTTCAAGATCAACATCAGATTCTCTTAACCAGTCTCCATGCAGTTTTAGAATTTTGCTCGGGAGAATTCATTTTTCAGTCAGGGTGTTTTCGCCTGCAATAATCAGGTACTTGAGTTGGGCAACGCTAAGGAGAAAGTTGAAAATAATTACTTGTGCAAATCGGTGTCAAGTCAATGGGGTTATAGAAGTTGCTTTCCGAGGAGGAAAATTACTGTTTATGTAGTAAAATGATCGGAGACGCGCGGTTGACTGGAAAAGCAGTTATCTCCGCAGATGTGTCGCAAAAATTAAGCAATTTCCTTGATTTCACATCTTATCTCATATCATCTGATCGGTAGAACAGTTTGGGACAAAACCAAAACAGTCGTATGCTGCTATCAATAGCAGATATAATGTGTTCTTCAAATTCCTTCCGTGGTTCAGACTCGCTGTCGACAGTTCGCTGGTGTTTTTACTCATTATCGGTGAACTGACTTTATTTAAAAGTCGATTTTCTATTGCAAAAACGAATAACATAGTTTGCTACTAAAACTGTACAAACTTGTTAAAACACTGTCGCATCGAAAGCTCAAGTGACCGAACCAAAGTTGTTTCATATAATACCATCTTAAGTCTGTGTCTGCGAACTGCAAACCGATATTTCAAGAGGACAGATCCATCAAACTTGTAAATATTTTGAGAGGCTCGTGTCTTCGTTTTGGCTGAGAGATATGAAAGAGTTGTTTAATTTAGCTAATTACTTGGCAGGACTTTCCGTAATGAATAAGTTGTTAAATGAGTGCAAAAATGAACAACGATCGATTATCGGGGGCACGTTCTTTGGAACTATTTTAAGCAGCGAGAACAATACAACTTTGACATTTCTCGACATTTGAAATCTATTCTGTACAAAAGGGTGGTAATTTGCAGCGTTGAAATGTGCTTAAATGGAATTTCAGTTTAAATTAGTATTCGATCAAATCTTGATGCATGCCGTAGCTTTATTGCTATTTGGCAATTTAATTCAACTTTTCAAGAGGATATTTTTGTGATGTGTTTATTTTATGTTATAAGAATAACCATGCAATCGAAAAAAGACTACATTCTCGCGTGTCTTATTTTTTTTTATCTCGGCCGGGATCTACAGTCGGCTGAGTTGAATCAGACGACAAAGACGATATCACGTTATGAGTATAAGTATCTAAACAAGGTATTTCCTCTTTCCCTGCACTTTGACTTTCCAAATGAAAATGATTCCTTCATTAGTTAAGTTGTCCTTTCATTCCGCACACCAAGATTCCACCAGTATTATTAAATTTATATAATTTATAATTAATAAACAAAAAACAAAAAAACAAAAACGGTGCTTCGGAAGCTTTTGAGCATTCTCCTGGTATTTTCGTTGTTGTTGTTGTTGTTGTATTTTCGCCTCCATATTATGCGAGTTGGTCCCACACTTCGTTTACATGAAATTCCTTTCAGTCGTCTTGAAGATATTCCAGTTCGTCTGGGTTCTTTAGGGATTCCAGTTAAGATGAGACATGTTATAGAGTTTGCACTTTGAAAGTGAGTATTGTGACAAGGTAAAATAAGCCAGCCAGTCTAAGGTATAGGTGAATCTCGGAATGATATCTGATTAGGAAAATGAAGAGTGGGAAAGACCAGTATGAACTATACAAATTAGAATGATGTTGGCTCTTAAAAGAGAGGAAACTGAGAAGGCAGTTTAGCAGTGAATTCTTACCATTATTTAGCCGGATTTCATGTTCATGGGCGTTGAATTGTGGTACCTCTCCATGCAGGGCAACTTATTTGGCAAATTGTTGGATGTAACCTACTCATTGTTGACAAAGGAGCTGCTTTCTTCAATTGTTGTTGTTGTTGTTGTTTAGCTAACTATACCCCATACTTGTCAAACAAAGAAGAGAAATGAAAACAAAACAAAACACAGTCGTGGAGAAGGCCTGTGGATTGAACTGAATGCATCAGAAACGGTCCAACTTCAAAGGTTTTTGTTAAGCTAAACGTTTTGTAAATGTCTTCGTATTGTTTTCCACTTAGTCCTGCTTCACGGTAAGACGTTTTCACTCCCTGTTTTTTTGTTGTTTTTTTGTTGTTTTTTTTTCACTCCCTTGTTACTGCTTACAAGCCGTGCTAAATCTTCGCTGATTGATAAACAGGTCCCTTAGCTTTTTTCTTCTCTCGTTTTGAGTTTGTGACCATATCTTAGACAATCATGTGACTCGCACAATTTAATTAATTTCTCATCTTTATTCTCCATTTTTGACTTAGTCGCTCGTAATTCCTATCGATGTGTTCCGACGTTTTTTACCTTTGTGACGGATATTATTTTAAAGCTAGTTAATTCGATCAAAAGAATTTTTACACCGCAAAAATCTGACTTTTAAATCATGACATAACTTCTTCATTCAAAGTAAACTAAGGTTAATTTAACTGTTAAGCTATTTGTTAGCTTGGTGTGAACAGGATAAGGCCGTTTGTAATCTAATAGCGTTTGTGCGATCAAGAGAGGCTGCAAAAGGCTCCCAGACTGTAAGCTGTTTCGTTATTTCATTCCCCGCCGTTTTAAATGGTATTAGACAGCTCACTTCGCCCCTCAGGATAGAACGCGACAACCGTATTGCACATAATACAGCTAATACCGTTCAAGAGTTCCTTTCTCGCAAGCATTTTCCCAGGGCAAAAACTGTTGATAAACACTCATTAGCTACATTAATCCGTTTCTGTGCGAGAAAAACACTCCCCGCATTTTTTATGATCATTACGAGAGATTGACATGGATTAAAAACTGCATGCTTCGAAACATAATTTCTGATTGCTGCTGAAATTCACCAAGCGAAGATTCCAGCATTTTAAATCAAAGATCAAAGCAATTATTTTCGTTTTCCCTTCACGACGAAACTGTGCCCTTGTTTTGAGGTTACAAACTGATGATTGTGGCATTTTTTCCGTTGTTATTATTTGTTTCTGCACCCTAACGACACAGAGCGTTACTAAGGGCGTATGCCTTTCCTGAAAAGACGAAGAGGTGTCACACGGTGTAATCTCAGATTGTCCTTTGAGAACGGCTAACAGCCTAATCGGACATCAGATTTATTTTGTTCTGGTACTTTCCTTATCCAAACTGCTCGAGCCAAAACGAGAATTTTTTGCCGGCTATCTAAAGGACTGCTATAGTTGGTCATAGATAGTTTTATGGTGCAGTACAACAGAAAAGCAAGGGCGACAATTTCGGAATGAAAAGCGAGATCAAAGTTCGTGTCGTAAACTAAACTGTTGCCGTCTTAGACTAAAATGATAAACCCCACATAAGTCGTAGAACCCAACAAATGTCAACAGGACGGAAATTAAGTCGTGAACCCAACAAAAACCGAACGCGATGGAACCCAACATAAGTTGTTCCCAGACGAGGGTTAAAGGCGTGTGAAGAGCTGCTTTTCGTGTGAATTACACTACAGGAAACAATGGCTGGATTCGAAAACATGAGCACGGTGTAATAGAAAAAAAATGTGGATTTATTCCGCTCGCTGTGTTGCCGGAATTAATAAACCCACCAGGGATAAAATGGGGAAAGCATTGTGTAAACAAACCCTTAGGAGGTTTAATGATTAGGAAACCTTCCAACTAAGCAAGATGAGGATAACACAGTGAGTGTTGAATGGAAAAGGATTAACCAACTGAATGATCGATGTCGTTTGTTTAAAGTATCTCCTTGCTCTCTTCTTCCTTCCTTCCTTCTTAACTCTTCATTTTAATGAAAAAAAGGATTCTTAATCTTTCAATAAGAGATAATCTTGCCTTTTTAATCCTATTATTTAGCACATGAAGGGCAATTTAAAGGGCTTTTCAAGGCAGCCAGTTTTGTTTACCTTGCGGTTTAACTGTGTGTTTGAAAGTCCTGAGAGACCTTACCACTTCTACGTAAACAAAATACTCAAAGCTTTAAAGCTTGAACTGATTAAATTGGCTTTACTGTTCTGGCGCAGATTCAAGACCTTATTAGATGAACGTCTTACATCAACTTTGGTGGCTTCGATGTTTATAAGACAGATTGATCAACTGCAGTTCCTTTCTACAGAAATTGCACTGACCCATTTGCCAAAGAAAATACAAACTGACTTTCTCGCTTTCCCAAAACAGTGATGTGTTGATCAAATTTTAACTACAAATTTTGTGGTCTAGTTTGAGATCTTTGAATTCAGATAGAAGGTTCTTTTCACTTCTATTAGTTACCGCGACTGTGATTAACATCGACAGGCCTATCTAAAAGAAGATCATTTCCTTTTGATTAAAATTGAACGAGAAAGGCAGTTCGAAACAATTACATCACCTAGAGTTGGATAATGGAATAAAAGAAAACATAAAATTTATTAAAGATTTTCAGCTGGATAGCCAAACTAGTTAAAACAGCATGAGGGTTTAATTTTAAAAAAAATTTACGAACTCCAAATGTCTGATTTAATTCTCTCAAAAAGCGTTATAATTTCACATCGAGTGCTTAATGAATCGTGACAAAGTTCGTACAGATCTTTCAATTTAAGCAAAACCGTGGAAAGAAACGTGCGAGAACATTTAAAGAAACAAGGGCCGGTAGCGATGGTTTTCAATCTTCTCCCTGGCACCAATTTGACAAGAAAATAAAGAAGAGGAAAAATTCTGAGCGCCCTAGCGCCAAGATGGAGACGGTTTATAAAGAGCTTTTGTTCTTAAACAAAAATACGATTGCGTCTTCCTACTGTTTTATTACAATAATACAGACTGGCAATTATCCATGGGTTTTATCAGAAAATAGAGGCATCAAGCTGCGCGATCATCTCAGGAAGATATTGGAGATAATAGCAAAGAAGAGCTCTCACCAAGAGGAAAGAATAGCTGCCTTAATGTTCTTTCTTGCTTTCTTCACCAGAAAAAGGCTCGAGACGGAATGGAGCCGAGCAGGAAGAACTCACAATAGAAACTTAGCTGTGCTGCCTTTTATTATGCTGATGGAACATGAATTATCAAAAAGATCTAGAGTGTTTTTTCCCGTCACAATGAGATTTTCTCCGTAAAGAAAAGATCGCGTGCTGCTACGACACTTTGTTGGCTTCTGCCACGCGTGTTTTTGACACATATTACTTTCACGCGTATGCAAAATTGATTTAAATTCTCTGATAGTAACAAAGGTATTTCGGAATAATAGGTCTTCCTTAACATCAAGATTACAAAGTTGTTTTAGCCATTTACGACAATTTTGGCTTCCTTGATCTAATTCGATGTTACGAACACTGAAATCTCGCGAGGTGGCTCTGTCCCTATCGCGTGAGACGATTTGTAATTCGCGCTCGTTCCCCGCTTGTCTCGCACTGCAGAAATATTTTGTGGATTTAACACATTGGTTCCGATATAATTGACTGGTAAAGAATTCGTTTAAAATCTACTTTATACAACTTCAGGGGGCAAACGAGATTTCTTTTCAAGCCCAGAGGACAATTTTAATGGACACGACCATGTTAAAGAAGGTAATTAAAAATAAAATCACAAGGAATTCTACGCTATTTTCTTGAGCCAACTTGGTGAAAAAGGCTTTACAAATATGTCATCTAAGCCGTTCTCTCATATTTCATGTCTAAGTGCATATTTTGACGTATATTCTTTGGTCTTAGCCAAGTCACAACCACGCCCTTTTCCTTGTAAACAGCGACTAGACGAGGCCTAAAAGACATTCCGTCAATTTTAAACACCGAATCACTCAAACAGTTTCGAACTTGTGTTTACTCAGTTAAATAGAATAAACTTCCTAACACATTGCTTGTCGAGCAGAATCTACCCCAGTAAGATACGCGATGGGTTAACAGACTGAAAAGACGTTCGCGAACGGGAAAACGTGTTTCAATATTCGATTAAAAAATACTATGTACACTCTATCAAACGCATTGGTAAAATCAGAGAAGAGGCAAAGTTTCGGTATCGAACAGCAAGGCTTCTTGAAAATTACGAGTATAGAGCTCAAGTCATTTGTCCATTGATGAATAAACAATATGCTTACCAAGGGAAGGTTTCACTCATTGCAGTCGCTTTTGCATGGGTGGTCTCACTTTAAACCACAAAGGACATGAGGAAGTCCACAAGGAAACCAACCCACCGATAACAAACTCAGGACTGAAACGATTTGATAAGCTAAAAAATATGCTGCAAACACCACCAAACAATAAATGCGAGTAGTGCAAACTTAAAAACAGACAAAACGGACCAAGGTGTACACAGGTTAGTCAGCTGTATTTGAACACGATATTTGTTGAAAAAACACTGTTACCTTTACTGAATAACTACGATAAGATCACAAGTTTGTTCAACAAACTTGTTTAGTTACTCTTTGACAACCTCAGGTTACAATGATTTAAGCATACACATTCGGTTGGCCAACTTTGCGAATTTGTTTTCCATGCATACAGTTTGGCTCCCGAAACGGGAATTTTGTATGCTTTGACTTCAACAGATTTTAATATACTAATTTACTTTGCGGTCAGGCTAACAGGAATTTCGAGGTAATCGCAGAAATGTAAGCCGAGTAAAAGAATTTACAAGTTGTGGGGAAGACCGCTACAAGGTTTTTGACTGCGCACAAGTCAGACATTTAGCCAAGACTCTGAGGTAGGAAAGAACAGAATCCCTAGTCCTAGGAATGTATCTCAGTTCACGGCAAGATGTCGGTCAGTCCAAGTTGTTTTCCATGTATCTCATGGGTTAATTACGTTGAGAACCCAATTCGTTTACGGCGTCGACAAAACACGCTTCCCAGCACTGAAGAACCCATTTCTCCGCTCGGTTTTGTTCGCAGGGAATTCACTAATATTTTTCTAATGGCTTTTCTAGAAGAGCTTCTCAAGTAAATTAATAGTTACAAGTTTTGTAGTCAGATTACAACAACTTTATGCTTTAATCGTGTTTTTGTCTGGGTGATACACGCGAGCTTTTTCAGTGCAGTTCATTAGTTCCAGTTATGAACTGTTTCGTAATTTTCTAAATTCTGAGCACGTTTGTAGCGGTGTAACATTGTAGCAAGTAAGCGTGGATCACACAACATTTTACAGTAAGCGTTTTTGTAGAAAAACGAAGCCAGTTTAAACAGTCATGATTCTAACTGTAGCCCAATCAAGCTCGGGCTATGGGTAATTACGATTCTGTTTGGCTTTCGGCTACCTCCATCGACCGATAACCTCGTTAAATGGAACAGCACTACAAAGAACTATACAAAATAAACATATGAAATGAACACATTGATACAAATGAAGCTGCAGGCAATACACAGTTTCTTAATTTTTTAACCGAAAGAATTCCTTTTCAAGTTTGACATATTTTGAAGAAATGTCACTTCTACGCTTCTCGTTTCATCATGAAGTCACAAACAAAAATTCCTGACGCGATGCTCTCAGCACAAAGACATTTTAATACTGAGAATTGAACACATTCACAGTTCACTGATTTAATCTTCTTAAATCTCTACAGTATTTTAACTTTGGCAAGTATAGCGTCTATTTTATCTCTAGTAAAACAAATGAAAAGATATTCAAATGAAGCCATGGCTGTGAGCTGAGGCAGGCTTCTTCATAGAGGAAAGCTACTGCAAATGTTTCAACCCATTCTCGAACAAATCGCTGCTTGTCTTGAGAATACATGTTAAAGAAAACTTTAGTCATAAATCGTTTACATATTCGCAGTAGACTGATTTGGAAATACCTGCAAAGACACACAAATAATCGAGGGCGTAAGAAAGTCAGAAAGGCTGAAATTACCGCAAACGAAAGTTCAAATAGAAGATAGCTGCTCGCACCGTTTGCCCGATTCACTTCCCCCATGGCTTTGAATATGACCGACAAAAAAACTCACTGCACAGCGTTGAGAGTGCCTAAAACTTACAAAGAACAGGAAAATTTAATGGCACCATGTAAAAAGTCTTAAAGAACCAAGAGAGTTCTCCTTAATAAAGCAGGCTGCCATGGGCAGAAAAAACGCAAAATTGCTTGAAATAAAATGTTAAAAATGGTGAAGTAAATTTATGACGCGGTTCAGACGATATTTCGTAATCTTTAAGAAGCTTACTTGCTAAATGACTCCTCCACAAACACATTATACACAAAGGCAGAGATTTATATTTGACCTCGCGGTATAGCAAAACAAATTCTAACACCTATCAGACAGAGTGGAATTAAACCTGACCCAAAACCACGAACAGTACTTGGTTTGCTGGATAGCGTGCATTTTCCACAGCCCTAGAGAAACGCTGGCGCTCGTGTAGGAAACTCTTGCTGCTCGGTATCAGCCACTGAAGCTGTTTTTACTGTTTTCACAAACCCCTAGATAATACACAATATATCCCTTGTTTTCACAAGGATTTTACCCTGATAAGCGGATTGTTCCGCAGATTTCGATTTTTTTTTTTCTTCTTCCATTAGTTGGTCGATTGTTTTCAAAGAAAGAATTAATCAAAGGTCAAAATGACATACCTGGGCGTTTAAACGATTTCTTTTGTCTCTAGTCGATTCTTGGTTGACAATTTTGACAAAATAGCTATAAACAGGTGTCGTGGGTGAACAACGACTCCAAAGATACAGCTGACAATCTCGTTTAGACCTTTTCATTCAAGGTTTCATCCCTGCTGTGATTCTTTTATCAAGCTGGTGCGACCACGGGAGTTCAAAACTTTGATAGAGCGAAACACAGAAGCTGGTAAAAGCAGCCGACAGCTAAAATAACAACTGCAACGTTTACAGTCTTTACAAACCGTGCTAAACCGCTTTGCTAAATGCTGTCTTTTTGAGCAATTGTTGACTCTGTTGTCTGAATTGAAATGTTTACGAACCGACGTGATAAAGTCAGGACGCATTCGTCGAGGGAATGCGGGAACACGAAGAAAAGTCTCCTTTTAAAATTACCGAGCTATTTACTCGTGCTTAGGAAAAGCGGCAGACAAACAGTAAAAACGTAATTTCGTTCCTTGATTTAGTTCCTGAAATAACAATTCTGGGCACCGGAAATGGCAGAAGTAAACACTATGCTAGCCCTGTATGTATAATGATTGAAATGCCTTCCCCTGGTTCGCGTCTTTGTGAATGAAGGATTGTTGAAGTTTTTGCGCTTCGTGTCAAAATAAAGTCAGAAAAGTCATTGGTGTGTTTACTTAACTCGACTTTCCTTCAACAATATTTCTTGAAAACAGGGAGAGTTATTTGTTTATTCGTCACCATATCAATATTTACAGCACACACGAAAGGTTCACAAATAGCAAAGAAAAATGTTTATTCTGTAGCTAAATCGCGCAATACAGACGAATAGAGTTGATAGGATTGCAAGATATTATTGTAAGGAAAACCCACTGCGGTCGTTCGGGCTAAAGGTCCCGTGACACGCCTCAAATAGTTTTTGAGAAAATAAAAAATAGTTTTCCTTCGAAATCGCATCGTTTGAAAGGAAGATTTGGCCCAAAGGCAAGCCATTTTCAACAGTTCGTCTGGAAATAATGTTAGAACTATATATCTGCTACGTGTCTTTGTAAACGCAGAATTAAATGTTCGTGACATTTATCATTCACTGAAACCTATTCTTGTATTTTCTGTTTAGCACTCAAGCCTTCTCAAGAGCGAAGTATACCTATTAAAGGCCAAGATAAATCAGTGTTTTAGATTTTATCATTTTATTATTCTATCCACAATACAATGAACTAATGTGATCTTCTTAATTGTAACCTATTTTCCTCGCTAAACCAAACTTAACTCTCGGTCATACAAGATCGCGCTTCGGAAAATTTTCCTCAGCCAGCACTAAACGACAATTTTTACACGCAATTCTTACATCTACTCGTGTCTTAAATATCTCAGCGAACGAACTTGTGCAATTAATAATAGAATAAAACAGACTGTAAAATTTGGTTTAGAGGCAATTATGGACATTTAGTAACCGAAGCTGATCCAGTTATTTAATGTCTTCCGCTGGCGGCCCAATACATGTTCTCATGCCTTTGTAAAAAGTGCTTATAACCGCAGGGCACGAAGTAAAATAAAACTCTTAAGCTCTCTCGTTCATTTCTAGCCTGTTATCACGTACTTAAAATGTCTCGGTGTTTCAAACTGCATAGCCAAGAGGACGACAATTAGCACAGTTACATTGAGGGCACAAGCTCGAGTGCGGTGAGGTAGGCACGGTCCAGTATGAGCCATAAGAGGCCGTTAGGGAAGCCGAATTTATCCCTGTATTGTTGCGGTTTAAGGTTGTGCAGGCGTTACAGAATCCCTGCACTGGATTGCTGAAAGCTGGCTCTGCAGTAACACTGAATCTTGTTGCAGGAATATTCACGGCATCTGTTATCTTTCCCACATCTGAACCCACTGTCTGCACGCTAGTAATGTTCTGTGCACGTATCTTTCCTAATGCACTGTTCTCGATTAATGAACAAGCGTCGTTCACGAATTGTGCGCCCCTTTCTCTCGTTTGCTTTTTCCCTAGAATATTGTCAATGCTAAAGGGATGAACTACATCTAGGACGCCTGTTTCTTGAGGCAGTTCGTTGAGGGACGATACCCCAGCTTTCTCCGTTTTATTTACGTTCGCATCGTCTGCAAAAGATTCTTCGATAGGGCTCTCTACCGAGCGACATTCTTTGGCCGTTGTCGAATCACTACTCTTGTGCCCTGCATCCTGCTCGAGTGAGTTTTTAGCGAGGTGATCAACCTGTACGACTTCGTTTGTCTTCGATTTTGCGCTAATTTCCGTAGCGCTGCTGTTCTCTTCATCTTCGTCGTCGTCTTCGTCTTCTTTTCCGCGGTAATTCCTCTGTCTTCTTCGCCTTCTTCGGAAGTTTCCCTCCTCGAACATTTCCTCGTAAGACGGATCCAGACTCCAGTAGCATCCTTTGCCAGGGTCCGAACGCTCGCGAGGGATCTTCACGAAGCATTTGTTCAACGACAAGTTGTGACGAATGCTGTTCTGCCAGCCGCGCTTGTTGAGGCGATAGTATGGGAAGTTCTCCGTGATAAACTGATAAATCCCACTCAAGGTAATTTTCTCGTTGGGCGCTTGCTTGATAGCCATCGAGATGAGGGCCACATAAGAGTATGGCGGCTTTGGGAGGGGCTCTTGTTCACGGAAAAATATCCCAGCGCCATGACAGTTGAGGGTGAAGCCCGCGCGACCCCACTGTGGGTAAAACGCTGAGGCATAGCTTGGCAGAGCGGGGTGAAAAGATGGCTGGCACAAGTAGGGCGAAGCGTAACAGCTACGGTGTGACGGAAACATGTCGCTTGAGATCAGAATGCGTGAGTTAACTGGAATGACAGTCAAGAGGTGTTCACGACACAGTGTGCAGAACTGAGGCAACTGTCGAACTGACCTAGGACTTTTATTTATGGACCACCGGCATTGTTTGTTTTTTCAAGATAAGTAGAGCTTTTGTGTCAAATTGTTATTTATTTACAAACAATCCATAACCGAGCACAGCTCAGACCACACGTTGGTTGATAAGAGCGGAAACGGGTTGCTTGGCAAAAAATCTCACACACTAATGACTCATCAGACAACATTTCACACAGTCACGAGACGGATGCATCACTTCTAAAAATATTGACATAGAAAATCGAGACCAGGGCTTTCATAGCTTGCCACCTGATGATGTGATTGTTTACGCTATGTTTTGAGCCAAGGAAAATCACAAACCCACAACTCTCAAGATCTGTCACTCAGTGCATTTTAAAATATTTAGTTGCGTGCAAACTGAGCCGCAATTTCCGGAACATTTGCGCAATTACTGTAGTTTGGAAAAGCAGCGCTGGTTTTGTTTGTAGGCAGTTGGTTGAAGGGAAACTGTCAGGAGTTCAAAAGGACAAAGCTGATTGTTTTTATGCCAGTGCGCGAGACTTCAGGACGCCAGGGTTTTTTATTTCGTTTGTTTTTAATATCCCTCTGATGCCTTAACCATTGTATAGAGTGACAAGAAAATCACTTTCCTTTAAAACTTTGTTGAATCAAAACAACTAGCTCTGGCGTGGGTTCTAAACATTCTGCAAGGCAACAGTTTTCGACCGAAAAACCAGAATAACCTGGAGAGCTTAAAAGGGCGTGTTTAAAACGTGGGCCACTGAGAAAGTCACATCACCCTTGGAGAGGAAAAAAAATCGTAATACACAATTCTTTTTTCTATTTTTTTTTTCGAGTGATGTCTCCTTATTTTTACCACCCTCGCCGGCGTTGCTGGGCAAAAAGAAAGATGAAGATTTAACGTTAATGCACTTTCTCGGCAGGAATCAGAACTGATAATTTACAATTTAATAAAACAACTGAAAAGTTTAGAAAAGGAGCCGCATCGAATACTATAGTTTGTTGACACGGCATGAGCCTAACGAGATGAGACGAGCAATAGATAGCAGCGATAAGACATAGGAGAGGTTCAAGATTTATGACTTAAGTCAACATTCCAATCCTAAAAAAAAAATTTCCCCCAAACAGAGTTCAAACTGAGATAAAATCTTCCCGGCTATTTTCGGAAGAACTATTTTGAATTATGAGCAAAACTGAAAACATCACTCGACGCTACAGGAAGATGACAAGTTACCTCCTGTTAAGTTTGACTGCTCGCGTATTCTTCTCTCTACCAAAACAAAATTAGTGAACGTGTCAAGAGCCGGCATGGAAATTATCGCCAGAACATGATGATTTCTTTGTTTGTGGCTTAATTTACGGCCGAACAAAGACATTTTTGCGTCGAATAACTCGTGGGTGTTTATTGATATCAGCTGCAGCATGTTCTACACCAAGGAACGTCAAGAATTAATAAAACAATTCACGAAAACTGTGCCATTACGGTAATTTTTCCACATCTTTTCTTGATGTTTTACCCTCCCGTCGAGCGAACGTGTAAAACGTTCTTGAAATAACCAATAAAGAAATCCAAGAAAAAAGGAAAAAAAAACTTTTCAACAGAATTCTTTTTAAGACGATGTGTGTAACCAGCTTGATCAAAGACTTGTCCTGTTTTTCAGTGACGAATAAGTGACAAGTCTTAAAAATTGCATTTTAGAACCGCCAAGGCTCATAAAACAATGGGATAGCCGTTATCTAACAGAAAGGCAATTAGTTTTTTAAGAGTGGAAAAGATAAGACGTAAAGTTAATTTTAAACACCCGCTAAGAAGAACTATGAAGCTTCAAGAACAGTATAATTCAGAAAAGTAGCGTGGAGAGACGTGTTGAGAATATGCGCTATGTAATGCTTTCGGGTAATATACCGTCAAATATCCACCTGCCAGTAAATCATAATTTTCTTCGCAAGCCTTTAGGTGCACAGTTAGTATATACAAAGATCAATGACAATTACGTCACTAGCGAGATATTCACGATATCGTACTCAGAAACATTACATAACGGTTCTATCTCATGCCGAGTCTTCAGCAATCAAACGAAAGAACCCCGTTGAATGCAGCCACGTGGGTTACCGCCAAATATTCCACGCCTCTTTAGCCTTGTTATTGGCCGATGCCATTCTTTGATCAACCTTGAAGAGAAAAGTTAACATAAACTACTCAGCGAAAGGCACAAGTCAACGAAACGAGCTGTTGACGGTGAATAAATAAATTGCAACGGGCTTTAAAAAGATCAAAAGCACCGAGACTTTTGTCGCTTCTCGAGAAAGTTTCAGACGATCACGTGACTGCCATTTTCCCGCCTATGCCGTCCGCCAATAGAATTGGTTTTGCGTTCGTCAATGGAGTGAGCATTTTTTGCTTTTTCGAAAAGATTGCTACGCTCTACCGACGATCTCTACCTCTAACTTGTTTTCTCGGTCTATTAATTAGCTGCCACGAAAATCAATTGCCACGTAGGCTAATAGAGTAAAAGTACACTCGCGAAAAGAATTGTGCCCAAACCTATGAGTTTTAACGGTTAGGAATTTTAATTCCTAACCGTAGACATCATATAATCTTCTCTTAGTTCGCATTACCAAGCGTAGGAGTTTATTCCTAACGGCAGACATTATATTTCTACTTTGCAAAAGTCTGCGCAATTGTAAGTTGCTAACGAAATTTATCACAGTGCAATCATACTTTTGCAACTGTGCTTGTAACATATCAAAACAAGACAAGATTATCATTATAATATGTCAAACTGGTCTAGGTGAAAAGAGAATTCTGATTGGTTCACTGTGCGGTATAAATTTTGCATATCAGTCTGCTACGGTGAACCGCTGACAAATTAGCCCATGGGCTCCTGGTTTCGGCGAATTTCTTTTTCAAAGCATTGTTCAAGAGATACAGCTTAATGTTTGGCGGCCAGCTCGAGCTAACCCTTCACAAAAGCGACCGGAAAAATCATTCCAGAGGAGGGTCTGGAAATAGCCAATCCGAATTTTGCTCACGTGACAGCCCAAGCGGGTTCTCCACGAAACATCCAGGCAACGCGCGTGGTGATATTAACCACGAGAGCACTGAGCACCATCTCTAAGAATTGAGAGGCGTTTTGGAAAAATGGAGGATTAGCTCTCACTCCTCATTCTTTCTTACGTATATAGAGTTTGACGAAAGACGGGGAATCGTGTGTAAGTAGTAGAGGGAGTTTCTATCTCTTGGAAAGGAATGTTTTGCAGGAGATCTGACACAACCCACACAGACAAGCCAGTCACTCACGCACGCACGAACTCGCGCAAAAAAAATACAAGAAATTATGATTTAACAGCCATCAGTATTTCGCATTTGAGGCTGAAAAAGAAGGCCAACGATTGATGCACCCAAAAGGAGACATAAGTAAATCACTGCTTTTATTTCATTACAAAAATATTCCTATTTTCAATAATATTTCCACCACGGAAGGAAAGGACTCCACATAATCATTTCACAACTTCTTTACCAAAGCTCGCAAAGTTTAAAATATATGTGCACTAGATATAGAATTACAGCTCATGTTGCTAGCGCAAACTAATGTTACAAAACGTACATCGCCATGACCATTAACACTTGTCTTTAATGTCTTTAACGATTAATTACGGGGCAGTCTACTGTCAGCATCGGCCAATCGTGGTTTCAATGCGCGTCACGTGGCACTTGGTAAGCGTCCTGTTCTTAGTTTTGTCCACGTTTCTGTCACGTGCATGACTCATCATGTGTGTGTTTTTTTTTTTTTTGTGCCGTGTTCTACAAACAACGAATGAAGATGGAGCACGAGTTGCGCTGAATATGCCACAAGACAGAAGTCACGTGGACTCATGGCCCTGATTGTGCGCCCACGTGTGCTTCATGTGACGACCAATCTGTCCCACTCTACTCTCCACCTCGTGACAGCAAATGAACGCACTCGGCCGGAGTCTGATTGAAAGCACAGTAAGACGCAAAACTGTTCCTACGATTCCTATAACTTCCTGTACAAAAGAAGAGCAAAAGCAAAATCCAAGATTAACAGCAAGTCTATGAAGTTTAAAAGTAGTAACGGTAAAACTACTACGTGGAAATGGAATATCTTACCAGCACTATGCGTGTCTCTGTTGTCGTTTTAGTCTGGTCATCTTGGTGAAGGGTTCGGAGAATTCTACAGAAAATTCAATTCTTGAGTCAAAAAGCCTTTTCATAATTGAAGTTTCCCTTTACTCAAGGTAAGATATTGATTCAGAAACGAAAACAAGAAGGAAAACGTTCATGTTCGGTAAGGCCTCCTTCACGCTAGCGACATAACGATGTTTATGTCGTTATGTCGCTAGTGAGAACTCGGCTTAAGAGTGCATCCACGATAGGACCAGGCAGGGGCGGCACAAGCTATCTCACCGATTTCGATGAAACTTGGCCAGTTTGAAGGGGTCCACCCAAAACTACTTCAGTCTAAGTTTAGGGAAATTTGGTCAAAACCGGGGGGAGTTGACCACCCCCCTAGTCTTTGTTTACAAAAATGACCAAAAATCACCAAAAAAAATGGTCAAAAGTATAAAGCTCTACCGCTATGAGAATCCAACCAAATCTTTTCAAATTTTAAGTGAATGTTGTCCCACCCAAAGACAATCTGTTGTCTACGTTTCGTTCTTTTACGACTAATTCCTATTACACAAGTGGTCTCATCCAAGACCCCCTTCTCACCTAATAGTGAAAACTGTAAAAATACGCAAAGTTTAGGCCAAAATATCTCCAATGGCAGAGTATGCTTCAAAAAACGGAGCATATCGTCTAAAAGGTGGGACTTCATACTAACATTATCTGCAAAAAAATCTTTGGGCACTTACTGAACTATTCCACAGGAAGGCTACAAAACACTTTGTCCACCACAGGGTACCCGCGTCAATTTTTATTCATTATAACGCGCAAATTCTGTAATAATGACGCAGCAACAGACAGAAAATGCCAAAAAATGGTTACACACCTTACACTTAAATGAAATAGAACCATTTCTATCTAGTCGCTTAAAAAAGAAAAATCCGCCCACCACAGGGTACCCACCGCCGTCAATGTTTTTTTCATTATAACGCGCTAATTCTGTGATAATGACATAGCAA
>Ga0126339_10000364_pt1 | contig 23833 bp, 14 predicted proteins | sample OrbTmetagenome_2_FD_92532 | JGI IMG/M metagenome (GOLD analysis project Ga0126339, IMG submission 92532) | Coral microbial communities from Petempiche,Puerto Morelos, Mexico - Orbicella T R C metagenome | ecosystem: Host-associated > Invertebrates > Cnidaria > Coral | place: Petempiche,Puerto...
CAGTCTTGAAAAGAAATTATCCTTGAACATCGCCTTGTTTTGGTCACAGAGTGAGCGATATTATTCAAAACACCAGACGGAAAGAGGGCTGCAAGGGCAACTAATACTGTACAAAACGCCCGCAAATACACGAAGTTACCATATCATTCGCGCAGAATTTTCTCGAGGGTTCGAATCCAGATGATGTTTTATGCAACAGGAATTTAAATTTCCCCTCCCAAGAGATAAAGAAAAGTGTTCTGCTCTCCTTCACTGAATCAGCTGAATGCGTGATGTGCGAAATGTTGGAGCGTACTGTGACCGAACAGCAGAATCTGAATAGACTTATCTTGGCCAATATAAGTTTCTGAAATATGAGAGCGAGCGATCTTTGGGGTGTGGGGACAAAACAATGTGCTAAATGACCTCCTCCAATAGTTATCATACAGTCCGATAAATTCTTAATTTAATGCAAATGCTAGGCCAAACGGAACGGTTCGTCGACAGCTTTTCTAGACGTAATATCATTATATATTTTTTTAATCAACTTTCGTTATCTCTTGCTACTTAGCTGAGCTCGTGAGAGTTTATTTGCCTTGTCCTGAGTTAGGACGCAGCCGAACTCCTTATCTCACGCAAATTGTATTTTGTAATAAACAAAACGTGTTTTGAGGAAGACACTGGAAATTCGAAAAAGGCAATGACAGTGACATAATTGCTCGTTTTGAGTTATGAGGCAGACGTCTTTTTAATTTTAAAGGATATAGAAAATGGCAGTGTTATTGCAGCCAAGAACAATAACAAATAATTCAATTGACAGTCTCGAAACAGTTAACAAACATCAAGTTATTTTCTTGCCATGAAGTTGATGTATTAAACATATTACAACCAAAAACGACATGCTAGACAGCCATTAGATAGTGGCTCGCTATTACTGAAGATTTGGTCAGCTTAATTATAATACTGAACTCAGAGAGACTTCAAAGAAAACAAAATTAAACAAGCAATTGTCCAACACAGCAAAGAGTGAATTGGTACAGTTTCATTTGAAGCGTTTCCTCGTGAACAGATCAGTACCAGAAAGAACATAATCATTTCATTTAAGTTAATCAGCTTTTCGAAAGTAAGGGTGGAATTATGCCCAAAAAAGCACGCTTACCAGCAATTTTACACACCGCTCTGTCAGCAACGTTCGACGGGCTTCGAGTTCCAGAACGAGACCTCGGCCTGCCGTGAATCGGAGTACTTGGCCTAGACATAGCAGACAGTAAAAGGTGGCGACAACTTCATCGTCTGCTCAGCCAAAAAGGAACAAGTGTTTGTCACATGGGTGAATCTTGGGTTTGGCATCACAACCGACGACCAGAAATTTCCACATGCAAATAAAAATTATAAAGGGAACTTACGTTAGTTACTGGTGTCACTTCAAAGACAACAAGCGAGCGCTTGACTGACAGTGTTCTACAATACCTCGTAGCGCCAACACAACGAACAACGTAAAGCAGCTCCAAGGCACTAAATTAAAAATATAACAGGGATCGCAAAATTTTCCTCTTCACCGATGGGCCACCATGTTTTCCCACGCTTTGAATATTCATAACTTTGCTTTGTACCGGCGTGTATTGTGATTGGTCAAATACATAAGAAGCAAGCGCAGCCAAGCGCGTGACACGTTTTTGGCGCGTAACATTGTTCATTGCGCGATCGTGTTGTCACGTTTGACGCTTGTTTATATCATTTCCCCTGTTTGTTAATTTTTCGACAGGAGATTAGCAGCTGATTTTCAATTAAACGACGTCGATTAAAGCACCAAACCGCTTGGTTTTCATCGAAACATGGGTGGTAAAATGATCGATTCAGTCTACTTGCGACCATTGAATATTTTAACTCGAGGATGTTGATTTCACGCTAAGCGACCAACTGTGAAATGAAAGCATGGGCGCGATATATTGCGTGCTGATAAATGGGTCATGACAATATTAAACGTGTGAAATATGATAGATGGGTTATACTTTTTACAACTTAGTAAGAAAGGTAGTCAAAGATACGACGACTTGTCGACAATCTGGCTTCAAACTTGTACACACTCTAGAATGTGCCAACTGAAAGTGTTTCGAGAATAATTCGCTCCTTTTTTCGAATAATTATAATAAGGGTTACGTGGTGCATTGTTATGAATCGACGATAAAAATAAACAGTGACAGACTAAACAATTGCAAATGGGGGTTAGTTCTTGAACTCAAAGTCCTTCGCCAACAAAATTAATCCTTTAATATTCCAAAGTATGCTTGAAGATATTATCGATTCTATGGCGAAATATTTGAAGAGGAAAGAACCATTTGACGTCGTTAAAACTCGACTTTATTTCCGGATTCCAATATTTGGTAAGAATTATCTGAAGCCGTCGAACTCTCGACTTTCGTCATCGCGTGACAAATACATAATACGGCTGAGAAGCTAAATTGCAAAGAACTGTCTTCCGGTCGCAAGGTCAAGCAGAAGTGATTGTGGTTTTTAATTTCATCATTGGGTGTGGACAGGGATAAAATCAAATGCCTACAAGACGCCGCCTAAAGTGAAAATTGTTGAAAACTTCGAATTTGTCAATTTCATCAAGAATTCGTGTCGACAAAAGCTTTAGTGCTGGCAGGTTCCGTTCCAAAAACAACCTCTGAGAGCGCATTTCCATCTTTAATTGAGCAAACAATCATGTCTCAAATGTAGACTGCTTGTCTGCCAGTCTCTCAGTTCATATGACCTTTCAAATTTTGGCATGAATCCAGTGTTCCTCGTGGTATGGTTTAATAGAGCCCATCGGGCATCCCCGAGCCCCCCTCCCTCCACCAAAAATACGAACACTGGTACTTCTACTCAAGTTGGCAATGTCGTTTAGTAGTAATGGGGAGGGAATAGTTGTCTCTCACTCCTCACTTCTTATTGAAAGAAGGTTAGGTCAGGAAAGAGAACCTTGTAACACGAGCAATAACGTCTCCACTAAGCTCCCCACCACCCCCTCCCCCCGCTCCCCCGCCTAGGCTATTTTTCTTAGAAAATTGGGAGGGGTCCGTCCTAGTTTCTGAGAAAAAAAAAGCTCCGGGCAACGAGATTGGGTAGTGTCACGCTACTTTATTAGGCTAGAACACATCGCCAGAGTTGAGGGCTTCCCAGGGGGTAGTATGTTCCCTTGAAAATTTCACGTTTTCTCCCTTGTTCCTTATTAATAAATTCCATTGTTCCCTAAATTTTTTTGTCAAAGTACCCTTTAATAGTAGAAATATCCCTTGCTCCGTCAAATTAATCCAAACAATATTCCTTGTTCTCTTGAACATATGATCATGTTTCCTTGATCCCAAAACCCCTGAGAGGGGAAGCCCTCAGAGTTGTAAAGCCTGAGAAAAGGTAGCCAAAGCAAGAAATTCAGCAAATCTCTTGTGAAAGCACTGAAAGTTATTAGTTCGCGATGAGGACCTCCCTTTTGATTTCAACTGCTGAGCTTCTAAGAAAGCGGTGAGCTCGCGTATAAAATGTAGATTCACACGGGTGTGTACTCCGCTGAAATGTTACGCTGGAAAATGAAAATTATCTTGTTTTCAAAGAGATACTGCAATGGCGACTCTAGTTCTACTGGACCCCTCGTGTGCGTGAACGCCTACAGCAGGAGTCAGTAAAACCGGGCATGTCCGATTGCACGCGCAAACTGTAGGACAAGATCCACACTACACTGGAGGAATTTAGAAGCGCAACAATCGCTGGTCATTTTGGATTTGTGTTTGAGGAAAACTCGAGCAGGGAAATCACATGATTATCGTGGCTACATGGTTTTCCTAAAGTTCCGTTTTTTAAATGTTTTCCGTCCACACGAAAACGAAAAGCTGGCGTTTACAAATTCCTCCGGTTTAAAGAGCGTTTTTGAAAAGTTCTGTTTTGGTGACAGATTAGTGTGAACGGTACGTAGAAATAAGTTAAAGCTGCGTTTTCACAAATTTCTCCGGCGTAGTGTGGACGCTGCCTAATAAGGTGGTCCCTGAGATTTCTCTTTCAATTCCATGAAACCAAATAAAAAGAATCGTCTACCCATTAAAAACTTAAGTCATCGTTAATTAATCCTGTTATTACTTTCTGAAGCATTTGCAGGCTAATTGGCTTACAAAAGGTGAATAAAACAAAGAAGCTTATATAGGTCAATAACTTGAATCCATACACTTATTTATTTTTTTACTTAGCCGCATTCCAGGAAGAATTGAGATGCATAGGAGATCGAAGTTCGACTGAATATGATTGCACATATTTTAATCATTAATCTATAGTTGTAGAATGTTGCTAACGAGACAATTTTCAAAATATAAACAACTGCTTACCTTTCTATGATATCCACACCTCTAAAGCAACAACGAAATAAACATTTTATACAGCTGGAAGGGTGGATCGTTTCCTGTCAGGAGTTCTCTCACAGCTATTGGAACGCCAATGTTGTTTGCGCGTAAACGTTGCACGTTAACCTCTAAGCGGGAGATGATGATTTAATGAAGCAGGCACGAACAGGGCAGCTGCTATGGAATACGTAATTTCGACCTTCCTTGTGCCACTTGTGCGTTCAGTTTGCTTCTAAATGTATGTCTATGTGTAATGGTTAAGGACTTGATCGTGCGTTCTGCAGTTCCCTGCAGTCACTCTGTCCGTTGTCGATCGAGTCAAGGGTAATGACTGGGTAGACAACCGAAAAAAACTGGTGACGAGTAAAAACAGGCGTAAAACGCAGATTGCGGACCGCAGAAGGCCCGTTTCTCGAAGGTCCCGAAAAGTTTTCGCACCCGGAAATCTCAGACCTTGTGACTACAGAGTTATTTTATTCACATATTCTTAATATGAACGGAGGTTTTCTTCATACAAAAAGTTTCAGGCGTATACACTTATCTGTTTTTAGATACACAATAATTAATTAAAAATTGCTTTGCGGGCCTGAAAATTAAAGTTTCCGGGGCTTTCGAGAAACGGGCCCCAGCTAGGGGCAAAATGCAGACTTTTCAACTCAATCGTGTTACCCTTTGCATTATTGAGAGCTTACTGTAAACAGGCTAACCGGGGCGTTATTTAAGCTAACCTGGAAGCTGAGTGATATTCAGGCTTACCGTAGTGCAGACTTTTTCTACAATTAGCCTAAATAACCCTGTTTAGCCTAAATAACCTTGTTTACGGGTAGCACTCGATAATAGAAAAAACGCGATATATACTTATCGAAAATCTGTAATCTACAGTTTGCATTTTACCCTCAGTCTCCGGTATTCGTTTTACATTGACCGTTATAAGACAAATGAGAGAAGTTTCTCCCCGTTCTAAAAACCCGCCCCCTTCGCCGCCCCACCCCTGCCCTCATTCCTCTCACATCCTTTTTCCACTCTTTTTTTTCTGTACACTAACTTGAATTTTAACTCGTGTGGACTCATGTTTTGTTCTCAAACCAGTAAGTAGGTATTAGTTTGTAAAGGACCAGCACTCCACGCATACCGAGTACCTCCTACGCAGGCGTTACTCCGCAAGCAAGAAAATATTGCGTGACTACTGCGTAGCAGACCCGGGGTAACTCCCATAAAATTGGGTGGGAGTGTACGTGAAAAATCTGCGATCTTTCCTACCCTATTTATTACCTGACAAACAATTCGATACCCGTTTTGAGACCTGAACATTAAATCAATACCCTCTTTCAGACCTGACACATAAAGCTCCCTAGTTCAGACTGATAGTAAAGGCATTGTTTGTTGATGGTCTTAACGATAAAGATGAAAAAGTAGTTTCTCCTGAGCATACCCAAGTCAAGACTAGAGTGCAAAACCTATACCCTATTTGATACCAAAATTTCCAAAATCAATTCGCTATTTCTGATCAAAACGGCTAAAACATTATACCCTCTGGGGCCGCACATACCTATATGACCCATATAAGGGAGTACCCCACCAGGGTAGGATCGAAGGTTACAGTTCTAGTAATGGTAGTCATTTCATTCTACAGAACTGGGAGTAAGTCGTGTAATGTGGACTAATTGATATGTACACACTAGTGATTAAAAATTGCTCAAACTAAAATTCCTTAAAAAATGTATTGCCAAGTTCTCTTTTTGTTTGCTTGTAAACGAGACAGGACGATCAGTAGTCTCCTCCCCCGGGATTCCTCCAGAGCCGTTTTTTTGGGGGATGTCACGCAACGCTCTAAAGAAACTAGACAAGACGATCAGCGAATCAGCGGTCCGGGAGGTCCCATCCAGTCAGGTGGGGCAGAGCTGGAGTGTTTATTTTCTTCATTGTCGGTCTGTATAGTCTGTCGCTCGTCTCCGTCGAAAATGACAGACGGAAATACGTCTCCGTTCGCAGGCAGTCTGTAGCTAAAATCCATCTGTCCCTGATTGTATTTAAAAAAGAACTATCGACTTTACACAAATATGAAGATGTCACAGTATTACCTCTGAAATGGACTAGTTTCTGGAGTTTGCAAAGTTGACTAACCGCAAAACAGAGCCTAACCCTAAGTTGACAAATTCATAGCCATGGGATTATTCCTTTTTTACTGAGATTCAACTTACCAGTGGGAAATAAAAGATAGAAATCCATCTTCAATTATTTTCAATGATATCTCTTGTCTAAAGAACATTAAAATTATCACTATTAAAGTGAGTTACATATGCTGTTGGTGGCGGCTGATGCGATGAGAAAATTGTTTTTCTCTCGAATTTCCCGCTGAAGAATTAGGATTAGCGGACATATTTGTCTTATCAAAACTTCCGCGATGACAGACATTTATTTCGCTCCCACCTCTCTGTGGCTAGCACCATAAAAGCACCAGTGACACAAAGGAAGGCATGGCTTCATGGAATTTTTATAATCTAACTACAGAATCTCTCCACAACGGCAACCTTAGGGAAAGAGGAAAGTGACCTTTGTAGAGAGGTGGCTATTATGGAAAGGGGTGTAATGTGACACCTATGTTTTTTTTTTCCAGGGGTGCGACATTTATGTTTTAAAATAGCAGCTAAAGACGTAAGACAATCAAAATTAATTTATAAATAAAACAGGAACCAAAGAAAAACAGAGACCAATGACGTGTAGTGCGGATCAAGTATTATGTAAACGTATGACAAAGTATCTTTAAAATAAAAAAAAATGGCTTCTGTATGTACCGTTCGTAAGTGATCAACTGGCTGTGGGCGTTCCTATGATGGAAAGGTTAAAATAAGAGTGAATGCATGAAACTTCCGCCGGGACAAAAAAAAGTGGCCGTTGTAGAGAGGTACGTGGCTATCCTGGAGAGAGAGCCCGGGGGGGGGGGGTACTCCCAGAAAAGTTGGTTTGGGGTGTGCGGCTCATGCCACCTCCCAAAACCCTTACCCTATTTATGACCAAAATCTGCGACTTTTGCTACCCTATTGATGACCTGGCCAAAAATTCGATACCCTATTTATGACCGTTGTGGATGGCACAGCTGCCCTAAACATAAGTTATGAAGGGCTTTTGTTGACGGTCTTATTGATAATGATGAAAAAATAGCTTCTTCCAATAAACATACCCAATTCAGGACTAGAGTGCTCAAACCATACCCTATTTAAGACCAAAATGGCCAAAATCGATGCCCTATTTATGACCAAAACGGCCGAAAAACCCTACCCTTTGGGGCCGCACATACCTATATACCCCGTATAAGGGAGTACCCCCCCTCCCCCCTCCACCGGGAGAGAGAGGTGGCCGTTAGCGGATGTTCGACTGTCGTTTCGATGTTTGGAAGTAGGTTTTAAGCAGTCCCTCTATGAGATCGTTGCTGTCTGCAAGGACTGCTTCTAGCTTTCCTTCGCTCGCACTATCTGAACGTGAAGAGACCATAAAAAAAAACGTACTACCCTAAATCATAGTTAGTAGAGGAGACTACTAACTATGCCTAAATGGGAAGCGAGAACGATCCAAGCCATGGCAGCTCTCGATGCGGAAATCAGTTTCGGAAACAAACGCATCAGCCATTAGCCAGGCTTTGATTAATTATAGTTTATGCCTTGGAGCAATAATCGTTACGGAAGCGTTTATTGTAATATAAATGGATGAAACTTGCTCAATGCAATACGATTGCTGTTATGCACAAAAATACTTCGTGTAATAAAAGCGATATTTTTTCGCTGACTCAGCTTCACGTTATAAAAGTACTTCTAACGCTAAACACGTTTTGAAGCAGTAGGTTAACATTCTACTTTGTCATATTTTTTCGTGATGAAAATAAATTCACAACACGAGATCTCTTTTTGGTCTAAATAAATTTCCCTTAATATGTCCTAGGGATTGGTCTTTACCCCAGAATAACTGCATTTGACAGAGGGAGGGGAGTTCATCAAAAAACAGATTTTGTAAATTTGCGTTTGAGGCCAATTACCCCCGCTTAAACATCAGGCTCAGTCTGAAATAGGTTGTAGGTTCCCTTGAAGAGTCCCTATATGAAAACAGTTCTGATCGGAGAAACTTCCTAGTTATTCACCAATCTATTTATACCCAAAAATCAGTTTAATTAAATTCCCTTTAAATATATTTTTGAGCTTACCTAGTACAATCAATCGACCGGGTAACTCTGTCTCATGATAACCAGCAACTTACGCAGAAACAGTGATTCCAACTTTCATGAATTTGAAATCATTTGATTTAATAAATTTTTTCTAACCTATACTCAAAATTTCTAAAATTGTCTGTAGACCTCTGCAAAATTGTAGAAACCTAAAGCAGGTGAAAAAAGAATAAGCTGTAACGTAACTTTTTAATCAGTCGAACACGAAGCTTAGAGATTCAGTTTGAAATTAGCCAGTTATGTATAGCTAAGACATCACTGACTCAGTGTACAGGATACTAATAGAAAAAAGAAAATGCAGCTCGATGGGAAACGCAAAATACACTCAATAAGTTCGCCAATTTTTTTTTCTTCATTCTCACTACACTTCATAGCACATGGAAATTTACAAGATCCTAGGGAAGCTTGCAAAGTGCATTGGCAATGTCTGCGCGTTTCCGTCTTTCCAATGCAGTTTTCATGTTCTTGTTTTGCGCTTGCATTCATTGGAACCAAGGAGCTTACTTAAGCAGCAATTCCTGCGACAAACCAGCTTACAACAATGTAGCACAGAAACACGCCGGACTTCAAGATTCAGCGAAGTTACGTGCTTGATGACGAGGATAAACGCGGTGAGGAAGATCCTACGATAGAAAGGACAACCCTGCGAGTGGGGCATTATCAACCACAACCTGACCAGTCAAGCGAACGGCTGATACCGGCGAAGCGAAATAAAATTTAAGAAGCAAGAACCCAGGTATAAGCGGTACTCATTTGTCAGTTAAGCCATGCATTCATAATCTAATTCCCCCCCCGGGGGGGGGAACTCCCATATAAAAATGACGGGGGTGCTCGTCCTACTTTTTAGAGGTTAAAAAAGCGGTTTTGTTACCTCTTAGGGTGTTTAGCCTCAAAAGGTCCACAGCGGGAACTTTTGCGGTACATTTTAGGGTATTGGGCCGAAATAATATGGGAGATCATGTGTTATGTAAGAATTGGTACGCCCACAAAACAGGATCTTGGTACCTCTTAGGGGGTTCTTTTCAAAATTTCCGATGAGCACCCCCGTCCTTTTTATATAAGAGTCCCCCCCGGGTATAAGTCTTGCATTGTGTTAAGATTCAACGCGTAGTTTCCATAACTAATTCAGTGTTGCCGGCAAAGAAAGGACTCTTTCAGTTTGCATCGTATTTCATTTTGATATGTTCCCATAGTTACGAATTATTTTCTATTTCCTAATTTCTTTGCAGAAAAAAAAAATCTTGGAGTAACCAGGAGATCAGACGCCTATAGCTGAAGTATTGTTTTTGCAAGAAACAAGAAATCAAGAATACCATGTAGAAAACAAAAGAAATAAAATAGAAAGCAGTTTCATAACAAAAAGATAATTGATTTTTTATTCTGTATTGAAAGCCTTGTAACTACGATGCTTTTTTCCCGGCATTCGTTTTTCTGAACAGTCTCTGAATTTAGCTTGTCAAAGTTAAGGACTGAGGAGTAGTGGGGCATTAATGGAAAAGAATTCAGTATAGGAAATAACCATAATTTGACAATTTAGGATCATTGTTCGCAAGGTGTCTGTTAAAATTACCTTCTGGGTCGAAAGCCATATAATTGCTTTTCGTTGTTGGGGACAGAAAACACCACAGCTTCATGTAGGTAGGAAGACTTGATTATGTAGCCTGGGCACTAGCTGTCCAGGCAACGCATGCGCAATCTTCTGTAGGGGAAAAAAGATGGCGGTTGAACATTTTACCACAATACCTAGCGAGCCTTACACATCTCATAAAGTACAAGGAAAGTCATATTTTTGCAATATATGTTCCTGTGCTAATGACAGTGTGTATGTTAGGTTTGAAGGTTTTCGAACTTTTCTCACGTGCTTTTTTTGAGCGATGTTAGAGTTTTCGTGCGCTAAGATTTATGGGTAAAGGTAGCAATGCCATTTTTTTTCCTAGAGTTGGTTGCTTCCCAGGCTTACACCTTACTCTACGCACGCTCTTTTTGGTTGCTTCAACTGCTACGCGGGCTCGAAACAGTTCTAGGAAGATGCCTAAAGGAGGACAAAGAGTATTAAATATAAACGCATTCTGACTGTCTCGGGAAAATTAAGGAAAACTAAGCGTGTCGTCATGGTGTGCTAACATTTCAATAGGCCATTAGTTACCTAGCCTATGACTGCTAGCGAGGCTGGATATGACCTTGCTTTGAGACAGACCACGCTGCTTTTCTCATGTAAATGCAAACTAGTTAGCATAATAACAACTTTATTTCAACAACAAAACCAGTGAGGTCTGTATCAAAACTAGGTTATCTCCAGCCTCGCTGGCATTCAAAGGCCAGGTCACTGAACAGACAACTGTAAAATGATCTATTCGAACTATGTTTATATTACAGTCACAACCGATGAATAAAATGTACACAGTCTGTACTTTGGCTTTGGAACGGGTTAAATCAATTAAATATTGCCATAACGACCTGTGAAATCGACAGGCTTCTTTTCCTTAGCGCACGCAGGTCCCTCGGGAGTGTCAAATGCGTTAATGTCGACGCCATTCTTGGTCGGTAAAATCAGCACTGCATCATGGGAAGCCATGGAAGGATCTTCGTCAAAGTAGTTGTACGGGCGCAGGAAAAAGCTGGCGGAGTTGGCAGCGGTGGTGGTGTTTGGGATGTCTTCGGAATGTGGTAGGTGCATCATGCCTACTGTAACCCAGGCGACCAGGTCTTCATTTACTATGCTCTCGTTATCTGCTACGAAATTTGCAAAGTCAACAACTGGGTCGTATAAGCTGTTTTGAATGTAGATAGATGAGCTTTTTTCTTCCTTTTCCTTGCGTTTAGTGACCGTCATTTGATTCAATGACAAGGCAGCTCCTCTCACCAGATCCCACTCTCTTGGATACATTTGCTTCATCATGTCCCGGATGTGTACACGGTATCCACGTTTGACGCCCATTGCATTCACATTTCCCTCGCTGAAGAAATTGAGGTACTTGGGACGGTCAAAATTGTTATGATAAATGGCTTCTTGATATTTTCTACCTTGATGTCAACAGTTTCAAAAGAGTTCTTTCTGCCACCGAAGTCCAAGTCTACTTTGTATCTATCTATCTAGTTTATCAAGTGATCGTAAATGGTGCCGGCAACCCCAGCATGGATGTCATTACCGTAAGAAGCCTCATGGGATGTCCAAAGCGTAGCCTGGACATGTCCACTCGTCGAAACCCCGACTTCCATGACTCCGTTTGGATGGAACAAATAATCGTAAATATAATCATAGTTACACGCTGTGGATGCGGAACGCAATACTAACGCACTTCCTGGCATTCGTCCGTAAAACTTGTAACCACCTTCAAAGTTGTTGTCAAAATGTCTGCGTAATGGAAGTCCAAGGTCGACTTCAAATAAACACAGTGAGCTTTTAAACTTGGTGAGCTCACTGAACTGATCTGCGTCAAAGAATGAAGCCGTGCTGGGACAGTCGATACCTGGAACTAACTCAAACTTGCTGTATCCCATTCCCCACGCGGAATCCACATAGTCTGTCACCATTTGCATGGACTCCACCCTGAGTAGAAGGCTGCCGCCTCCTGCAAACTGAGCTCGTGCACGATTCTTTGCTCGTCGAATCTGATATCAAAGAGCTGCACGCCGGTGGAACTGCGAGAACGGAAATCAAAACTCCACTTCATGTATTCCACGTGATGTCCACTGACTGTGTAGCGCTTGCCATCGGGCTCCACCAGCTGCGGTGGCCGCAATGGCTTTGGAGGCTGCGGCTTTCCACGGCGAAGATAGGACGAGTATAAAGGCATTTTATCTGAGGAGGGTGGTGCAGAAAGGGACACTTTGTAAATAGAGCCGTTGTTGTAAGCGTGCATTGATTCCTCGACACCATCGAAATATTGATTATAATGAAATACTTTCTCAACCTTCCACAGTGAAACATCGCTTCCTTGTGTATTAAGATATATCTCAAAACCGACAGGATGCACATAACCGCCTCGAAGACGCCGTACAAACCAGATCCAGTTTTTGTGTAGGCCAAAAACGCCTGGTGTGGTTTCAGCCCAATCCAGACAGCGGTCTGTACAGTCGCTGTATGTGTACCCATCGTAGCTTTCTTTCAAGAGCTCATAGGCTTGTTTTGTCGCGTTTATAATGATACTCTCCATAGCGCGCGTCGTATTCTTTTCCACCCAGTGGCCGCGAATCAAATGGGATCGGATATTTCTGATGTGGGCCGGTTGTTTCAAGATGATTTGTCGGTTTTGCTGCTGGACTCACCAGAAAATCCCTCACCTGCGGGTTGCTTTGCCCACCATAGTAAATGACAACTTGTGCCTTGCGTTCAGGCTTCGGGGCGTTGTCGTTGTCGAGAAAATTGAGTGCTTCATCTTTGGGTGGTTGCTGCAACTCGATCAAGAAAATGTAGTTGTCGTTGATGGCCGCATCTTCATGGCGTGTGACATTCAGAGAAGATTGACTGAGAATGTAATCTCGCACAGCGATGATTTCATCCTTGGATAAGTCGTCGTATAGACCTGTCGAGCGTGCTGGTGAAGATATCAACTTCATTTTCTCAGGGCAGAACTCTTTGACGCTAGAGGACGATTCATTTTCCACGGGATCAGTTTTATCGTTTGTTGCGACTGCAATTAATGCGATGAGCAGAGCTAAAGACAGCAATGCCGGTACGACGACCAGGATTTTCAAAACGAGCTTCTTTTTGTCGTCTTTTGTCGCCATTGTCGATTGCTATTGTTTGAAACTTTATACCCTTGGGTTTATATCTGAGTAAAACTATTAACTATTTACACTTCAGGAAAGGCCATTGGAACAAGGTTGATATATCCACTTGCCAGGGAACATTTATAAAAAAGCCTGAAACGAGTTCTTTGTCATTATCCCTAGAATGTTTTTTCAACATTTCAAGAAAATCCATCAAATCTGCATACCCTTTAAATTTGCTCATAGTTGATGTATTCTCAGAATCAAACGCGAGATTTTAGCTCATAGAGATTCGTTAACAACCCGCGCCACGCCAGGAGATTAGGGAGTTTCAGCAAATCACGGCGGCCACCGCAACGAAAAACCAAACAAAATAATTGGCGCGTTTTCGGGGTCAAAAATAGCCTGAAATGTCAGTCATTTCCCGCCCTCAGCTTTCCCCGGGCGAGAGAAGGCTGAGGGCGGGAGATGACTGACATTTCAGGCTAGGTCAAAAACAAAAACTAACTTTTCCACCTTTTCTTTCCTGCTAAAGTAAATTGTCACTCATTTCCTGTCTTTGAAATGAGACAGTACACATCTCTTTTGACCTCCGAAACAATACCTTCCGCGTTTCCTGAATACTAAAATGATAACATCCGGCATATTTTGACCTTTGAACAAAATTCTCCGCGTTTCCTGACTTCTCTCAAAATTTAAGTCTCGGCATGCGCTAAGGCCCTGTTTGCAAGCAGGTAGTGTAACCCTAGTGCTAGGGTTACCCTAGCAGGAGGGGTACCCTAGCACTCCCACATTTCTTCTGTTTTTCATCGACATGTTCACAAGGCAGCTAGCGTTACCTTAGCACTAGGGTAACCCTAGCTGCCTTGTAAACGCTCTGCTAGGGGTAACTCGCCTACCCGGGACAACTTTTAACTTGTTTCCAGACCCTTTGAAGGTTGACAACAAACGGCCATCATCATCTTCCATTCGCTTTCCTCCATCCTGCCCTCAAATAAGTTTCTCCACCATTCATCCGTACAGCCTGGTTTTCTTTGAAATCGTCTTCGTCGAATAATTCTCCTTTTTACATGTCGAGCGAGTGCTTTATTGTATTCCATAGCCGCGTTTAACATGGCAACTAGCTGTCGCTTTCTAGAAATGAGAAGGTAACACAGCAAAACTCCATGGCACTGATAAGCAGCTATAACGTGCAGCAACGACAGCAGAATTGAAGTAACTGTCAGAACCCTTCCAGTGTCGGCCATTTTGTTTGCATTGCGTGCGGTTCCCGAGCATATTAAGTTGTCCGGGGTGGTAGGGTAACCCTACCTGTGAAATTTTGCTTGTAAACCCGGGCTATCTTTGACCCGCCTGCTAGGGTAACCCTAGCCTAGTGCTACCCTACCTGCTTGTAAACAGGGCCTAACTTTCCCTGTAATTGGTTACCAAATGTCGTGTTACTTAGTTCAATAAAGATTATACCCCAAATAAACATCACACACTGACACCTGAAAACCAAGTTAGCTCATAATGAAACCTCACTGGTTAACCGACATTCTGATTTGAAAACCTGCTTCCTTGGTCTAGCTCGATCACGTTAATAAAATCTCTTCGTTTCAATTAGTGCATTTAATTAATTCGTTATCCATCCGGTCATTCAGATGTTTCATCAGATGTTTCAAAATCGAGACACATGCTAAAAAAAGTACTTTAAAAGACCAGTCTCCTTTCGAATATTTGCAGACTAATCGAGTGTGTATAGACGGGAAAGACAAACCCTGATATGTTTCTATTATTAGCAAGTGTCTAAACCTCAATAATCTAGGAGTTCCAATTGGAGCTAACTGAAAATATATCTCACGTGACGCCAGTCACGTAATTCATGTAGCGTGTTTAATCTATGTAACTTTGAACTTATATTTTAGGCTTTTTCTACAGTTTCATGTACCTTGCGTGAAATAATGAAACGATGTTGTAATAACGACATGGATCAACTCTATTTTTGTATATTTCCTACAAAGCATGGCCCACAAATGGAACAAAACAGACTAGAGCGCTCAACAATAGAGTTCTTTGAACATACCGCATTATGTAAATTTGAGAAGAGACTGTCGGGAACTTTTGCATTTTACCTGTGTGAACCTTAATTGCGCAGAATTTTTTTCCCGTATTATCATAGTAGAAACGACACACTTTTGCACAGTACTTGCTTTGGTTCCATATCGAACATACCAAGATGCGTTTTAAGCCCGTAAAACTACGCATTTTTTGCCGTTTTCATAGGGGCTTGAAAAGGCATTCTTGGACGGTCGACGGAATCCTTCAAAATGCTCGAAACATAAGCTTCCTATTTTAGATCGAAGAAAGGTAAAGCTCTTACTCTAAGTTTACCCCGTGTTCTAGTTTCGTAAAGTGTTCCAATATAATGCGAATACCGAGAACTTTGTCAATTCTCCAGATATTTTTGCACATTTAATGAAGCAAAAAGCTGTATTTTCGTTTTTTGCGAATTTCTCGAAGACTTTAAATTCCTAGAAAATCGGAATAATATTTTCGAAAGTAGTTCCCTAAAAGTGTTCTTTAGGCTAAGTTTCAGTATTTTAGATTTTTCGAACCTGGCCAGCCATTCTCGATATTTTCAGCCAGTGACTCTTAAGAGTTCCATGTCTCCATAGAATGAAGTCCCCAGCCCTCTTAAAATTTCCCTGCACTTCAAGGGATTCCCTGATAATCTGCAAGCCATCAGGAACATCTTCCTTATTAATGGACGAAACTCATGCTCTTTCCCTGGCATTTTGAGCACGGTCAGTTTCTCTGGAAGTATCCTTGGCTCATCTACTGTCAGGTGTAAACAGCTGTACATGGCTGGGTAGGCCAGAGGGGAACAATCATTATGCCCTCTGTTTCCACTCTCACTATCTTGTGCAGGCAATGAGCAATCAAACTAAATAGAGGAAAAGCATAGAAAAATTGTGTTTCCCATGTAATCGAAAAAACATCTGCATAAGTTGTGCCAGGATCAGATCTCCAGTATGCATAACAAGACACCTGTGTATTTAGCCAAGGGACAAAGAGGTCAATAGGTGGTTCAACCAGAATTTTGTAACTTGTTGAAATTTGTCTGACCTTAGCAATTCCACTTCTTATTATCAAGAAAAAAACTCTAGACTCTGTCAGCCCAAGTATTATTCTTCCCTGGGATAAGAGCTGTAGAAATCCAGATCTCTCTCTCAATACAAAACTGCCAGATATTTTTGGCAGCAGAATTGCACTTTATAGAATGTGTGCCTCCTATAGAATTAAGGTAGTTAACAGTGGTTATATTGTCCAAATAAATGTAAATATGGACGCTTTTCCTACTGCCGAAAGCTTTTAAACCAAAAAATGCAGCCATGAGTTCTAAGGCAATTAATGTGATTCTCTGGTTCAGCCTCACTCCTTGTGCCTCCTGTTTTTTCAATGCCCATGACTGCACCCTAACCATTGTGTGAAGCATGTGTAGGGCTATGTCAGTCTTTGCATTTGGGGTAAAGAGAAGATAGGCAGCTTTCTCAATATTATCACACCACCATTGTAATTTTGCAAGGCTTTTCTGAATTGATATGGATACACTGCTAATAAGCCCAAGGCACTATTCTTTGATGCCAAGCACCTTTTCGGTGGGAAGGGGAAACAGTTATACTGACAGAATTCAGAACAAAAACCCAGAAAAAACAAGTGTCTCAACTGGTCCAAACACTGATTTCACAGAGTGTACAGAACACCCCATAACTGACTCTTTTCAATTCAACACTCCACAGAGCGTGCTTAAGATGAATGACCCTGAAACGAAGAGAAGTCTGTTGAGTATTGCGTCGAAGATATTTGACCCCGTAGGACTACTCACCCCGTTCACAGTTAAAGCTAAGATCCTGTTTCAAGATCTTTGGCAGAGAGAGCTTGAGTGGGAGGATCAGCTTGATGAAGAGGTTGCTGCTCAATGGCGATCCTGGAAATCGGACCTCCCTTGTTTAAGTCGCATAAATATTCCTCGCCACTTCATGGCAAACGGAAGATCAATCATCAAACTTCGCGGGTTTGGTGGCGCTTCACCAAAAGCTTACGGTGTAGCCGTTTACATCCAAACTATGGATGCCGCTGGCAAGGTTTCAACCCATCTAGTTATGTCCAAATAAATCAAGAGTTGCGCCTACAAAAACTGTCTCGCTTCCAAGCTTAGAGTTGCTTGCAGCTGCTATTAACTCACGGCTGCTGAAGTTTGTTGCAGAATCTTTGTGTTTCAAACTAGACCGGGTGGTATGGTGGACGAACAGCATGGTAACCCTTCAGTGGATCAGAGGATCTACAATCATGGACAAATTGTGTTGGAAAATGCCAAAATCATGAAATGATAATCGTAATACCTACAGAATGAGTGTCAACAACCCCATTCCCCCATTCAATGTTGGAAAACGGTAAAATGCAAACTTGTGTTAGATGAAAGTGTTTTGTCAACATTGCTCAGGTGTGGGGAGGGGCAAAATGTGTATAGAATGATTTTTTTCCAACCCTTGTGACCAAGGTTGTAGTTCTCAGTGGAAGAAATTTGTGGCGAATCGTGTCGCTGAAATTCAGTCCACCTGGGATCCTCAATACCGGAAACATTGTCCTGGAGAGGATAATCCAGCTGATCTGATTACCCATGGATTGTCATTAAAGGTCTTAGCTGAAAACAGCCTATGGTGGAATAGGCCAAAGTGGCTGGCTTCAAACTGCTGGCCAACTGAAAGGCAGGGAAATGAAGAGTCTTCCGATTTTGTCGAAAGGGAGAGGAAGCCGAAACAGGTGACAACGCATACAAAGTACATGTACTGTACTTGCCAAGGAACCAATAATTGACGCCTGTCGATATGAGAAATGGTTGACCCTTATTAGAGTAACCGCATGCGTACTGCGATGGGTTCGAGTCTTCAAATCTGGAGAAAGCTCTGAGTCAAGGCAACTGTCAGCTGAAGAGATGAAAAATGCCAAGCTGATCTGGTATCGTCAAATTCAAAGAGAAGTGTACCGAATAGAGTATGTACAGCTGGAGGCAGGCCAACCATTACCCAAAACCAGTACTATATTGAAGCTGGATCCCTACTTTGACAAGGAAGATCGTGTGTTACGAATAGGAGGAAGGCTGCAATATTCCAATCTTCCCGAGGCGACTAAACATCCAAATATCCTGCCACATGGCCATCCAGTTGTCGAGAAAATTATCCAGAGTGTTCACAATGAATTACTTCATGCAGGGCCTGAGAATACACTTTCTGTCCTACGACAGAACACATGGCTGACCCATAGACTCCGTTGTAGTACCATTTGGTCAGATAACGCCAAGACCTTTAAGTGTGCAGATCGTCAGATTCGAAAGCTTTAGAAGTCACAATCATCTGACAGTGATCAACCCTGGAATGACATAGATTAAGATGAGCTTCAAGCTAAGTTGAATTGGCGTCTAAAGAAATCAAATGGAAGTTCATAGTTGAACGTTCCCCTTGGCGTGGCGGCTGGTGGGAAAGATTGATACGAAATGTGAAGGAGCCTCTTCGCAAGGTCCTAGGTAAAGCTTTGTTGTCCTATGCAGAGTTAACAACAGTCCTTATAATTACCAGAATCGAAGTTCTCATTAACACCAGACCCCTCACAACAGTAAGGGATGATGTCAGGGATCCTACACCCATAACGCCCGCTCATCTTGCTCTTGAAAGATCACTGTTTGACCTTCCTGACCTTGAAGAGGTCCCTGTTAATGAAGAAACAACAACGCAACGTTATTTGTACCAAAAGAGGTTCGTTAATCACTTCTGGAAGCGATGGCGAGGAGAGTGTCTACATCAGCTATCCATTCGACCGAAATGGAACGAAGAGCAACCAGCCCTTAGTGTTGGGGATGTAGTCCTGATCTCCGAGGACAACGTATCAAGGGGGAAGTGGCCAATGGGACGAGTTGAGAAATTGTTTCCTGAAAAGGATGGCCTTGTACGCAGTGTTGAATTGAAGACACAGAAAGGAAACCGATGCAGACCCATTCAAAGACTACATTGACTGGAAGCGAGTAATCAGTCTCTTAGGGCAGAATGTTATGATGGAGAAGCTCACGGTGGGGAGTCAAAAAACAAGGTTAAGGAGAGTATGGGGAAGAAGAGATCGTCACGAGCCGTAAGGAGTCCAAATGTAAATCTCCGACAGTGTCGGAAAGGTGGGGAGGATGTTCAGGCCCGAATCCGCAGTGGAAGAGTCATACGAGCTCCTAAGAGACTGGACATATAACTTAGTCACCCCTCCGTGGACATTGTTGAGTTACTGTTGTAATATTATATTATGGTATGTCTTGTTCGTCAAAAAACACGTGTGATCGCAAGACAAAGATTTGGTTGTAGTCTATTTCGAGTTGTCCACTGACAGTAAGCGAGTGAGCATTTCATTGATACGTGGAAATAAAGTCAATTCATGTTGAACTGAACAACTTCAAATAAGAGGCAGTGAACAAATTTCAGCAGGTAGTTAAAAAAATTCTAGGTGAAGTGCGTAAAATGTTTAAGGTCAGAAAATCTCAAAGGGTTTCAAAAAGTCGCTTCTTGTCGGCTCATTTCCAAACGATTTTTATGCCGTTCATACACAGCATCAACCCGTTTGGTTCATATAGAGCGTTTTCACGTGACGTCATCAAATTCTCAAATCCAAAACTAGAGCCACGAAAGTTTTTATTCTAATTAGGCGTAAGAGGTACTAATTTTATATCTGTTTACAACTTCCCAGCTCAATAGCGTCCTTCGTTTGGAAACCAGCGCATTTTTGAATTTCAGAGTCATGGCGGTGCGTGACATAAAGCTACGATCGCGTTTGTCCAAAAATATGTATTTATCTCGTGATTTTTAGCCATTTAAGACGTTAAAGTATTCGGAAAAGTGCTTATTTAAATGTTTGTTTGTTCAGTGTAGTTAATCAGTCGCCTAGATAGGCAAAGTAAGTTCCAGATGTTAACACTATTTTCCTTCCGCCATGTTGGTGTCCCACAGAGGAACACCAACATAGCGGCTCCATACTAGGCTCTGTAAATGTGCGCGGAACATTTCGACGAATATCTCAACTTTGGGACAACGCACACACTTTAAACTTGGAGAGTTGTCTTCTTTATTTATCTTCTATAATATCACATTTCTTCGCTTTATCCACTGAATGGTTTTTGATTTTATTTTTTATTGCGTGACAGTGAAAACGCTTTATTGGGAATGTTGGTCTGGTTTCACGGTTTTGCAAAAACACAAAAGACTCGACTAGTTCAATAGCATATCTAATACCAAGAGAAGATCAAGGTAAGTAACGTGACCTTCTCTTGGTAATACTGACTAATAACTCACTTCGAAAAAGAATGGCAGCCTGGGTCGAGAATGGTATTATTTATGCCAGATTCAAAAATGGCGCCAGGGCACAAGAGCTTCCGTGTGCGTTTGTGTCTAAATGATTACAAGAACTCAGATGTAACTTTTCATGGGAAATCACGAGAGAAAAGCCTTCGCCGGAAGTATGTACGTTTGATACGTAACGATAATTTAAAGTTTTTCTCGGAAAACACTCGCATTTGCTCAGCTCATTGGAGCGGTGAGAGGAAGCTGAACAGATCGCACTTGCCAAGTATTTTCAGTGGATTAAGATCATGAAGATGCGCAGAAAACTACAGAAGATTGCTAAACCTCAATATGATGAAGTGAACAAAACGTTTGAAGCGTTCGCTGATTCTTCCTGCACCGAGAGACTAGGCTACAAGAACTCTGAAGACCCAACTCCTTCCGTTTCAGATTGTGGAACTCACACAGTTTTTCACTGCAGTAATACTGGATAAGTTTCCAGTAGAAAAGGTACGTATTGAAGAGGAATGTAAAACCATGGCTACGGAGGTTGCCCAGTTGAGACACTGAGGATAAACAGAGCTAAACAATCCGAGATTTGACACTTAAAAATATGAGGAAAGGAATGAAGACATCGAATTTTACACACGTCTTCCCTAGTGGAATGCAATCATATTCCTCTATGATATGTTGTTTTGGAAAGGCACAAAATCTTAATTATGGCTCTTATGAGAAGAGGGAATGGGCGTATCGGAGAAACGGCTCTGTAGGCCTGAAGAAATGTGTACATTCGGGCGATGACACACGAGCCATGTAGTATTCTGGCTTTTCCCGGGGAAGGATTGTACCATGGACGTCTTTTTCAGTTCATATTTGATTTTCACATGGCTTCTCGCATGCACGGCGTATGGTTTGTTTTTACCTCCCAAATAATCCCAGAGTCGCTCTGCCGGCACTCCGTTGGCTCAGGTTCCAACTCACGCTTTCGAAGTGAACTATGGAGACCCTTCTCCCTCGACTATCTCACCCAGTCCCTTCGCTTCCTAGTTCGCAATTAACAGGAAAGCAGTCCGAATCTTTTTCCACGATTCTTTTTATTTTATCTACCCTAGATATATACGCTAACTTTACGATTCAGTTGATTATGGGCGCCTTCCATTCGACTAAAAATTCCAGAACTTTCGAAACGAGGCAAATCTTTCGTCTACTAATCCTAAACCACTATTGGCTGCTTATGACCTCATTGTTGTTCTAGGCTTTTTCATCATAGGCAAGTCAGTCCCTTTCATAATATTAACTACTTACAAGCTCATGTGGTTCTCACTACAAGGCAGGGCTTGACACTAACTTTTAACACTACTTTCCTTTCTGTAAAGTAGATTTCAAATTTTACTTTCCATCTCAAAATTTTACTTTTCGAAATGGAGGTAGGAGGAGGAATCCAAAATGGTGGATTGAATTGCACCATACCACATGTATTTATTGCACCAAGATCTACTCAGCAGCTCTCCCAATACTCCAATATGGCAGCTCAGTAAATACTAGAATGGTGTAAACTTGTCCTTTTGGAGACAGAAGATCATTGTCGGATCCGGTTATTTTTATCATTTGATTATTTTTTATGCATTTGCTTTGCCTAAACATTACTTTCCAACATAGCTCAAAATTTACTCACCGGATCATGTAAGTATTTTGGTTCATTTTTGACTTTTTTACTTTCCTAGAAGCAAATATACTTTCCAATGGAAAGCGGGTAAGTGTTAGTGTTGAGCCCCGCAAGGTGTTGCACGATATGATACAGATAGACAGCTGATTACCATGGTTAATGGCTTTTTTATATGTTTGCGAAACATGGCAAATTCTTTCCTCAAAAATCATTTAATAATTTATTTATTTACTCATTTATTAATCCCTTTAAACTATCAGTTTAAAACTTATCATCAGCAATAATAATCTGGCCTCTAACTAGCACTATTGTTTCAATAATTTCGGTAGCTTTCAGTACTGTAAATTGCTCTAGTACTTTTCCATTTAATTTTAGATATGGTGGAGTTTGCCATGAGCTGCTATTATGTAAATATTGAGTTTGCACTTGCCTAAAACTTACATCATACTACCAACTAACTACCAAATTTTCCTGTTGAAATTAACTTTTCCACTGAGACAAGGAGAACTGGAAAAAAATTTCCTTCTGATCAACTTGGGGCCAATTTAAAGCAAAACAATTTCTTTTTCGCGGCACGCATAAGCCTACTACAAGTTAATTGTTTTGTGTAGATTTAAATTGCAACTTGCTAACGATTGTAATGATAGGAAAAAAGCCCTTATTTAAGCGTTAAGCTGAAATTATAGAAGTACAAGAACCACTAAATGGGACAATAAAAATAAGGTAAAAAAAAGTAGAAAAGTGATGCAAACTTAATTAAAACATTAATATTAATCAACCTTGTCAAGCATACTACGTGCACCAAAAATGTCGTACGATTTACAAGTAACATTGTCCACTCAAGCTTTTCTATAAAAAAAATGACAAGTAAGAGGAAAACACGGAAACCACGATTCCCATGCATGAAGTAGCCAGCCAATCCAGGGCCAGGGGAATGGCCGGCACTTCCTGTAGTTTCTTATACCTGAACTAATTCACGTTATGATTCGGCTTGTTCCCCGTACTGTATGCGGGAAAAATCAATCTGCATCCTGGTGCTGTGTCAGAGAGAACAGAAACAAAGAAGATGATTAATTAGAAGAGAGGAGACTTTGTAGGGACTATAGAAAACAAGTGTTTTACTGATACAGTCGACCTTCGCCTTTCGGACATTTAAGGGATAGAACCAAGTGTCCGTATTGAAGAGGTAAATAGCATGAGTTCTCCTCGTCAAACGGACCTTCACAAAGCTTGAGGTGCATCTTAATTGTGTAATAGACATTTAACGGGCAGTTTGATCTGAAACCACAAACAGTAAACGCTATTTAACACAAACTTATCGCTGGTTTTCTCGTAAAGAAGAGGTTTGGTAAATATATGGAGCCGGGATCATTTTAGTGTCCGTTGTATGCATTATATAGGTTCCAACTAGCAGAGGTTTTTCCCTGGAGAATACATATGGACGTTTTGCCGGGGAGAAGGGAGCTTTCAGTAATAAGATGGTGTCCAAAAGGAGAAGCTCGACTTTAGCAGGACCGAGTCCTGGCTGGCC
>Ga0126339_10000365_pt1 | contig 23832 bp, 20 predicted proteins | sample OrbTmetagenome_2_FD_92532 | JGI IMG/M metagenome (GOLD analysis project Ga0126339, IMG submission 92532) | Coral microbial communities from Petempiche,Puerto Morelos, Mexico - Orbicella T R C metagenome | ecosystem: Host-associated > Invertebrates > Cnidaria > Coral | place: Petempiche,Puerto...
GAGTATTCCGAGATCAAGTTGGGTCGCGATACGGACCAACTTGATCTCGAAGATACTCAAAACCTATAGAATGAGAGTGAAGTCGGGTCAGCTTGACCCAAGCTGATCCCGCTTCACTCTAGGTTTAGACCGTTTTTCTAAAACGTTGTTGGTGTATTGACCCAGAGGATGCGGCTGACACCGTCCGCCAGATTCCGGTAGCTGTGCGGCAGGTCCGAATTGAAGTGGAAGGAGTCGCCGGCGGCGAAATCGTACACCCGGCCGGCGATCAGCAGCTCGACACGTCCTTCCAGCACATAGCCGATTTCCTCGCCGGCATGGGTGATATCACCGCCGCTTTCGGCGCCGGGCTCAAGAACATGGATGTTGCCGTCAATGATCTGGCCCGGCAAGGCCGGGGCGAGCCGTTCCAGGCGGATGGCCGGCGTCCCTTCCCGGGGCCTCAACAAGACAACCGGCCGGTCGCCCTCCCGGTACGTCGTGACGAGCGAAGCCTCCGGTGCGGAGAACAGGTCGGCGATGGAGGTGTCAAGCGCCGCCGCGATCCGGTGCAGGATGCGAAGGGACGGCGTGGCCTGTTCCGTCTCGATCTTCGACAGCATGGACATGGAACAACTGGCCTTCTCGGCCACGTCCCTCAACCGCAGGCGCTTTTGGCGTCGGACCGCGCGGAGACGTGCTCCCAGGTCCTGAAACCGCGCTGGCTCTGCCTTGCTTGCTTTCTGAGGTTCGTGTGACACCCGACTCGAATCCCTGGCAACGGTGAGGTTTCCGGCGCGACCGCCGTGGCGGCGATGGGGCTGAACGGACGCGGGAGGGACGTGCACGCCGTTCACCTTGAAGAACCGTGGCAATTTTCCTGATATTCAAACGGGTTGAATAGCCAAGCCACACCAAAGCTGATCCCTTTGATCGCATACATATTCCAAAACCACCTAAGAACTGCAAGCCCCGAACAAGAAGAGAGTGAGAATATGTGTTTTTCCATATGGTTATACGCCTTGCACAATATGTGATCGCACCCACGCCGTCGTCTCTTTTTTCGGCAAAACCATATTCGCGGCGATTAAACTCGCTTGATCTTGATGCAATCATCCGCCACCGTCGTTGCCGTTCATGCGGGCCGGAGGCGGCAGCAACGCCGTGAATGCCACGGCCCAAAAACCAATGGCCACTCTTGGAACAGGACTGCCGATCGATGAAGACATCCCTTCGCAGGAGCATGGGCGCTGCCCTCGCGGCAGCCGTCGCGCTGACCACCGTCCCCGCCGTGGCAAAGGATCTCGTGAAGATCGCCTTCATTGGGCCGCTGACCGGAGGCGTTTCCGCCAACGGCCTGGGTGGACGCAACTCTGCCGCCCTGGCAGTGGAGCTACGCAACCAGGATGAAGAGACGGGCTACGATTACGAACTCGTTTCCCTGGACGACGAGTGCAAGCCCAATGTCGGCGTCCAGGTGGCGACCAAGGCCGCCGCCGACCGCAACATCATCGGCGGCGTGACACACTATTGCTCCGCCGTCGCCATCGGTGCCGTGGACATCTACCACAAGTTCGGGATGCCGGTGATTGTCTGGGGCGCCGTGCTGCCGGACATCACCTATGGCAACGATTATGCCGAGGTCCACCGTGTCAACGGCACCATGATCAATCAAAACCGGGTCGCTGCTCAGTTCATGCTGGACCACGGCTACAAGACCTGGGCGGTCATTCACGACACCACCGACTACGGAAAAGGTCACAACAAGTACTTCGCCGAGTTCCTCACGGAGGGTGGTGGCGAGATCCTCGCCACGTTTGGCGTTACCGCCGACCAGCAGGACTTCACGGCCGAACTCACCAAGATCAAGGACCTGGAGCCCGACGTGATCTACTTCGGCGGCCTGACGCCCATCGGCGTCCGCATTCGCCAGCAGATGGACAAGCTTGGGATCGAGGCGCAGTTCCAGGGCACGTCCGGCATCGTGTCCGAAGCCTATGCCGAGGGTCTGGGCGGCCTGTCCGAAGGCACCCTGGCCTTCCGGGAGGGCGCGCCCGCCGAGAAGCTGCCGGGCGGACAGTTCTTCCTGAGCGCGTACGAGAAGGCCGGCTATGACGAACCACCCGAGGCCTATGGACCCTTCGCCTTTGCGGCCACCAACCTCATGATGGATGCCATTGAGGCGGTCGGTCCGGATCGCAAGAAGGTCATCGCTTATCTCGAAACCATCGAGAACCACGAGTCCATCACCGGCCCCATCACCTTTGACGACCATGGTCAGAACACCGTCGCCGTCATCACGAAATACGTGGTGCAGGACGATGTGTGGCTCGTCTGGGAAGACAGCGAGTACGCCACCGGCGAGCGCATGTTGGCCGGTCAGTAACAGATATCGGTGCGGGTGCGCCCCTTTTCCCCTTGGGGCGTCCGCGCCGCGCTTCATCTGTGAGTCTTCTTGCGTACGGATGACGGAGTTCCGTCCATGGACATTGGCCTTCTGGGACAGTACCTGGCCAACGGCATCATTCTTGGCACCATGTACGCCCTGGTCGCCGTCGGTTTCACGCTGTTCTTCGGCGTGCTCGACGTGATCAAGTTTTCCCACGGCGACGTGCTGATGCTCGGAGCCTTTACCGGCCTCGCCGCCTTTCTGGGCATGGAGGCGGTGGGCGTGGCGAACCCATGGGTTCAGGTCGTCGCGGTGACCATCGTCGCCGTCGTCGGGACCGCCTTCATCGGCGCCGTCATCGCGCGCTACCTTGTCCTGCCGCTCAAGTCGGCCCCACCGCTCAACATTCTTCTCGTGACACTGATGCTGGGGACGGCGATCCGCGAGGCCGTGCGCCTGTTCTATCCTGACGGCTCCAATCCCAAGCCCTTCCCCGCCCTGCTGCCGACCGCGTCGGCGGATCTGGGCAACTTCACCCTGCGCGCCGACAGCGTGATCCTGGTGTCCGTCGGTCTCGCGGTCATCTTCGGCCTGCACCTGCTGATCAACCGCACCCGCCTGGGGCTGGCCATCCGCGCCGTGGCCCAAGACGAGGAAACCGCCAAGACCATGGGCATCAACTATACCATGATCGTGCTGGTGACCTTCGCGATCGGGTCGGGCGCGGCCGCCTTCGCCGGAATCATGAACGGGCTGTACTACAACGAGGTCAACTTCGGCATGGGCCTCCTTCTGGGCCTGATCGGGTTCTCCGCGGCGATCGTCGGCGGTCTCGGAAACCTGTACGGGGCCATTCTGGGCGGTTTCCTGTTCGCCGCGTTGCAGACCACCGGCGCGGTCGCCCTGCCCTTCGCCAGCGCCTACAAGGACGTCTTTGCCTTCGGGGTCGTCATCGCCGTGATGGCCTGGAAGCCCACTGGCCTGATCGCTGAACGCACCAGCGACCGAGTGTGAGCAAGCCCATGTCGAGAGACCCCCTGAACGTGACCCGCGCGGCATGGCTGGGCATGCCGCCCCTGGCCGTTGGCGTGTTGTTCGTCGCGCTCGTCAGCGCCTACGCTTGGCTGTTCCTCCATGCCGAGTCCGAGACAGCGGTGCTGGTGCTGCTGGCCGTCGCCGCCGTCACCGCCGTCGTCGGCGGGCGGACCGGCGCCGACCGCGCGCTCGCCGCCGCCATGACCCGGCATTCGAGCGCGATGAACGGCGTGATCATCCTGAGCGTTGTGGCGGTGGTCTTTCTGCTCGGCACCGAACACTTCCCGCTCCTGATGCTGACCACCGTGCTGCTCTACATGACGGCGGCGCTGGGACTGAACATCCAGTTCGGTTACACGGGCATGGTGAACTTCGCCGGCGCCGCCTTCTTCGGCATCGGCGCCTACACCGCCGCCGTCATGACCGCGCACACCGGCATCCCGCCGCTTCTGATTCTGATCCTGGGCGGTGTCATGTCGGCGTTGATCGGATTCATTCTGGTCATCCCCGTGGTGCGGACGCGCGGTCACTACTCCGCCGTGGTGACGATCGCCTTCGCGGTGCTGTTCAAGACGTTCCTGGAGGTCAACGACATCCTGGGCGGGCCGCAGGGGCTGATGGTGGGCTCGATGAACATTCTGGGCTGGGACTTCAACAACAGCCCCGTTCTGTTCGGGATCGAATTGTCCTTCTATGTGAACTACGCGCTGCTGGGCGCGGCGCTTGCCGTGGTGGCGTTCATGGTCACCCGCCGGCTCGAGCGCTCCTGGCTGGGCCTGACGCTGGATTCCGTGCGGCTGGACGAAACGGCGTCCGCCTGCTTCGGCATCGGTGTGAACCGGGCCAAGGTACTGGCCTTCACCCTCGGCAACTTCATGGCCGGCACCGCCGGCGCGCTGTACGCCATGATGATCAGTTTCATCGCGCCGACCAGCTTCACCTTCGCGGACAGCCTGCTGCTCGTCGCCATCGTGCTGCTGGGCGGCATGGGCAGCCCCTGGGGTACCGCCCTGGCGGCCTTCATCGTGATCGTGCTGCCGGAAAAACTGCAGATCATCCAGGAGTATCGCTTCCTGCTGTTCTCCGTGCTGGTGATCGCGATGCTGCTGTTCCGCCCCGATGGCCTGCTGCCGCGCAAGGTGCGCGACTACGTTCCGGGCTGGAGGGCCGACACATGACCGACACGGTTCTGGAGATTGACGGCCTCTGCAAAACGTTCGGCGGCGTGACCGCCCTGGACGCCTTCAGCATGAGCGTCCGGCGCGGCCAGATCGTTGGCCTGATCGGCCCCAACGGATCGGGCAAGACGACCAGTTTCAACGCGGTGACCGGCATTTTCCCTCCCTCCGACGGGACCGTGCGCTTCGATGGCGCGGACATCACCGGGCTGTCGCCCCAGAAGGTCTACGCGGCTGGCATCGCCCGCACCTTTCAGCGCTCGCGCCTGTGTCTGCCGCTGTCCATCTTCGACAACATCATGGTCGGCAACCATGGCCGCCTGTCCAAGGGCCTGTGGTTCAATCTGGTCCGCCGCCGCGCGTTTCGCCGCGAGTTCGAGCGCTGCCATGAGCAGGCCCGGGACTTGGTCGGGACGTTTTCGGCCAGCCTGGCCGACCGCCTGTTCGAGCCGGTCGGCGCGCTGCCCATGATCGAGCGCCGCCGCATCGAGATCTGTCGCGCGCTCATCAGCCGACCGAAGCTCCTGCTTCTCGACGAGCCCTCGGCCGGTATGACACACGACGAGACCACCCAGCTCATGGACGACATCCTGGATGTCCGCCGTCGCCTCGAGGGGCTGTCGATCATCATCATCGAACACGAGATGGGCGTCATCGAGCGCATCACGGACCACTGCGTGGTTCTCAACTACGGCCGCAAGATCTGCGAAGGCACCTTTGCCCACATCGCGGCCGATCCCGAGGTTCAGCAAGCCTACCTTGGGGCGGAGTGAGCGCCATGACCAGCAACAGCATCAGCATCGAAAACCTCTACACCGCCTACGACAAGGCCGACGTCCTGCTCGACATCTCGCTGACCGTGAAGCCCGGGACCATCACCTGCCTGCTGGGCTCCAACGGCGCGGGCAAGACCACCGTCATCCGCTCCATCCTGGGCTTGACGCCACCGCGCCAGGGCACCATCCGCATCGGCGAGACCGACATCACGGGGATGGCCACCCACAAGGTCATCGCACAGGGGCTGGCCTGTATTCCCGAAGGCCGGCGCATGTTCCCCAAGCTGACCGTGGAAGAGAATCTGCGGCTCGGCGCCTACCAGGTGTCCAACGACAGACTGATCCGCGACCGCATGGAGTCCGTGTTCAGCACCTTCCCACAGTTGGCCGAGCGCCGCGACCAGTTGGCCGGCACCATGTCCGGCGGCGAGCAGGCCATGGTGTCCATCGGACGCGGGTTGATGAGTGGACCCAAGATCCTGCTGGTCGACGAGCCCTCGCTGGGTTTGTCACCGCTCTATGTGAAGGAAAACTTCAAGATCATTGAAGGGATCCGCGACCAGGGCGTGACCGTGTTCCTGGTGGAACAGAATGTCCGCCAGACCCTGGGAATCGCCGACTACGGGTACGTTCTGTCGGGCGGCCGGTTGATCGCGCAAGGCACAGCCGAAGCGCTGAAGGCCAGCCCCGAGGTTCACGAAGCCTACTTCGGCTGACGGTCGCCTTCCCGGCAAACGATGCCCCTGGAGACGGTTATGGCAAACCCCCTCGACGTGGTGGACGTGACGCGCCGCCTGATCGCCTTTGAAACCATCAATCCCCCCGGATCCGAACGCCCTTGCGCCGAGTATCTGCGCGCGCTCCTGGAGGACGCCGGCTTCCAGACCGAGGCGCACGACCTGGCCCCGGACCGCGCCAGCCTTGTCGCCCGGCTTGGCAACGGGTCCGGCGATCCGCTGTGCTTCACGGGGCACATCGACACCGTGCCACTGGGCGAGCGGGCCTGGACGCGCGATCCGTTCGGCGGCGAGATTGTCGACGGCCGGCTCTATGGGCGCGGGGCCACCGACATGAAGGGGGGCGTTGCCGCCTTCGTCTGCGCCTGTGTCGCCCAGGCCGACCGCCTGCGGGACGGCCCCGGCGTCGTTCTGGTCATCACGGCCGGCGAGGAAACCGGCTGCGATGGCGCCGCCGCCCTGGTCAGGGACGCGCGGTTGGGCAACGCGGGGGCCATGGTGGTGGCGGAGCCCACCGCGAACGCCCCTTTCGTCGGCCATAAGGGCGCCCTGTGGCTGAAGGCCCGCACGCGCGGTGTCACCGCCCACGGGTCGATGCCCGAGCACGGCGACAACGCCGTCCACAAGGCCGCCCGGGTGATCACCCGGCTCGCGGACTTCGATTTCAACCTCAAGGGCCACCCGGTGCTGGGCAAACCCACGCTGAACGTCGGCACGGTGCAGGGCGGCCTCAATGTCAACTCGGTCCCCGACCATGCCGAGGTCGGCATCGATATCCGAACCGTTCCCGGCATGACTCACGCGACACTGCGCGAAAACCTTGCGCGGGTCATGGGCGAGGGCGCCGAGGTGGATGTCATGGTGGATCTCGATGGCGTCTGGACGGCGCCGGACACGCCCTGGATCGCCGCCGCCGCCGCCCTTTCCAGCAGAGTTTCGGGGCATCCGCCCGTGCCCGCCACCGCCTCCTATTTCACCGACGCCTCGGTGCTGACGCCGGCTTACGGTGGTATTCCAACGCTGATCCTGGGGCCCGGCGAGCCCTCCATGGCGCACCAGACCGACGAATACTGCCTGGTCGACAGGTTGACCGAGGCCGTGGCGATCTTTAGCGCCCTGATTGAGGACTGGCACGCCGGCAACTGGGCGGCCCGGGCATGACGGCGGGCCATGGGGAGCCGTGTGTGGCCTGCCCCTGGGCCAGACCTTGAACCCCGATCGGGCCGAAACTCAAGCCGCCTGACCCACGGTTCCCGGCGAACGGTTAGGTGTCCAGCACGAGGGCCACAAGGTCTCGGGCGTCACGGATGACGGCCTCGGCGCCCGCTTCGAAGAGCCGGTCGCCATGGGCCTCGCGAATCCCGTCGAGGTGGCGGCCACCCGTGAAGCCGACGGCGCGCATGCCGGCGGCGATGGCGCCACGGAGACCGTGGGGTGAGTCCTCAACCACCACACACCGCTTGGGCGGAACACCGATCTCGGTGGCCGCGTGCAGCACGAGGTCCGGAGCGGGCTTGCCTTCCGGAACGTCCTCGCCGCTGAAGATCCGGTCACCGAAGCGCTCGGACAACCCGGCCGACGCCAGTGTGCGGCGAATGCGCGGAATCGACCCACCGGATGCGATGCACGTGGCGAGTCCGGCGGCCTGGAGCCGGTCGAGCGCCTCGACCATCGGCGCGATCCGTGGCAACCCCTGGTCGTAGAAAGCATAGAGACGCCGCAGGTAGCTTTCCTCGAAGTCGCTCGGACAGCAACGGCCCAGGCGCTCGGCAACATCCCGCCGCACCTTCGGCATCGAGACGCCGAGATACCGATCCCGCATGGACCCAGCCGTGGCCTCGTCAATGCCGATGGCGCGCATCTCGCACGCCAACGCCTCCAACGACATCGGTTCACTGTCGACAAGAACGCCGTCGAGATCAAAGAGGACGGCACGGGCAACGGTCATGGGATCTCCCAGGGCGGCGCGCCGAAAGACGCCTCGCCCCGTCTGATGATGGGTTCCGACGAAGGGCTTTGACGACGGATGGCTCAGCTCGGGGTCGCGGCCTCTCGCGCCAGGGCCTGGAACTTCTCGAACAGGGCGAACCGCCGCGCGTGATAGGCCGCCGCGCGCTCCGAAGGTTGGTAAACGGCCGCGTTGGACGACATCTCGGCCATGGCGCCCGGCATGTCCTCGAACGCACCCGCGGCAACGGCGCCGAGGATCGCCGCGCCGAGCAAGACGGGCTCCTCGGTCGAGGGCGCGGCCAACGGGACACCCGTGGCATCGGCGAGAAGCTGGCGGACGAGGTCGCTGCGCCCGGCACCGCCGCTGATGACGATGGTTTGGATCGGCGCTCCACTGCGGGCCTGGGCCTCGATGATCTGTCGCAGGCCGTAGCCGAGTCCGCACAGGCCGGCGATATAGAGCGAGACGAGTGACTCCGTGTTCGCGTCCATCCCCAGCCCGGCGACCACCGCGCGCGTGTGCGGATCGGCGTGCGGCGCCCGGTTGCCAAGAAACTCGGGCACCACATGCAGGCCATCGGCAAGTTGGGCCACCGCCCCGCCCGGCCCGGCCAGGTCGATCGCGCGGGCCGCAAGCCAGGCCGGCAGGGATGTCCCGGCCGCTGTGGCCGCCGCCCGGGCCTCGGCGGCGGCGGGGTGGAATTGCAGCAACTGCTCGATGGCCGCGCCGGCGGCCGACTGTCCACCTTCGTTCAGCCAGGCACCGGGGACCATGGCCGAGTAATAGGGTCCCCAGACCCCGGGCACGAAAACCGGATCCCGGGTTGTCGTCATCGTGCACGACGACGTCCCGAAGACATAGGCGAGGTTGTCTTGCGGCCGGCCCCCATCCCGCGCGCCCACGGTGCCGATCCCGCCGGCATGGGCATCGATCAGGCCGGCGGCAACCTTTGTTCCCGGGGTCAGCCCGAGGTCCGCCGCCGCGTCGGCCCGCAAGCCGTCCCCCAGGGCCGTGCCGGGATCCACGACCTCGGTGCCGATCCGGGAAAACCCCTCGTCGGCCAGGGCCGCCAATCCGATCTTACGGAAGTAGCTCGGGTCCCAGGCGGCCTCATGGGCCATGTAGGTCCACTTGCAGGTCACGGTGCAGACCGACCGCGCCAGGCTGCCCGACGCGCGCCAGGTCAGGAAATCCGTCAGGTCGAAGAACTGCCAGGCTTTCTCGAAGATCGCGGGGCGGTTCTCCTTCAGCCAGAGCAGCTTCGGCGTCTCCATCTCCGGCGAGATCCGCCCCCCGACATAGTCGAGCACCCGATGGCCCATGGCGTTGATGCGATCGGCCTGGTCGAGGGCGCGGTGGTCCATCCAGACGATGATGTTGCGCTCGGGGTCCTCACTGGGACCCACGGGAAGCGGCGCCCCGCCCTCGCCGAGAACCACGAGCGAGCAGGTGGCATCGAACCCCACACCGACAATCGCGGCCGGATCGACGCCCGACGCCGCGATGGCACCCCGGCTGGCGGCGCAGACGGCCCGCCAGATCTCGTTGGAGGATTGCTCGACAATGGCGCCGGCCTCGTGGTGCACGGTGATGTCCGTCTTGTCGGTCCCCAGAAGGGTCCCGGACGCGTCGAACACACCGGCCCGGGCACTGCCCGTCCCGACATCGATTCCCATGAAACACTTGGGTGTTGAAGACTGGGGTCTCGAAGACTGGGGCATTCCCACCACTCCGGTGTTGCGCGGCCAAGGCGACGGCACGGCGCCGCGCCAAACCTCATGGCACGGCACCAAACCACAGGGACGTCACACCCTGTCGAAGTTCGTCGGCAGAACCAGCATGTCGCGGATCGTGACATTGCGCGAGCGGGTCAGGATGTAAAGCACCGCGTCGGCAACCTCGCTGGCCTCGATCAGGCTACCTGACTCCTTCGCCTTACGCAGGTTCTCTTCTGGCCAGTCAGCGAGCAGCGCGGAGATGACCGGGCCGGGCGAGACCTGGGCCACGCGAATCCCATGCGGGATCATCTGGCGCCGCATGGTCTGCACGAAACAGGTGATCGCCCACTTCGATCCGGCATAGACCGGCTCCCAGTGGGTCGGGTAGTGGCCGGCGATCGAGCTGGTGACGACGATATCACCGGTGCCGCGCGCGATCATATGCGGGGCCACATCGCGGACGTTCTTCATCACCGCGTTGACGTTGAGGTTGAGCATGCGGTCGATGGTCGCGGTGTCGGTCTCGACCAGATCGCCGCCGATATAGGTGCCGGCGTTGCAGTAGAGGATGTCGATATGATCGACCTTCTTGAGGATCTCCGGAACCATGGCGGCACAGCTTTCGGGATCGATCAGGTTGGTCACCTGCGCGATCGCCTTGGCGCCGAGCCGGGTGGTCTCCTTGTCCAGGGCCGCTTCGTCGTAGTCGACCATCACGACGGTGGCACCGGCCGCGATCAGCGCTTCGGTGGTGGCCAGGCCGATACCGGATGCGGCGCCCGTGATCACGGCGATCTTGCCGGCCAGGGACTCAGCCATTTTTGGTCTCCTTAAAACGGGGGAAAACGAAACGGGGGAAAGCGACGTCAGACGGCCAGGAAGCCGCCGTCGACGGAGATCACGGACCCCGTGACCATCGCGGCGTCATCGCTCATCGCCATGGCGATGCCGCGCGCGACGTCGACGGGGTCGGCGAAACGGCCCATGGGATGGCGGACCATCATCGGCTCGCTCTTGACCGGGTCGCTCCAGGCCTCGGCGGCCAGCTCCGTCATGGTCACCGTGGGGGCGACGGCCACGACCCGTATGCCGTGCGGACCAAGCTCCTTCGCCATCACGCGGGTCGCGCCTTCAAGGCCGGCCTTGGACGCGGCATAGCAGACGTGATCCTGGAAGCCCCGGTGACCGGCGATGCTGGTGACATTCACGATCACCCCACCGCCACCAGCGGCGACGCAAGCACGGGCGAAGGCCTGGGCGCAGACCAGGGCGGCCCGCAGATTGATCCCGAGGACCGTCTCGTAGCCGGCATCCGTCATGTCCAACACGCCCTCGAGCACGTTGGTGCCGGCGCAGTTGATGAGATAGTCGCCGGTGCCGGCCTCCGTCATGGCGGCCCGCGCGGCGGCGGGATCGGCCAGATCGGCGGCGATGACGCGGGCGCCGGTCTCCTCACGCAGGGTTTCCAGGGTGTCCTTCGACCGGTTGATGCCCACGATCCGCGCGCCACGCGCGGCCAGCAGGACGGCGGTCGATCGTCCGATGCCCTTGCCCGCGCCCGTGATGATGACCGTCTTGCCGTCGAAGTCCATGATGCTCCTCGCGGGATGATGAGGCCGATGGAGGCCGTGAGGCGGACGCCACCGCGTCCGGCCCGAGCCCGTCCAGGGCGTACCGGTCAGCGCCGTTCGCCGCGTCCGATGTAGATGGCCAGCAGAATGATGAAGCCCTTGATGACGTCCTGCAGATACGGGTTGATCCCCACCAGGTTCAGGCCGTTGTTCAGGATCCCCAGCAGGATGGCCCCGATCAGGGTTCCGAAGATTAGACCCCGCCCGCCTGCGATGGCGGTGCCGCCCATCACCACGGCGGCGATGGCGTCCAGTTCGAAGCCGACGCCGGCGTTGGGCTGGCCGCTCATCAGGCGCCCGGTCAGAATCACGGCGGCGAGCGCCGCTGTCAGACCCGAGATGGTATAGACCGCCAGCTTGATCCTTTGGGTCTTGACCCCCGAGAGCCGCGCCGCCGTCTCGTTGCCGCCGATGGCGTAGACATGCCGCCCGAACGGGGTCCGCTCCAGCAGGACCCAGGCGACGATGTAGATGATCACCATGAGGATCACCGGCACCGGGATGTCGCCGACGCGGCCGATTCCGAACCAGGAGATCCAGGACGGCAGCCCGCTGATCGGATAGCCGCCCGAATAGATCAGGCCGAGGCCGCGCGCGATGCCCATGGTGGCCAGCGTCACGATGATCGCGGGCATGCGTCCCCAGGCGACGAGAAGGCCATTGAAGAGACCCAGGCTCAGGCCGACCAGCAAGCCGCCCACAAGGCCGACGGACCCAGGCATGCCCATGTTGACCATCAATCCGGCACAGATCGTGCCCGCCAGGGCCATGACGGCGCCCACCGACAGGTCGATGCCGCCCGTCAGGATGACCATGGTCATGCCGACCGCGAGGATGGCGTTGATCGACACCTGCCGCAGCACATTGAGGATATTGGAGGCGCTGAAGAAGTTCTCGCTGGCGAAGCCCATGAGGATCGAGACGACGATCAGGCCGACCAGGGGAAGCACGAGAGGCGATTGCGTCAGGCGACGGATAGTATTGGTCATTGGTCTGTGGCCTTGCATCGAGACGCTGGTTCGGGGTTCGCGGTCGTTGCGTAGGTCATGATCCGTTCCGACGTGATGTCCTCGCCCTCCACGGTGGCCACGATGCCGCCGCCCTGGAAGACGCAGACCCGGTCGCACATGCCGATGATTTCCGGCAGTTCGGAGGAAATCATGATGATCGAGCAGCCCATCGCCGTAAGCTGGCGGATGAGCAGGTAGATTTCGGCTTTCGCGCCCACGTCGATGCCACGGGTGGGCTCGTCGACAATCAAGATCTTCATGTCATGGTTGATCCATCGAGCAACCACGACCTTCTGCTGATTGCCGCCCGACAGGATGTCCAGCCGGTCGTTCGGGCTATTGGCCTTCACGCTGACCTGCTCCATGGCGTCGACCGTGGCGGTCAACTCCTTCGCCAGATCGATGAAGACGCCGCGCTTGCGGTACTTCCTGTAGTTGTTGATCGAGATGTTGCGCAGGATCGAGAAGCTGGTGATCAGCCCCTGCTCCTTGCGGTTTTCCGGCAGCAGCCCGATCCCCGCGGCCAGCCCGTCGGCCGGCTCGGAGAAGCGCACCGCCTGACCGTTCAGTTTCATCCGGCAACGCTGGTAGGGGTGCGCGCCCAGCAAGGCCAGCGCGGTTTCGGTCCGGCCAGATCCAACGAGTCCGGCGAATCCCAGGATCTCGCCCCGGCGCAGGTCGAAGGACGAAATGGGACCGTCGCGATCAAGCTGCAGGTCCTCGACCTCCAGCACACGGTCCGCGTCCCGCGCGATCGCCGGCTTGGGCGGAAAGCTCTGATCGATCCGCCGGCCCACCATCATTTCAACCAGCCGGTCGTTGTCCACGTCGGCGACATCGCAGGTGCCGATGTACTCGCCGTCGCGCAGCACCGTGATCCGGTCGCAGATCTCGAAGATCTCCTCGAGGTGGTGAGAAATAAAGACGATGGCGACGCCGTTGCGGCGAAGTTCGCGGATCACCTTGAAAAGACGCTCAACCTCGTTCGGCGTGAGCGTCGCCGTGGGCTCGTCGAGCACGAGAATACGAGCGTCGAGCGAGAGCGCCTTGGCGATCTCGACGAACTGCTGCTCGGCGATCGACAATCTCGACACCGGGATCGTCAGCGGCAGCTCCACATCGAGCTGCTTCAGGATCGCTTGCGCGCGGTCGCGCATGGCCTTGCGATCCAGCATACCGAGACCGTTCGTCACCTCACGGGCGAGAAACATGTTCTCGACGGCCGTCAGGTAGGGAATAAGACTGAATTCCTGAAAGACGATGCCGATCCCCGCCCCGATGGCCTCGTCGTAACTGGTGAAGGAGCGCTCCTGGCCATCGATCCGAATCTCGCCGTCGCTGGCCTCGATGATGCCGCAGAGCACCTTCATCAGGGTCGACTTGCCAGCACCGTTCTCGCCAAGAAGGGCATGGACCTCACCGGCACGCACCTCAAGGTCGACCCCCTGCAGAACCTCGACCTTGCCGAACCGCTTTCGGATCCCGCGCATCTCCAGCATAGTGTGTCTCGACGATCTGAGGACAAGGACGCCACCCCCGCCCCGCCGGCGGGAGTGGCGCGAAAGCGGACACTTACCAGGAGAAGCCTTCGGCGTTGTCGGCGTCGACGACCATGACGTCGATCGGCACTTCCGCCGGCACCACGCGGGCGCCCCAGAGCTGGGCCAGGGCCATGCCGAGGCCGACCCGAACCTGATCACGCGGGAACTGCGCGGTGGTCTCGATAAACGGCGTGCCGGCGGCGATCGCCGCGACGGCCTCGGGAGCGCCGTCGACCGAGGTCAGCAGGATGTCACGGCCCGATCCCTGGATGGCGGCCAGCGCGCCCATGGCACCGCCATCGTTGACCGAGAAGATGCCCTTCAGGTTCGGGTGGGCCTGAATCATGTTCTCGACAACACCAAGCGCGACCGAGCGATCCTGACGGCCGTTCTGCACGTCAACCAGATCAATGCCCGAGAACTCGTCCAGGGCGGCCTTGCAGCCTTCGACACGCTGCAGGATGGGAACCACCGGGATACCGTCAAGAATGGCGACTTCGCCCTCGCCGCCCATCTTCTCGCCCAGGTACTTGCACGACAGGTAGCCGGCGTCGCGGTTCTTGGAGCCGACGAAGGTATCAACCGGGCCGTTGGCGTTGGCATCGACGGCAACGACGATGACACCGGCGTCCTTGGCCATCCTGACGGCGGCCTCGATGCCCGCGCTATCGGTGGGGTTCAACAGCAGGATGTCGATGTCTTGTTGCAGCATGTCCTCGACGTCGGAGATCTGCTTGGCCACGTCGTGACCGGCGTCCGTGATCACCAAGTCGGCACCCAGGCTCTCGGCGGCCTGTTGCAAGGCCTCCTGCATCGAGACGAAGTAAGGGTTGTTCATCTCCTGGAAGGTCATGCCGATTTTAAGGTTATCTTCGGCGAATGCCGTCGAGGTGGCGACGCACAGAGCAACGGCGGAGACCGTCTTCATCAAAGTCTTCACTGGTTCCCTCCAGTCCTTCAAGATCATTATGGTCTACTCTCACAGACAGGTCGGGCCTGCCGTGTGAGCATTCGGTCGCGTTCTTTTCGGGGTGGTTCGCCAGTCATTCGCACCAGATCATTGGCAGCGAAGGTGGCGCGGAACTGTGATGGAGACATTCCTTTCAACTTGAGAAAGTGACGGTTAAAATTCGACAGATTCGAGAACCCGACATCGAAGCAGATGTCGGCGACTCGAACCTCCGGCTCGGATAACAAAATCTGACACGCCAGATCAATGCGCAGTTGGTTCTTGTAGCGCACCAGCGTCATTCCTGTATGGCGCTTAAAGGAACGCGAGAAACTGCTGGGACTCTGGCCCGTAAGCTCGGCTAAGTCTGTCTCGCTCACCTGTTCTGTGAGGTTTTCGCGCAGATGGACGATGGCACGGTTGATACCGCTGTCGTCGGCCTTGCCCATATTGAGCTGGAAGTTGAGGCTGGCCAGGATCTGCGGTTCGGGCGCATGGATAAGGCGATCGACGATCTCGCAGAACAGCGCCATCCGTTTCACACCGCGCGCCTCGATCAGATCCCCCATGATCGGCTCGATGGCCCGTCCGGTCGCCTGGTCGAACAGCAGTCCGCGGCGGCTGCGCTCCAGCAGAGGACGGAACGCCCGCATCTCCGCGATCGTCTCCACGGCACCGTCGATAAAGGATTCGGGGAACTGGATGACCTGGGTCCGGCGCGGCTCGTTCGCGCCATAGGGGACATCGCTGATCCAGTTCTGAGGAAGGTTCGGCCCCGTCATCACCAATTGGCCGGGTCCGAAATGACCGATGTGGTCGCCGATATAGAACTTGCCGGTCGTCGCCACCACCAAATGGATCTCGTATTCCGGATGGTAGTGCCAGCGGACGGTACGAAATGGATAGCCGTGCTGCCAGGCGGCGAAGGATTCGCCTTTACGGATGTGCACAAGCTCCAGGTCTGGTTGCATGGCCGCCTCCCTTCCGCCATGGGGTCGCCCTTCTTCGTAAAGTAAACCCCCCAGCGTTGTTTGTTCTTATCACGGGGCGCAACGGAGCCTCCACGTCCGCGCGAGGCAAACTGTGATAGTTTTTTGACCGTCAAATGCGGAAAACCGCACAGGTTTGCTTGCGTGCGCGGCGGATGGAGCGGTATGGATCCGGGCGCACTTCCGCATCGGCCGTATTTCGGAGCGGACGCACCCCCGGGGATGCGGGATGGGTATGCCTGAGCTGCCTTCGGCACAGGACCGATGGCGCCGGACACAAAAAGGGAGGGGCACCGGTGATGCCTCTCCCTGCCAAGGCCCGCGTCCAGCGCGGTGGGACGCGCCGACGATGGCGCCGCCCGCTGCGCGCGACCCGCTACCGGCCGGACTGCCATGCACCCAGGGAACGATAGCTCTGACGGTAGGCGTCGTACGCCTCGGCGTACCGCGCGGCCAACGCCGGGTCCGGCACGATCGCACGATCCACCTTGGGTGGGGTGAAGGTCCCGGGCGAAACGTCGCCGGTTTCGCACGCCGCGGCCAGTTTCGCGGCGCCAAAGGCCGCGCCGAAATCCCCATCCTCCGGCTTCAGGAGCGTCAAGCCGGTCACGGCGGCCATGATACTGAGCCATTGGTCCGACCGGGCCCCGCCACCGACCGCATAGGCGGCCTCGATTCCGGTCCCGGCACGCTGGAGCGCCCGGACACAGTCCGCGAAGGCCATGGCGACCCCTTCCATCGCGGCCTGGACCAGATCGGGAAGCTGGGTGACACGCCGCAGCCCCAGAAGGGCGCCGGTCGCATCCGGATTGTTGTGTGGGGTCCGCTCCCCCGAAAGGTAGGGAAGAAAACCGATCCCGGAGGGCGCCTCGATCCTCTCCGGCAGCAGCCCGGCCAGATCCGCCGGACCGCGGCCCGTGATTTCGGACAGCCACGTCAGGCTGTCCGTCGCGGACAGGATCACCCCCATTTGGTGCCATGTCTCGGGAACGGCATGACAGAACGCGTGCACCGCCTCGTCGGTGTTCGGCGCGAACCTGTCGGTCACGGCGAACAGAACACCGGAGGTGCCGAGCGAGAGGAAGCCCGTCCCCGGCGAGATCACACCCATGCCGCAGGCCGTCGCGGCATTGTCGCCGCCGCCGCCGGCAACGGGCACCCGCCCGACGCCCCATTTTTCGGCGAGGTCACGCCGGAGCCGCCCCGAGACGTCCGATCCCTCGACCAGCGCCGGCATATGCGCGCGTGTCAAACCCGTCGCGGCCAGCAGGGCGTCGGACCAGCGCCGACCAGCGACATCAAGCCAGAGTGTCCCGGCGGCATCCGACATCTCGGCCACATGCTCTCCGGTCAGCCAGAGGCGGACGAAGTCCTTCGGCAGCAAGACCTTGGCGGTCTTCTCGAAGATCTCGGGCTCGTTTTCGGCAACCCACAGAAGCTTGGGGGCGGTGAAGCCGGCCATCACGAGATTACCGCCGATCCCACGGAAATCGGCGCGGGCGTCCAGCGTACGGCACTGCTGGCCGGAGCGCCCGTCGTTCCACAGGATGCAGGGCCGCAAGGGCGTGTCCGCATCGTCCAGCAGCGTCGCGCCGTGCATATGCCCCGACAGGCCAATGGCCTTCAGCCGGGACAGGGCCTCTCCCCGTGTCCGTGCCAAAGCGGCGATCGATGCTTCACAGGCGGCGATCCAGTCCCGAGGATCCTGTTCCGACCAGCCGGGATGCGGGCGCGAAACCGTGAGCGGCGACTGCGCCACGGCAACGGTTTCGAACGCCTCGTCCACCAGCATCGCCTTGACGCCCGAGGTTCCGATGTCCAGACCAAGATACATAGCCATCCTCCCTCGCCGCATCACGCCGTCGGCATGGTGATTTGAATCTTCACGTCGGTTCCACGCCCTTCGGCGGCTCGATTGAAGGCGGCAATGCTCTGGTCGAAGGGGAAGGTTTCCGTGATCAGCGGCTTGAGATCGACCTTGCCGGCGCCGATCAGGGCCAAGGCGCGGTCATAGATGTTGGCGTAGCGGAAGACGGTTTCGAGCCGCACTTCCTTCGCCTGAAGCGAGACGATATCCATCGGCACGGGCTCAACAGGCATGCCGACGAGGACCACGGTGCCACCAGGACGGACCTGCGATGGCAGATCGAGAACGGCGGGCGCGGCTCCTGAGCATTCGAAGACAACGTCGGCCCCCCATCCATCGGTCGCCTCGGCGATGGCCTGGACGGCAGGCTGTTCGGTGATGTTGATGACCTCGATCCCGTCATAGGCACCGATGATGTCCAGCTTGGGCTGGGCGAGGTCGGCGACGTAGACCGTGGCGCAGCCGCCGGCGAACGCGGCCAGGGCGGTCATCATGCCGATGGGACCCGCCCCGATCACCAGACCGACATCGCCGGGCCGGATGCCAGCGCGCAGCGCGGCCTGCATGCCAATGGCGAAGGGCTCGACCATGGCGCCCTCCGCGAAGGACACGGTCTCGGGCAGTTTGTACGTGAACGCAGCCGGGTGCACGACGTGCGGTGTCAGGCAGCCGTGCACCGGCGGCGTGGCCCAGAACCTCACATCAGGGTCGACGTTGTAGAGGCCCAGCTTGGACGCCCGCGAGGTGGGGTTTGGAATGCCGGGCTCCATGCAAACGCGATCACCCGGCGTCAGGCCGGTGACGGCCTCGCCCACCTCCACGACGACGCCGGTCGCCTCGTGGCCCAGGATCATCGGTTCCTTGACCACAAAGGGACCAATGTGGCCATGCGTATAATAGTGGACATCCGATCCACACACGCCGACCGCCCTGATCGCCACGCGCACATCCTCGGGACCCAGGTCCAACGCCAGCGGGACATCCCGCAAGGACAGTTTTCCTTTTTCCTCGAGAACAAGTGCTTTCACCATGGCTGCCTCCTGATCCTTCGGATGGTCGCGGTTCCCAACCGCCAGGTCGGGCGGTGGTCGCGGACCTGACGTGCGTAGCGGTGTCTGGAAGTAAGGAGGGAAAGGCACCGGCCGGATGCTGTAAACATGGCCCAAGCCGGCACGCTGGCTTATTTTCCTCATCCGGCTAAGAAAGTATCGGATGCAGATGGGCGGTGGTCGGAGTCCAGCAACCGCGTGGTCGTGCTCGGGTGTTTCCCAGGTCTCCAAGACGGTCCGGCGGGGTCCATACCGACTCAGGAACGGAGACCATCCGGACGCCGCGATGGAGACCTGCGACGCAACCTTGCCCCACAAACGTAGACACCGGGTTAGGCGGCGGGACCTGTCGCCTTGGCTGCTGGATGTTATGACATGCTATGGTATGGGATGATGCGCATGTTGATCGCCCATGCGAACCTAGCAGCGTGGGTATCGGCGGGCGACGGCGAAGACGTCTGACACCGACCGACAATAGAAGTAACTTCTTTCGTCAGTCGGCCGACGCGCCTCGGCACCGCTTCGCGGTGCCGTTTCAAGACATACTGGGGTCGGCGCCCCCAGTGCCGCGTCGCGGCACCGACGCCGATATGACACGATCGGCGCCCCGCACTGTGCCCACAAGGCTGTACTGACCGTCCAGCAATCCTCCGCCCAACTCTTCGGCAAAGAGAACTGCCGGTCAATCAGGGCGTGACCGTACCGGTTAGGGCAACGACACCGTCAAGGATTTCATCCTGGATGGCATCAGTCTCGGCACGAGCGGCCTGCCGTTAACGGACCTTATACCGCGTGCGCGCACAGTGGGAGCGCTCGGACCGCCGTCCTCGAAGGGGCCAGCTTGGCCTTGGCACCCTGAGGTTTGGCTTACGCTTTCGCTGCCCAAGGAGTCGCGACCATGGCGACCGAACTGACCGATCAGGACGACTTTCTGGCCCCTGTGGACAACACCGATACCATCATCCTGGGTCTGGATGGCGCCGACACCCTCTACGCCAATGGACAGGATACCCTGTACGGCAACGCCGGTGACGACGTGATGCTGGGGGACACCAACGACAACACCTTGATCGGTGGTCAAGGCAATGACAGCCTGGAGGCAGGCGGAGGCGCCAATCGCATCCTGGGCGACGTGGGCGCCGATACCATCACCGGTGGCCCCGGGACCGACACGCTCTATGGCAACAGGGGCGCTGACGTGGTCGATGGCGGGAGTGGCGACGACCTCGTCTTGGGCGGCCGAGGGACGGACAACATAGCCGGTGGCATCGGAAATGATACCGTCGCCGGCGACGTCGGCGACGACAGCGTGTATGGCAACGATGGTGCCGACGTCCTGTATGGCAATGTCGGAAGCGACCTGCTGGACGGCGGGTTCGGCGCCGACATCTTGTATGGCGGTCAGGACAACGACACCGTTTACGGCAACGGCGATGCCGACAGTGTGTTCGGAGACCTGGGCGACGATGTCCTGAACGGAAACGACGGCGCGGATCGGCTCTACGGTAACATCGGCGCCGATAGCTTGTACGGCGACGCGGGTGCCGACAGCCTGTTTGGCGGGCGCGACGGCGACGTGCTCGACGGCGGCGCGGGCGACGACCGTCTGCATGGCGACAATGAGGGGGATTCGCTGGCCGGCAACACCGGCAACGACGTTCTTTACGGCAACGTGGGCCGCGATACGCTGGCCGGCGACGCCGGGGCCGACTCCCTCTATGGAGGTCAGGACGGCGACTCCCTTGTCGGTGGTTCCGGCGGGGATCTGTTGTCTGGAGACCTCGGCGACGATACCCTGGCCGGCAACTCGGGCATCGACACCTTGACCGGTGGAGACGGCGCGGACCGTTTCATCATCGGCGCCGGTTCCGGCGGCAGCGACTCGGACGTGATCACCGATTTCGTCGCCAACACCGATGTTCTGGGGCTCGACAGTTCCTTGCTCACCGCCTTGGGATCCGGCGGCAGCCTGTCCGAGAGCAAGTTTGAGGCTGCAGCCGCCGCCACCAGCACCAGCACCCGGGTCCTGTTCAACACCGCGGACAGTACGGTGCTGTATGATGCCGACGGCTCGGGCAGCGTTGGCGCCGTCGTGATCGCCACGCTCGAGGACGTCAGCCAGATTGATCACACCGACTTCATCATTGTCTGATAGCGCGGGCACACAGCCCGACTGGCGGATCGACGACGCCCCTGTCGCGTATCCCGAGGCCCTGGCGACCATGGAGGCGCGGGTCGCCGCCATCCGCGCCGACACCGCGCCGGAGTTGGTGTGGCTGCTGGAGCATCCACCGCTGTATACGGCTGGCACCAGCGCCGACCCCGCCGATCTTCTGACGGCCGATCGATTCCCGGTGTACACCGCCGGGCGGGGCGGTCAGTACACCTACCATGGTCCGGGCCAGCGGGTGGGCTATGTGATGCTCGACCTGATTCCGCGCGGCAAGGACGTGCGCTGTCATGTGCATCTGCTCGAAGACTGGTTGATCCGCACCCTGGATGCCTTCGGAGTGCGCGCCGAGCGCCGCCCCGGCCGAGTGGGCCTTTGGGTCCCCCGGGGCGGTGGCCGCGAGGACAAGATCGCCGCCATCGGCGTGCGCGTGCGGCGCTGGGTGACCTTCCATGGCGTGGCGCTGAACGTGGATCCGGATCTTGAGCATTTCTCGGGCATCGTGCCCTGCGGCATCCGCGCGCACGGCGTCACCAGCCTGTGGGACCTGGGGCATGCCGTCTCCATGGCCGAGGTGGACATGGCGTTGCGGGAGAGCTTCGAGGCGGTTTTCGGGCGCGAGCGGTCCGGCGTGGCCCCGTGCGGCCCCGTGTGACCCGCGCCGGCCGTAGGCGGCCCAGACTCGCCTTGAGGCACCCACCTTTGGGTGTCCTTTTCCTGCGTCTCATCCGTGTCATTGCCGTTGACCCCTCGCTTCGCGCGCCCTATGAACGGGGCGGGCCACGATCCCCCAACGGATCGCGACCCTTCTGCGAGGAAGGGAGATTCCATGACAGAGATGCAGAAACCGGCCACCCGGCCGGCCAACCCTAATTTTTCCTCCGGCCCCTGCGCCAAGCGCCCCGGCTGGGTCGCCGCCAGCTTGGGCGATGCCCTGGTGGGCCGCTCCCACCGCTCCAAGCCCGGCAAGGCGCGCATCGCCCAGGTGCTGGACAAGAGCCGCGCGCTGCTCGGCCTTCCCGACGACTATCGTATCGGCATCGTGCCAGCCTCCGACACCGGCGCCGTGGAAATGGCGCTCTGGTCGCTGCTGGGCGCGCGCGGCGTCGACCTGCTGTCCTGGGAGAGCTTCGGCGCGGGCTGGGTGACCGACGTGGTCAAGCAGCTCAAGCTTGACGACACCCGCACCCTCACGGCCGATTATGGCGTGTTGCCGGATCTGACCCAGGTGGACTTCGGCCGCGACGTGGTGTTCACCTGGAACGGCACCACCTCGGGCGTCTGCGTTCCCAATGGGGACTGGATCCCCGCCGACCGCGCCGGCCTGACCATCTGCGACGCCACCTCGGCGGCCTTCGCTATGGCCCTGCCCTGGGACAAGCTGGATGTCACCACCTATTCCTGGCAGAAGGTGCTGGGCGGCGAGGCGCAGCACGGCATCCTGATCCTGTCGCCGCGCGCGGTGGAACGCCTGGAATCCCACAGCCCGGCCTGGCCGCTGCCCAAGCTGTTCCGCATGACCAAGGGCGGCAAGCTCATCGAGGGCATCTTCAAGGGTGAGACCATCAACACCCCCTCCATGTTGGTGATCGAGGACGCGCTCGACAGCCTGACCTGGGCCGAAGGCGTCGGCGGCCTGCCCGGCCTGATGGCCCGCACCAGGGCCAACCTGGACACGGTCGCCGACTGGGTGGCCAAGACCGACTGGGTGGATTTCCTGGCCGCCGACCCGGCGACCCGCTCGTCCACCTCCATCTGCCTGACGGTCGTGGCCGACTGGTTCACGGCCCTGTCCGCCGAGGCGCAGGCCAAGGCCGCCAAGCGCATGGTCGCCCTGCTGGACGCCGAGGGCGTGGCCTATGACATTGGCGCCTACCGCGACGCGCCGCCGGGCCTGCGTCTGTGGGGCGGGGCGACGGTGGAGCAGACCGACATGGCCGCGCTGCTGCCTTGGCTGGACTGGGCCGAGGCGACAGTGCGAACCGAGATGGTTGCAGCGTAACATCAACGGCATGAGACAGTGACCGGCCGCACCGACCCGTGGGGTGCGCTTGCGCCGAACGCTTAGCGCACCCTGCGGACGACGGGCATCGGGCATCGGGCAGTGTCTCGCTCGACAGGAAAGGACATCGCCATGCCCAAGGTGCTGGTGAGCGACAAACTCAGCCCCACCGCCGTCGACATCTTCCGCGAGCGCGGTGTCGAGGTGGACGTGAAGACCGGGCTGACCGCCGAGGAGCTGACCGCCATCATCGGCGACTACGATGGCCTGGCCATCCGCTCGGCCACCAAGGTGACCAAGGCCGTGCTGGCCGCCGCCACCAATCTCAAGGTGGTGGGTCGCGCCGGCATCGGCGTCGACAATGTCGACGTTCCCGCCGCCACCCAGGCCGGCGTGGTGGTCATGAACACGCCCTTCGGCAACGCCATCACCACGGCCGAGCATGCCATCGCCATGATGTTCGCCCTGGCCCGCCAGATCCCGCAGGCCAACGCCTCCACCCACGCCAGCAAGTGGGAAAAGAGCAAGTTCATGGGCGTGGAACTGCACGGCAAGGTGCTGGGCATCATCGGCTGCGGCAACATCGGCTCCATCGTCGCCGAGCGCGCCCTCGGCCTGCGCATGCGGGTGATCGCCTTCGACCCGTTCCTGTCACCGGAGCGGGCCACCGACCTGGGCGTGGAGAAGGTGGACCTGGACGACCTGATCCGCCGCGCCGACATCATCACCTTGCACACGCCGCTGACCGACAAAACCCGGGGCATCATCGGCGCCGATGCCATCGCCCGCATGAAGAAGGGCGTGCGCATCGTCAACTGCGCGCGCGGTGGCCTGGTGGACGAAGCGGCCTTGAAAGCGGCC
>Ga0126339_10000367_pt1 | contig 23791 bp, 18 predicted proteins | sample OrbTmetagenome_2_FD_92532 | JGI IMG/M metagenome (GOLD analysis project Ga0126339, IMG submission 92532) | Coral microbial communities from Petempiche,Puerto Morelos, Mexico - Orbicella T R C metagenome | ecosystem: Host-associated > Invertebrates > Cnidaria > Coral | place: Petempiche,Puerto...
GTTTTAACAGCTTCTGGCGGAAAAAACATCACACGTTGCGTGACTCGGAATTTGGCCGAGCGGAGGTCTGCGTCTGGTCACCGACAAAAAAAAAAATAATAAACCACGGGTAAACCTAGAACCACGCTCGGCCCATGGCCGCGCGGTTAATCAACACTTTCCACTTTTGAAACAACAAACGAAACATACACAGGCTTTTTAATCTCCCAAGAAAATGTTACAAATTAATCCCAACTTTGACAAGTTGCAATGGTAAAGTAAGTGTCAATGTAACCACTGGTATATGTATTGTGCATGGAGAAGTACAAACCTTAGGGGGCAAGGGTGGGGGCTCATCATCTGTCTCAGTGAGAACTTTCATTGTTCCGCTGTCATCATCACTAAAATAATGAACATTCAGGGAACAGTCATCTTGTTTTCAATACAAATGAAACTTAGGAAAAAAAGAAAACTGCATTGAATTCATAATTCATATTTACTTGTTCATACTGATGTCTCCATTATGTACTTCTTGTGGTCCATTTTCTGTCTGTTGACAAAGACAATTAATTAAATAAATAATGAATATCAGTAGTTATCAACACAAATATGATAAAAATGTTTGGGCTGAAGAATTGAAAAAAGACACTTGTACGGGGTCATACTATCCCCTGATTTGAGCTCCACTTGGATACCAAAGGGGCAAGCATTACAATAGGGGACTTCAGATCTGAGTATAAGTTCGAGGTCTTGTACAAAAATGCCTTTCACAGTTCTAGTTTGCAGGCACCACATTATGATGTCACATACCCAACTCACCCCACGAGCTACTCTCTCTACCTAAAACCAACATGAAGAGTGAGGGCTCTGGTTGTGTCACTGGTTTGAAATTTGAAAATTGCACTCGTACTTAATCTTGTACTTGTAGTTCTAAAACTAAGGAGGTGCCTGTATTACCTGATGCTGCGGTCTTGTTTCCCTGCTCACCATTGGCTCTACTTGCACTCCATCCACTATAAAACAAACAACATCATGAGATATGCAAAACATTTACTGTACACAAGTCAGAAAAATGGAATCATCTATCTCTAATTCTAAATTTAAAGAGGCTAAATGGCTAAATCTTAATGTGTGGTTACTGCTGCAGACAAAAACATATGATTACGACTGTAAACATACAGCTTTAGGAACAGTAATATTGTAGTAATGTGGTGGTCACATCTCGTTAAAATAGGAATTTTATGAAATTATTAAAAACTCTACACAATAAGATAAATCTTAAAACAAAGAGCTGCACCACAAAGAACTGCTTTAGCTACATCAAAATACATACATACAAAAATATCTTTTATTAAAAGTGTCTGGTCAGTCTAGTGCCAATAGCACTAATTGGGGATACAGATAATACAATATATTGCATTCTTCTATTTATTGTATTATTGTATTCTCCTATTTAAATTTAAATATCTCACAGTCCTACTTACATTTTCCTTCAGAACCTGATATACTGCGTCTCTCTTGAATTTTATTATCAGGAACTTTTCTGGATCGTATTCTTGTTAAGACCTGAACATTCTGCAACAAAATTAGAGCATCTGTTGAACATTCCTGTTCAATTAAATACTGTACAAATATTTTACCAACCATTAAATTATGTTATATTTATGCCATAGGGTAGCCTGCATACATTTAGCAGGCATTTCAAAGCACCTCATGGCAACGAAACCGCAAGTGAGTGCAAATAAAATAAGGAGCAGGGGGACGTCTGCTATGCGGGCTAGCCATAGGGCTTCCAAGGTAGCTTCTCATCTGATGGGAGGGGCATTACTTCTAGAGATTTCATGTTAAGGAGGCTGGCAATAAGCTTTGGCATTGGCTTTGGCAAGTCAGGTCAAATGCAGTCTTCATCTTCTTTGTCTCATGGTTCTTTGTACTGTTATTCATAATGATAATGTACAGCACTTGACTCAATTTTGCATACAATATTGACCTCACTTTACCTCGTCAACAGGGGCTGTATCATCGTCATCATCATCATCTGGTTCTCCAACACGGCCTTTCTTATCTGACTTTCTCTTGAATAAGTCTAACAAATCCTGTATCACTGCGCGGGTGTAACCATGGCAACAAAAAGGATGCTGCAGTAGAAGAGATATAGACATTGTTAAAGTAAGGCTACATGTTACATTGTGTAGTTTCATCACCTGTGGTTAAAAAAAAATTGCAAATGGTAACTAGAGTAAGCACCAATGACTCCATATTTTCAATTTCAATACTTAATTTCACATATGAAATAATAGCTTTGACACCTAATGAGTAACCTGTTCAATTTATTTCCTTTTTTAGAGCACCTTATTTTTTGCGTGCTTTGTTGCTCTTATTTGGACATACAAAATTGGATGAAAATATTGGATGGGGGTGGTTTTAACACTTTTAGAGGTAGACTGAAAAGGCTTTTTTAGCATAAATTGAGATCTTTTAGCTTTTAATTGTATTTCTAATTGTATTTTATATCATGCCATAGAAAATACAGCCAATCAAAATACAGGAAAGCCATTGCATATTCGACAGTATTACACCAAACCTTCCTATCATGCATTGTGTGTATGTTACATTGATTGGGTTGGCACATTATAAAATAGCCATACAACAATCTCTTGTGGCATACCATGGAATATCCCACCTGTTACTTGTATTTTCTTGGTGTACATGTACACACTCTCCTAAAAGCTTGTCTGTATACCAAGAAGATACAAGTGCCTCGTGGGATCTTCCAGGTATACCACTCGAAAGTGTTGCATAACCAGTGCACACAAATGATTTATACACTGCACAGAAGACAATGCTCTTGCCAATAATCTGATACAATAATAAAACTAACTGTTAACATTTTGTCAGCTGGGGGACGCTTCTTTGGATTTTTCTGCAGAACTGATTTGATAAAGCTGTGAAGTTCTGGTGACCTGTAAATTGGAATGAAGTTTCATCACAATCAACATGTACTAAAGAAACAGTCTAAGCATCACAGGTAGCCTGCGAGCAGGCTCACGTGGGAGCACAAGCGTTGGAGCACGAAATTGAGCGGCGAAGCCGTGAGACGAGAAAGTGAGCCTGCACTGATCTCTACAAATTTTTTATTTCCACCCCAGAAACCGCAGAAAAGAATAAGTCAATTAATTTTCACTGGAAGTATGAACTTTGGCAGCTCAGATTTCTTGGGAAAATTGTAAAATCGTTTTCATAACAACATGTAAGTGCGATATCCGCTGTTGATAAAGTTTTGCTAAAGAAAAACTGTCAAAGTTTATGTCTACTAAGGATACACATTTGACTCCAAGTAATCTTGCTTTGGCAATCTGGTCTTTGACGATGCTGGTAAACAGGCAAACGCCTTTGTGTTGTTTCGATCACGTATGTTTGTAATATTTAACTCTTCCCATATGTAGTTGGCAACACGGCAAGTACGTCTTGATTCATTAACATACTTTCAACTGCTATTTCCTGCCCCTCTTTAGTTTGAAATTTAACCAGAAATAGACAGGAACTTTGTTAAAACATCAGTCATACATGCACTCAACTCTTCCTCTGACTCCAAATGTGGACAACTTGTTTTTTATTGTGTGGTAAATTACTGACTCCATGGTGATTTAATCTCTCCTCATCAAACATAATAGATTGACAGTTTTCTCGCCTTTCCCGCTTTTTGACCAATGGTATTTCACTTCGCTCAGACAAAGCAGAAATAAAAAAATTACAGAGATCAGGGCAGGCTCACTTTCTTGGGGTCTCTTCACCAGACTCCTTCCCACCGGATCGCTTTGTTCTTTGCTGCTCCCGCGTGTAACACAAAGGTGAGCCTGCTCGCAGGCTACATCATATGGTGAAAGGCAAAAGACTTGTCTCTGTATTGTTACTTCTCCTTGGGGCTTAAAAGAAAAACTTTAATTCCAGCTTGCCCTTTTGGACAATCAGCTCTCAAATTTTGCTTGGGCTGGGCAAGTCTTAGTTTACTTCAATCTTTTATTTTGCTGGCAGACAACTTGCCTGGACCCTTGACCATCAGGCAAGTGAGCAAAAAAAGTTATTTGCCCGGCAGGAAAAGCACTTTTTTCGAGCCCTGCTCCTGGATTAAAGAGTAGTAAATCACAGACAATCTCCTTTCATTTCTGAGAGGCTATTCATAACAGTTGGCTGAACTCATTCACACTCTTAAGTAGAGACCCACTGTGAGGGTTTAATACTTGTAGTGGTAAGTTGGAGCCTGCTGTTTGCCAAATCCTCTTTGCTTCTTGTAATGATTATGAACAATACTTACCATTTATCCTTTTCTTTCAATGTGGGTGGAACAAAACTTCTTTTTCCTATATTGTACAATGCCCTGTCACAAACAAAATGAAGAAAACATTGATCAACACCATTTAAAATGATAAAATAAAAACAATTGACAGACCTAAAGGCTTAACAGTGCACTTCAGCTGTTTTGAATGTATGTGTTTGTGAAAAGTTCATCAAATGCCAAAGTTGATGTGGTTACCTCATAGGATGCAAATCAAACATGGGAGGTTGTAGTTCTGCCAGTTCGATAGCTGTAATCCCGACGGCCCAGATATCACACTAGAAAAACAACAGCAACAGCATGAGTCAGCAGTTACTTGTGTTTTTAATCTGTACCTCCACAGTGGGATTCTTTCTGCAGTTAAAACTTGTCAAAAGTCAAATTTAATATTAAAGTTTAATAATACAAACCTTTAAGTCATATCCACCTAATCTCTCTACTGCTGCCATTTCTGGTGCCATCCTTTGAATGACAGAGAATTGAGAATGGAATTTAAACGCATTCATATTATCCATATAATGTAGAGACATGTACAAATATATAAAAAGTGCAACTTTGATCCACCATACAATGTACCTCAGCTGTAATACGGGAAGAAAAAAAATACTGATAATAATGAGAAGATGATTTTCTCTGTTAGTGACACTGTAGGCATAATCGGAAAAATATCCAGAAATGAATTCTGTCAGTACTTCAGTATACTGTATAATATAGACACAAGTGTTTTAATGGAAAATATACTACTTGTAAAAAATGCATACAAGATTACCACCAGGTTCCCAGTGGTGTATTTTCCATATCCTCGCTGGTGAGGATATTGATGACGTCATTTCTCGCTTTTTCACATTTGTCTGTGCAAATGGTCAGTTTGTCCATATAATTAAAAGAAAATTACACGGTGGCTTGAAGATATGAATTATTTATTTTCTTGTGTTGAAAACAATATTTTACTCACTTGGGGTACTTGTTCGTAAAAATACAAAATTCATATCTTCACGCCAGTTTGCAATATCCTTTATTAAAAACTGGATCATTGGATAATGTAATTTGAGAGATTTCATTGGCTTAGCCATCATGGATTATGAGTGACTATACCATGCTCTACAAATATGGCTTGTTGGCTATCTACCAAACTCAGTGATTATGAGAAAGATGACAGCCAACACGTGTCATTGACTACCTACCATCTCATATCCAACACATGCTCATGGAATAATTGTTAATTATAAATATAAATCTTTAATCCACAACTCACCAATAAGGGGTTCCTATAAACGATTTTCTTTTTGTCATGGTCTCTGATATTCTTGCAGCAATGCCAAAATCAGCTGTTGGAGGTAAAAAAAAAGTTACATTTTAAGATGTTTCAACCAAATATCACAACATGCGAGTAGCAGTGGCCATGTTTTGAGGGTCTCAAGTTCTTTACAACCTAGTGCTCTGGTTAATTATATATTACAGTTAGATGAAGTCTGCATATGAGCCACATGGCCCATCAGACTGGCACTTATCTCTGGTTTCAGTAGCATGAAGCGACTAGAAGTATTTCTTCTCTCCTCCCCAACTCCCCTCCCCTGGATGAGATGGTAGTCCTTCACAGGGACAAATTACAGTACCACTAGAATATTACTTACCAAGCTTAATGCTTCCTTGGGATGTCAAAAGGATATTTGCACCCTGAGGAAAACATTTTATAACATAGCATTAAAACACCATGATCATATTTCCTTGAATCAATTTCAGAAGCATAAGTTACATGTGGGATGTTAAATATTGCACACAACATTTCAAATCCAACTCAAAAACTCAGCAATAATTCATAAAGGAAATACAAAAGAAATGAATGTTTAACAAGTTTCTTTAAATTTGATAAGGACATGGCTAAATTTTACAGCCGATTTTCTCCAGAAAAAAAAAAAAAACCCAAGGGTTATTCTACAGATGAGGCGATCTACCGCAAACGTTTTTGAAGCTGTTCAAAAAACTTACAGGATGTGTTTTATCTGGTTTAAAACACTCGGCTGCACCTTGCGTTTTAAATCCAACAAAACACTCCTACTCCTCTTTTAAACATTACTTTAAGCTAATAGACTTTTCCCGTGTTCCAACAAACAATGGTGCCGTGTCGAGATCAGGGTGGACAAAAATACAGCAAATATATGAAAATGTCCACCCCAATTTCGCTCTCACTGGAACTATCGTTCAAACACACTGAAGTGGAATGCGGGAAAGGTCTATTGACAACAACAGAGCAAGTTAGAACATTTTAAGCTTAAAAACTTTCACATAGTCTTCTGTGTCATTGATCTCTACAAGATGCAGTAAGGTATAACAGTATCATTTGGTTTGTTCATTATATAGCTTGTCATAAATCTTTGGAATTCTAACACTACCTTGATATCTCTGTGCATTAAGTTTTTGTCATGTAGATATGCAAGACCCTATGATACAAAGAAAATGTCAAGAATGCTTTACCAGTAAAGATCATTATATAGATGAGAGTTCACTTTATTCAATAGCCCATGGAATAAGTATGTGTAAAGGTTCAAATCTAAGATTGATATTGGCTTTAGTCTGGCATTGCGAGTATGATGATTAGATATTGCAGCTAATGTAGATTTTAACAGTCTATCACTACCATAACATCAACAACAGCATCAACAACTTCAATGCTTTTAACACTTTTAACCTAAAAAGCTTTACTATTTGGTTGATAATCATTATATCTATTCTCCATTATGATATACATGACTGTATATATGCTATTACACGGTGACAAGAAGGTATGAATTTTATGTTGGAATGGCAAGAACAATACAACCGCAGTTCATATATGAATTATTTCATATAAACTTCACATCATTTCACTCCTCACGGGAAGATATGAACTCAATTAAGTGGCCTCGCTCCCAATGTGTGGCTTCATAGCTCATTAATTTTGGTATAGCATCGCACTGGTATCGCGGAGGTCACGGGTTCGAATCCCGTTGAAGCCCTGATTTTTTTTTCAGGCTTCTTCTTTCCAATTGCTTAAATTGGAAAATTTACTGCGATGATCATTCTTCACTTCCGAGTCAGATATTGTTGTCTTTGATATCTTTGAGCCAATGTGTAATGTTCTTTTTATTATATGGAGACCAAATATCTGAAATTGCCGTTTTATTGCATTTTTAATTAATCGAGGTTTCTTTTCTAGGAAACCTTCTACTTGTACAATGTTTTCTTTTTTGTGTTCTCTTTCTCAATTTTTTCGGAAAACTCATTCACAACTTTGAAGAATGGTGCACCTTAGACAAAACTATTATTAGATACACACCTTCAGTGTCTCAACACAAATAAAAGAAATTTGAGGCTCAGAACAAGGGCCAGTAACTGTATAAAGAAACAATAGTTTAATTACATGTCAACGGGCACAAAAGAAGCAGGGTACTTTTTCCATGGGAGTTTTCCAGGAGCTAGGGAAGGACATATTATATAAATAGATACAAAAATTATAAATATCACAATTGGCCATCACTCCTCCTCAATATTGAAACAAATATTTGAAATAAACATAACATGTACTTAAAAATGCTGACTGGCAGAAAGCAGACTGTTGGCTATTTACAAAGGCAACTAAGGTGCTGAATCCAAAATCACTAAGATCAAATCCATCTAGTGGCAAGTGGGATGGCTTAAACCTACATGTAGGACCTCCGAATTACAAGACAGGCATCCAACACCACAAGGCCATGCTGTCTCCTTAAATTTATATAATTTTTTTATAACTAACCACAATAAATGTCCTGAGCTGATCCTGCTCCACAGAACTCCATGGCAATCCATAGCTTATCCCTCCTAAAACAGCAACACAATTAACAACCCAGTATTTATGAACGAAGCAGTTAAAAGGGTTTGCAATGGTCACCTACAAATTGTGGAGGTTTAAAACCCCAGTCAACAGAAGTATATGGCTAACGTGTTTACATCCTTTTTGCCACCCAATTCAGATCATGCAATGATTTATTTGGGAGGTTACGATTGTTCTGTTCATACATACTCCCTTGTAATCAGTTGCACGAGGCAAATTGCACAATAAATTGTATCTTCCCAAATGAATCATCACATAGTGTAAATTGGGTGGTAACAAGGATGCAAACACATTAGCTGAATCAGTCTATTTTGCACCATCCAAGTTCACACCCAGAGTTTCAAGTCTGCACCAAAATGCTAACCAAGCTCACCCCAGCATTCCTGGATATTCACACATAAAGAACGAGAAATAGTCAGTTACAACAAAGCGGCTGTCTGGTAAACTCTGATTTTCTTAAACTTATGGCTTGCATCAAGACTTACTAAGACAGCGTAGGGAGAGACCATTGTTGACCTGTCAAAAAAGAGGTGCAGTACTAACTCGGACGGTGCAAACTTGTTTAGGTGTGAAACCTGTTACTTCAGCAACATGTAACGCACCTGATATAGCTGCCTATGTACTGAATGATGTTTGGATGCTGACAATTCTGCATCATGGCAATTTCTTGCTGAATCAGTTCAAAATCATCTCCTAAAGCAAAACAACAAATAAAAGTAACAGAAATGTCAGTAATAATTGATATTATCATATGACCTGTACAGCCCTGCATGCTGTTTCCTTGAAAAACCACAAGAAAAAAGGTCCTATGTGAGGGTCCCATGCGTCAAAGTGATAGGGCTGGAAAAACCCACATGACCCTACTAGAAGTGAAGCAAATGCTGCCATGCCTGCATCCTTGTTGTAGAAAAAAGCAACAACAACAAAATCAGGTCATGTCATAACATGCTTATCGACTGAGTGAGGTTGGGCCGACCTGAAAACATTTGGCTCTTGGTCAGGATACATAGAACTGGCTGCACTCACTCTCTGCATGATGTCCTGACTTCAAACCAAGTATTTTTCTGTCTGCCTTTCAATCAATAAGTACATAAAATTTGATTGCCTGAAATCTTTTGCTACTCTGATTACTTTTTTATTATAAAACCAGACTGAATTCAATCTCTGGATTGAGTTCGATTGAATTTTTTTTTACTGCATGCAATTAAAACTTGGTTCCATTTTCAGTTTCTGTTTGCATGACTATCCAAGGAAAAAGCTTGACTAACACCATTGTTCACGAGAGGAAATTTATACCAGCTTGATCATAACGTTATATTGCCCTATATTAAAAATACATTTAATTTTGAGTGCAACTCATTAACATTTCAACTATTTATTTGTCCCTATTTCAATTCTGTCTAAAGTTCCAAAGCTGCCTGATCTGATGTGCATAGTAAATATTTCAAGGTTTGCTCTGCTTGAATTGAGACAGGATTAAGAATTTAAAAAAAAAACAATTTTTAATTACCCTATATCATATATCTTAGGTACTGTAGAGTTATCAAAAGTAACATTTTGCTGTTTGCTATTTGCGAATGAGAGGGAATATTGACCATACTGGCGGAGTGGGTCAGATAATTTACATAAAATACGTCAACAAGTTGAAGAATTACGGACTAAAAAAAGCAACAGAGAACAAATCCATTTAAGAATATTTGAAACAACTAAACACGAAACGGAACGGAACAAACTCAGATGAACGTCGACAACAAATAATACCATGTTTGGAGTTGATGCAAAGAACATCAAATGGACAACTGTTGACATGACACAATTTAAGATCGATCACACACACAATTGAAAGATCTTAAAATGAAAGGAAATGATTTCTTGAGTTATATTGCTTATTGGCATATTGCTTTGAATTCAACAGAGTGTTGTGCAGTGTAGAATAACCACTAAAACTTAACAAGCGGTAGACATAATCAGTCACTTGCCTGGTTCAACTTTGACAACTTTTACAGCAGCAAGTTCCCCAGTCGAAATAACCCTAGCCTGAAAATGGCGGTTTAATTTCGGTCAGTAACATTTCAAGATCAAATAAAGCAAGGCTGGAATATTGAAGATTAAGCAAAGCAGACGCTATGCGGGAAATAAATCTGATATAAAGGACAAACCTTGAAAACGTCACCATACGTTCCTCCTCCAACTTTTTCGATCAAATCAAAAACCTTCTCCGGGTTTCCCCGCTGGATGTTCGCTCGTAGCGGTACGCTCATGTTGAACTCGCTTTGTCTAGTTTTTCGCCAAGTTCACTGAAAACATCACGGCCGCTAGTACATTGATTCACCAAGGACAGTCAACTCGGCTATACCATTGCCGTGTCTACGGAAAACCTGAATTTGGCGGAAGGATACTTGTGACTCACGGTGGTCATATCCGCTTGACATACCCACGGCATTCCTGCACTCGGCACATCACGAGTAAGGGACCGAATAATTATCGGCTGGAAAAGTTGTCACGAGATATTCCGATGATATTACGAATAATAACGACTGATAATATTGATCGCACGATAACAAATCGACTTATCTTGTGACGCGTAGAAACAGGCTTGGCCACTTAGCTGTCGAAATTTTCGTTTATGCTTGTACCTTCAGCTTTCTAAATGTGTTTTGCAAGCAAAAGTGATATAATTTACCGGAGATTCATCTTATCTTCATTTTTCTCGAAAGGATGGGGCGATATAAAGGTCTATGAACGCCTGTTGGAAGCTCGAAAGACTGTCACGGATAGAACAAAATGTAGAAATCTTATTCCTTCGCATTGTCCTGTCGAACTAAAGAAATCATGGAAAACGGAGTCTTGTTACATCGCAGAAGGACAATTTACGTCCCCTTTAGCCCAACACTTCCCGGGCCTGTTACCTAAAGAAAGCGAAAAAGCTCACTTTCAGGTCATCGTGCCAAAAAAATGGCCGCAAACTGGACGAAAACCGGCTTGCCTCCATCTTGCGGGCACGGGAGATCATCATTTTTGGCGAAGGAGAAATCTAATGGCAAAACCTTTGGCGAAGGAACACGGCATTGCATCGGTACTATTAGAAAATCCCTTCTATGGCGTGAGAAAGCCTAAGAACCAACTTCGTTCCAGCCTTCTACATGTGGTAGACTTATTTGTTATGGGTGCTGCGCTCATTTTAGAATCAGTTGTCTTGTTAAACTGGTGTGAACGCCAAGGGTATGGCCCCTTGGGAATCACAGGGATCTCAATGGGTGGACACATGGCTTCTCTTGCATGTACTGCTTGGCCGAAACCACTGGCTATTGTGCCTTGTTTATCATGGAGTACAGCATCCTGTGTCTTTACAGAGGTAGCTTGCTAATTAATATATTAGTAATTTAATACTGGACGGGGTTGAGCGCTAGCAGAGTGTCATGATGTGCTAGTGGCAAGCGATGAGTATATCAACTGATGATGCTGACGATACTGCAAATCACTGGCAAATCAGAACATTTAGAATAGCTAAGTTCAATGATTGTTTTATCATTAATGATCTTTTGTTCAAAATGAAGTGGGATGCAAGTGCTGCCTTTACTTTGTTACATTGTCAGGGAAAGTACTGCTCAGGTGCAGAATGTTATTTGCTTTATTATAGTACACAATGATGCACATGGACACGCACTTTGAAGAGATATAAAATTAAAAAAAATTGAAATCCAGGCGATTGCTTATTTTTTGGTAGCCTGTTCCAGGCTCTCGGTCAATGGGGACAATCAAAAATGCGGCCGGGCGACGAGCAACAAACGGAGTCTGGTAGAGAAAGAGGGGCGGTTGGTCCTTCCCACGCCCTCTCCTTTTTTTACCAAACCCTGCTCATCCTGCGCCCGCTTTTTCGATCATCCCCACTGACCGAGAGTGTGGGACAGGCTAATTGTGTGGTTCCAGAAAATATCTCCACCAAGGATGGTTATTGGCTTGTACTCACTTCCCCTGGAATTTCCAGTTTAGCTTCATACTTTCCCTTTAAGATTTGGCTATTGAGACCCGCCCAATCCTCAGAATTTTCAATGGCCATCCTTGGTGTGGGTACAGATATTTTCCAGTCCTGCACATTTTACTTTCTTAACGCTGAAATGAAGTTGTTCAAAGTAGACCTCCACCTATTCAAAGTCAAATTTGCTTAGAAACAATTTTCCCACCAAAATGCCAAAAATCTGCAAAAATTTGTGTGAAAAATGTACATGTACTTTGTTCACATTCCTTTGTATCTGGAAGATTTGGAGACCCATACACAGAACAGGAGATTCAGCCTGTATTGAGGAGAATCTCAGATAATCTGGGAGGGTTGGTAAAGACTCTTTTGTGATACACATTGTATCACCTGCACAAAACAAATGGTAACAATTTGGTGCACTCTTTTGAGCTCATGTGCTTGTACAACTCAATATTGTGAAATACTGTTTATTAATTATTAATTAATTTTTAATTAATTAATTTATTAATTACTGAACTTTGGGAAGTACAATAATTACTTCTTGTTACTTGTTTTCTAGAACCATGATTGCTGAATTCCAGCACTTACAAACTTGTTTGCAACAGATTAAATCAAGGAATAATTGCCGACTGGATAAATGATGGGATTTCTATCTTCTTTTCAGGGTGTGATGAGCAAGGCTTGTTGTTGGAATACTTTAGAGCAGCAACTTTCAAATGAAGACTACAGGAACAATTTAATGGATTATATTCCCATCAGTGGAGCTATACTTACCAAATTTAATGATGATAGTCTGGGAAGAAATTTTGTGAGAGATTATTCTGATTTGGAATCGTTACTGGAAAAAGAAAAAAGAAATTTAGACAAGAGTGGATTCCGAACACTTTACCTCCAACAAGAAGATATCTACAATGGCTTAAAGTCTTCTTTTTTTGAAAACTTACCCTCAGTTCTAAAAACTATCAAAACCAGAAAAGACTTTTCAGCAAAATCAGAAACGGTAGATTTCATGAACTTTGTCATGGATGAAGCAACGCATCTTAAAAACTTTCCACCACCAGTAGATACCAGCTTGGTGCGGTTTCTGGTAGCAAAGCATGATGCGTATGTCCCACGAGACAATGTGATGAGCCCATGTGACATTTGGCCTGGTTGCACAGTGGAATATATTAACAGTGGTCATGTTGCGGCATCATTAAACCACCAGGATGTATTTAGGAGGGTAATCAGTGATACTCTTGGACAACTTTCATGATAAGCTTACAGCTTTCATAGGTGACATCAATCTCAACTGATATTTTGGATTGAAGTCGTATGAGTGTCTTGTAGGCAGGTCTTTTGTGTAGCTTCATAAAATCTTTGCTCTGAATCAAATTCTTCATAATTCAAAGTGAACGCTTACCCTCAGCTTGTTTGAATGTACTATTATGGTATGATGTTCTGCTCAGTGTAGCAATATGTTTACATAAGAGATCTGTTATATTATACTTTGCACAGTGGTTTATGCATGGGTGTAATATATTCAGAACACAAGACAGTATGTTTTACTCTATTTCCTAACAAAGTGAGAAGGTTTAAAAATAAGATTTACATGTTGCTATTGATAAGAGTGTTTTGGTGGAATTTGAGTAGTTTTGCAATTAGATGAATCGCATTCTTATAAGTGTGATTGTTCTCAATACAATGTAGGTCTATAATTGGTTTTAATTTTGTTGATCTCTGTGACTTTGGTATTGATTTCTTTTTCTATTTTGTTCAAATACTTATAGGGCTGTAAAGATATTGTTTATATTGTTTATATTTTGAATTTTTGTACATGCAGTACGTAAATCTGACATGTGATTGACTAAGTTGCATGTAGTGATAGACAATCAATAGTAGCATGTATGTGAATCAATCAACTGTTTAAAGTGTGGCTCATGATTTTGTTTAAGTTCAAAATAAAATTACAGTGTTTTGTGACCTAAATATTGCTATTACCATTTATGGGCTGGTAAAGTTTGAATGTGAGGCATTGACCACTGTAAAAGGGCATTAATTGAGCCATTTGTATTTTTAAATAACACATTTAATTGCCCTTTCACCTAATTTATACATGGCTATCATTCCACAGATTCATAGAGATAACACAGGGAAGCTCTGGAACTGACACTGCTATTTTTTTTTTTTTTTACTGTTTAGTGACAATTTTATGGTTACAGTTTGCATATTAGGAACTGAATAGGACTGTTTTTGGTGGTTTAAAACATTAGCATCTTGATCCCGGACACTCAATCAATAACTCATTGAACACAAGAGTGAGCAGCAGAGCAATTTGTGTTTTTTTTTTGTGTTGTGTGTGTGTTTATTATCATTCAACCATGGAGTTGTCAAGCTAGGGCTTATTGAAGCAAGGCAACATTATTAATTAAAATGTGTCACGATGACATTGTAAGTAATGGCTCAAAAAGGTTGGCGTGATTGTTAAATTTTATACCATCGTATTTTCTCTGTCTAATATTTTGTTCAGTACTATGTACATTGATTTTTCCACATTTGTTTTTGTTTATTGTTTTTTTGAAACATTTTCTAATACTTCTGGGTTCAGCAAGCTTGACCTGTCTTTAGTTATCAGTCCATGTGAAAGGAATAATAGCATGTGTGACATGATGTTATGTTCGGTAAATAACTCTAAAATCTGTGCTTATTGTTATACATGAACGTAGTGGTCAATAACTGACCTGATGTCATTGAAAATACCTGAACTCCATGCAGAGGTCGTAAGTAAACTTTGCGATCAATAACTATGGCATGACGTGATATATCAAACTACCTTAAATTCCATGCTGATTGTCATTCATAAACGTATGCCTTGTCCTTTCATCCGTTGAAGACTTCCAAAGCACAAAAATTCCAAGACACAAATATACGAATCTTTTGCACTTAGATGTTAAATCAAGTCTAAATGACAATATGGAGTGTAGGCTTAGTTGTGCAGTATGACAAATAAAATGAAGATTATTTGAACCCACCAAAACAACTTGTGGGGAGCAGGGATGGCGCAGTGGTGAGGGCACTCCCTCCCACTTTTGTGGCCAGGGTTTAATTCCAGCTGTGTGCTGTATGTTGGCTCTTGCTTTGCTCCAAGAGTCTTTTTTCAGGTTCTCCGGTTTTCCTCCCTCCACGAAAACAAACTTCTCCAAATTCCAATTCGACCAGGATAGAGGACCTGCATGAAAACCATATAAGGCTGATGTGGCTTTCTCTCTAAATATTGTTATTTATTTTACTTAACATAAAAGCAATATTATTATCCTGAATATGCATGGTGTACAACACAGCACGTCAGTCAGGGGCTTAAAAAAATGTAGGAACAATAAATCAGATTTCTTTCATATATTTTTACTCTACAGGGGTACTGCGAATGTCGTGAGAGTAGAAATTTTGACAAATCTGAGGAACTGGAATACTGAAAATAATAAGTGAAACTAGACAGTAGGATGAATTATTAAGAAAATTGAAAACAAGGTATATTTTCTTGTTATAAAAATCTATATTTCAACAATAATAAATAATAGTATTTTACCCAGAATTTTACCCATAAAAACCAATATGAAATAATAAGAAAAATTATCATCTTTCCTTTGAATAAAATGTTACATTTATAAAAACACAAAAAGGTGAAATTCAAGCTTTTTGAAAATGTATTAACTAATTAAAAGTTGCTAAGAATATTTCAATAGAAGTATTATTGCTACAATCACCTGGTGCAGGCGTCAAAACTCTTGGCACTCTTTCAGGTCAGCAAAAATAAATTTCAGGTGTTTTTAACCATACATTCGAACTAGTATTCTTGAGTGAAAAAACAGAACAATTTTAAGAGAAGAAAGAAAGAAAGATCAGAGAAAATGACAAGCACTCTAAGATGTATTTAAAATACTGCAGAAACACGTTGTGTTGTCGCTTGTCACGCCATTCCTTATATGGTAATGGTATCAGTGTCCAAATGGGGGCGGGCCTCATTCGCTTGTGCAAGCCAAGGCAAAGAAATCGCTCTCGTTTCAGTCCTAGATAACAAGTTCACGAGGTTGTGACTAGGGTTACTGCTCGGGAAATATGGCGGATAAACCAAACCTTACAGAGGTTTCCTCGTTTGATTCTTCCAAACTGAAACATGTCAAGACTGAAGAGAAGAATACTCTGCCTTCGAACGAAAGTAAGTCAGCTTAATGACTGCTAGCAGCGCGAGCTTCCATGGCTTCTGCACCGCTGAAGAATTTCGTAGACTTCCTTTCAGAAAGACAGATGGTTACACGCTAATATTTGAGTTGCATTGTTTATTTCAAAAGCTTAACTTAGTGCAAGAAAGTTTAAATGTTAAAATGGTGGGCGAACTTGTTGGCTGTGAGGGTATCGAAGCTTCATCGAGAGACCGTGAACGATCGAACCAAGTTGATCAGCATCAAATTTGCAGCTACAGTATATTTTTGCGAGGTTTCTACATGCTTGCAGGTTGCCTTTGTATAACTTAGTTTTGACTGAAATATGCATTGATTTTGCATCTTGTAGCACTGAAACAAGAGCTTCAGCCAGACGAATTTCCTGATCGCTCTGAAATAAAGAATTTTGATCCGTCAAAATTGAAGAAAACTCGCACGGAGGAAAAGAACCCACTGCCATCGAAAACGAGTAAGTTAGTTTCCTTATTAAAAAACATCGTTCATTTCAGTTTCTATGAAATTTTTAACAGCGTAGGTGTGTTAATTTTATGTTCTTGAGTTTGTAGGCCCTTTAAATTATTATTCATATATTATTCTGTTGAATATATCCGCAGCGATCGAGGACGAGCAAAGAACTGCGCCATTCTCTGGCGTGGAAGTTTTCAACAAGGACTTGCTAAAACATGTGGAGACAACGGAGAAAAAACCTCCTCTTCCGACGCCACAAGGTGGGATAATTTTCACTCATGAAGTTTCTCGGGAATAAAAACGGTCAAACATTTGCTAGCTCTGAGCAGAGATTATTTAAGCTTAATATTAATTCACTTTCCATAAAAACAGCTCATGTGAGCTGCGTAGCAGGATCGTGCTGTTTTGCGGAAACCAGATACGAACGTCACGTACTGTTTCCATCAGACAATAAGCCTGTGTCAATGCATTGACAAAAGTTTTTCCGCTAAATGAGAGAAAATACGTGCGTTACTAACTTGCGTGCTGTCATTCAGCTCCATTTTCCACACTCGCCAGCACTAGATCATCCACTTGTAAGATGGGTTAATTGTCGATTTAATCGTCGAAATTTTTCACTCCGGAAATAGCCAAGCTCAAATTTACTTTCTGTTGTGGAGTTTTTATACCGTCATGTGCTCAACAGGTCAAAAAATTATTGTTTGTAATGCTGCACCAATGTTGTTTTGTGAGAAGCCTTCAAGCAAAAATTGCCCTTGGGGCATAAAAATCAATCCTGCAATTAACACTGCATACTTGAATCTCGTAGCTAAAAATTTTACTGTGTTTTCATCTTCCCTTTTAAGGCGTAGTCGCTTCCTCTTGTACGCTAAAGCACTGCAATATTTATGACTCTATCCAATATTTTTGTTTTCCCCATCCTGGTATTTTTAATAGTTATTTGCATATCTGTAGTCAGATATTTTTCACAGAATAATTTCTTACTTGAAATTCAAGAGTCTTCATGAGTTTATTGAGTAAGATAGCTCTGAACATTTTCCCCCATTACATTTAATGAAAGTACTTATTCAGTAAATTGTTGTATTCATTGAGTACAATAATTATTTATAGCTTGGATGGGGTTTAAAGCTAAAAGTCAACTTTTAGTCCATATAAGGTTATATGATAGTAACTAAAAAAATTAGCATACTGCAGCTTAATATTATTATGTAAATTCTTTGCAAAAGAAAGCTCTGAATCATTGATTTCTTGTCTTTTATATAATTGCTTGGCTGATGGAACATTTCTTTCAAGGAACCTTCTGCAAAACAGTTAGATTCTCTTAACTTAATTCAAAATTTTTCATTCAAGTTGAAGGAAAAAATAAAACAACAAAAACATCAAAAACCTAGTAATAAACCAAAATGGAAATAAAGAAGGTTCCCCCTCCCCCAGGGGATGACTAAGATCTAGACAACTGATTGGCGAGACCTCCGTCTATTTATTTCCAAGTGAGATCTTTTCTTTTAAAGTTTACAGCATTCAGTATCAAAATATTTTGAACAAAGAGTGTTCAGGTCCAACAAGAAGTAGTTCCTTGATGTGAACTAATTTGTTAACATGAATACCAGAACCAAGATTTGCCATGCTTTGTGTCGTTAATCATGATAGACAAAATTTGTGTCATATGCATCACACGTTTTCCACAAGTTTGCATTCTCACTTAAAGCTTGTGTCATATGCATCATATTTTTTATCATGTTTTGTTTTTAAAAGCCAAAATATATAACATGGGCCACATCTTTTCATTTGGCTGTAGATCATATATCATATATCAACATGTCACATGTATTTCTTACTGTACTGATATTACCGCCACTTGACATATAACCTTGGTTACTCACATGTTTGGCAACAAGTGTGACATGTTTGTAATATATATATATATAATTTTTTTTCATGCATGTTACATATTTGGTCTTATGTTCAAAAAAACTACGGGTTTGAAAAACACAGTTTTGTAGAAAAAAAATTTTTTGTGCAAAATATGCATGTTTTAAAAAATAAATCAATTAAACCCCCATGGTAGGTATAAGTTTTGTAGCACAAGGGTACCATTGACATACTGTACAGTAAAACTAAGTTCATATCCTTATGTGTATACTTTTTATCTTTTCCTCAGAACTTCGTGAAGAAATGCGACCTGACAAACTACCAGATGTATCTGAAGTTGCCAAATTTGATGCGACCAAACTAAAACATGTTGAAACCAAGGAAAGCAATGTTCTTCCTACCAAAGATGGTAATGAACATTTAAAATCTTCTTACAATTTAACACAAAGTATTGTACATGGGTGATGAGAAGAAAGATTTTCATCAACTAGGAGATATTTGTCGACTTTTCTGATACCATTGTCAATCTGGGCTGGAAAAAATCCCAGTCTGATTACCCAGGGAAGTAAATTTTCTTCTGGTAAAGCGGAAATAGAAGTTCAGTGACCTGTTGGGCAAGTGAAATCAATCTTAGTTGACAAATGATAATTTCCAGTCAAAAGCTATGTCAAAAACTTGAGATTGGAAGATGAGTGATACCAGGAGCTGACAGCATGAATAAATGTAAAGTCCCAAGCAGACTTTGTTTGCATTCATCTTGGCTGTCATATACTGGATCCAGCATGCCACAGAAATTTACTAGCTCACTGGGCAAGTGGATTTCAAAATTTTTCCCTGCCCTGAGAGTAAGACAATAGTTAAGAGACCCTAGGCTGAAATCTACCTATTACAACCCGTGGAGCTGATCTGTCAAAGCCACTGACTTTTAAAAACTGTTGTTTCCCGAGACATCTGATGTTAGTGCAAGTATTCAGTCTTGCATTGCCTGGGGCAAATCGAGGGGGGTTTTGGGGGGCTTAGTCAGATCCTGCAAATTAAAAAAATAGACATTCATGCTAACTTGGCCAAAGAATGCCAGAAATCCCATTTCCAGGGACCTCAATTTTAAAAATTTTGAGCGGGAGGATGCCCATGGAGTCCTCTAGAGGGGATGACCTTCAGCAGTCCGTATCTCGAACTCCTTTCTCTAAAATCCTGTATCTGCCTCAGACTACACTCTACGAAGAACAGTAATCAAGAAAATTGAGGGTTCAATGTCAGACAGATAGAGACTTGGGAAAAATTTGTGCGTAAACTTGTTATAAATAATGCATGGAATCACTCTTTCAGTTATTGCGGAGGAAGCTATTGACTCCCGAGCCGAGGTGAAGAAATTTGACAAAACTAGTCTCAAACATGTTGAGACAGAAGAAAAGACAACTCTTCCTACTGCACAAGGTAAACCACTCGTGCCAAGTTATTCCTCAACATAAATTTTATTCTTTCCACGGATACTTGTGTTTTTGCTACAAGTTTGTTCTCTTCAGGTGTATAAAATAAAAATACTCTTCAAGATACAAGAGATACTTGAGAAACTACATGTAATTGTCCATTTTTCACAAGTTTCCTTGAACTTTTCATTGCCAACGGAAACTGGAAAAACTGAAAATATCTGCTGGCTCTGAGAGCGAGGCAGATTGCTGCAATTGAAAGTGGGTAGTTGATAACCTAGTATTTTTTTGTTTTCAGATCTCACTGCAGAGAGGATGCCGCCTCCATCAAAACGACCTGACCGTTCAGAAGTCCTACAGTTTGATCAAAACAAATTGCACCATGTGCCCACAACAGAGAAAGTTGTGCTTCCAAGTAAACAAGGTAAAATGGATCAACTTTCTTAGCACCTTTGAAGGACTCAATAAATCAATAAATTGGGGATTTATTTCTTGAACTAAGTGCACTAATACTAGGGGATCAATTTCCAAGAAAGCTATTTGATGATGATTTTTTTTGGTTTTCAGACATTGATGACGAAGCTGTAGATTCCAGAGCAGAAGTTAAAACATTTGACAAAAGTCAGTTGAAACATGTTGAAACGAAAGAAGAGAACACTCTACCAGGAGCTGGAGGTATTTCTCCTTATTAATCAAGTCTAAACCTTTGATTGGTGGGAGGTGCGGTGTTCTCATGGTTAGTGCACTTGTCTTCAGATCGAGCGGTCCAGCTTCAAACCATGGTGGGGACATTGTGTTGTGTTCTTGGGCAAGACACTTTACTTTCATGGTGCCTCTTTCCACCCAGGGGTATAAATGGGTGCCAGCGACCAAATGCTAGGGGTAATCCTGTGATGGACCAGCGTCCCATCCAGGGGGGAGTAGAAATACTCTTAGTTGCATCATGTTACAGAAACCGGGATAAGCTCTGGCCTAATGAGCTACTTGACTGGCATTCAGACTTAACCTGTATGCAAACCCTTAATTGTTAGGGATGGAGTGTCCTTATGGGTTTCATGGGTTGGATTCCAGATAGAGAATTCTGTGTTCATTCTCAGCATGCCAGTCTTCCAGCACCTCTCTCCTCCAAGGAAAAGTAGTGGCTTCGTGGGGAATTGTTAGGGTGACCTACATGACAAAACACTGGGTTTACCCACTGCAGTTCAACCCCAATTAATCGGCCACCCTCGCGGAAATTGATAGTGGCCACTTAAACGGGGTTGACCACTTACTATAGGTAAAAACAATACAAAAACCCTCAGCGGGACTTTGATTACTAGCTGCCCAACAGGGGTGGCCATTTGGTTGGTAGCCACTTAATAGGGGTTTGACTGTAGTTCATGCCCCTCCCAGCACTCATCCTCGTCCTCCCTCTCTTTCTGTGCTTCCTCCTCCTCCTCCTCCTCCTTCCACCACAACATTCCACCACCTTGTTATCCTGGTCAATTCCACTTCATTCTGATGCTCTTGCTTCTCCTTCCCACTCCGGGACCCTAACGTCTTCCTCCACCAATTCAGCTTTTCTCCCCTCCTCATTGTCTTTATTCCTTTTATGCCAGTAACAAAAAAGGCAAACTGTTGTAATCCACCTCTTTATTGTGTTTTTATAGACATCAGAGCAGAATTGATGCCAGATGTCCTGCCTGACCGTTCAGAGGTCACTAAGTTTGATCATGGAAAGCTGAAGCACGTGGATCCTACAGAGAAAATAGTCCTCCCATCAAAAGAAGGTGTGTCTAGAGTTTCTTTGTACAAATTAAAATAAATTTAGTTAATTGTTAATTATTTCAGACTTTATAGCACTAATTTACATTCATATAGCACAACAGTTAAAACTCATTTCCAGAAGAAGTTATAGTCATGATTTGAAAAGCTCAATGAAAAACAGTCAAACCTGTTAATTAATTAAATAAAAGTTAGTTGATAAAGAGCTCTCAAACTGTGAAGTAATCAGGTCTGCAATATTATCTCCATCAGATATCAAAGAAGAAGCCATTGATTCTCGAGCTGAAGTGAAATCGTTTGACCACAGTAAACTAAAACATGTGGAGACAAGTGAAAAAGTTTCACTACCTGGAGCGGGAGGTTAGTTTTAATTTTTTTTTTTTAACGAAAAACATCTCTGTTACTAACGTAATAGTCTGAAGTGTCAGCTATCCTCTTGTGCTTAAAACCTGAGGTGCGATGGGTGCCATAAGGATTAACAATGAGAAGACAGCCGACATTTCAGATTACTGCAAGTGAACATAGTTAACTGTCAACTTAGCAGCTAAATTGTTCCTAACCAAGGGTTGTAACTAGAAGAACTTTGTGTCGAGAATGGGTGACTGCTAACTGCTGAACTGTATTTCATTTGATCTATTTTGTTGTTGTCTTTCAATGTGGCTGTGTTGCATTTTTCTTATTCACCTTCTGTTCTCAATATCCTCAGATATCAGAGCAGAAATGATGCCAGACACACTCCCTGATCGGTCTGAAGTTGCCAAGTTCGATCATTCCAAACTGAAACATGTCGAGACCCAACAAAAAGAGGTGTTACCAACAAAGTTAGGTGCGTTGACAGGCTTACATGTAAGCTAGAATATTCAATCTCAAGGCCCCATAAGGGGGTCTGAGTACCCCATATCCCAGAAGGGAGGGGTTGGGTGGCTAAAAATTGGAAAAGGTTGTGAATATTTTGGCAGAAATAAAGGCAAACTCACTGGAAAGGTACCTCACTGTAATTTGCACTTTGAGGTATTGGTAGTATTTTTAGTGAAACAGTTTTCAATTAAGCTCCAATTCTCAAATTGCAACATTTTGGGAACATGCTCCATTGATTCTGCAACCCTAAGGCACCAGCCACTCTTGCTTGAAAAATCTGGGATCTCCCTGTGCTCAAATCCCATTTATTCCAGCTGCAAAAATTAAGAATTCTCCCACTCGATATCCCTTTTTATCTGATCTCCATATGCCATTAGTTTTTTTTCTCCCAAATATCCTCTATCCCATTAATTTTGTACTTGACTATCCTCTGTCCCAAAAACCCCTAATAGGGCTTCAATCTCTTTAGCTAGAATATCAAATTGTGGATAGACATTCAATCTATGGACATTTGGCAATTTATTCTGTAATTATGTTAGAATTTATTTAGTAAATTATTTTTTGTTTCCTTTTCATTAGTCATCGAAGAGGAAAAGGCTGATTCCAGAGCTGAAGTCAAGTCATTTGACAAATCAAAACTAAAACATGTTGAAACAGAAGAGAAAAACCCGACACCAACATCACAGACACTCAGAGCGGAACTTCTTCCTGATGAGTTGCCAAACAAGGCTGCTGAATTAAAGGAAATTGAAGGATTTGACCCAGCAAAAAAACTGAAGCACGTTGAAACTACAGATAAGACGCATCTGCCTACCAAGGAAGGTATGGTGGCACAGGGTGGACGAAATTTTATTTTCACAAAATTCCCAGACCACTAGACATTCTGTTTCTCTTCATGGATTCTTTTGAGTCATCATAAAATTCCCCCTGAAATCTTCATTTTCCCTTTTTTTCCCCATTCCAACCCCGCCCCCCCCCCCCCCCCCCCTGTCCATTTTCCTCTTCACTAACCTATTCCTTTAGTCTCAAGGTATCAACATCTCATTGCCTAACCAA